>Ga0180009_10006626_pt1 | contig 12099 bp, 7 predicted proteins | sample OS_PC_MetaG_FD_123537 | JGI IMG/M metagenome (GOLD analysis project Ga0180009, IMG submission 123537) | Groundwater microbial communities from the Aspo Hard Rock Laboratory (HRL) deep subsurface site, Sweden - OS_PC_MetaG | ecosystem: Environmental > Aquatic > Deep subsurface > Groundwater...
CCTGGCCACCCTGGTTTACGCCATCGACGAGCAGGAGGGCTGGGCCATGCTCCTGGGCCAACCCGGAGTGGGCAAAACCACCCTTATCATCGCGCTGCTCAAGGAATTGGGCGAGCGGGTGATCCCGGCGGTGATAACCAACCCCCGGGTGGAGCCCCTGGACTTCATGAACATGATGGCCCTGGAGTTGGGCCTGGCCGGCCCCTTCCGGGGCAAGGGCCAGTTCCTGGTGGCCCTCAACGATCTCATCAAACAATGCCGCCGTGAAGGAAAGGTCCTCCTCCTGGTAGTGGACGAAGCCCACAGCCTGTTGCCGGAAATGGTGGAGGAGCTTCGGCTCCTGGGTAACTTGGACGACTCCACTCCCCGGGTGCTCAACATATTCCTGGTGGGCCAGCCCGAGCTGCTCAAACTTATCAAGCAAAGCGGCGGCACCTCCCTGTTGCAACGACTGAGACGCTATTACCTGCTGCACCCCTTGGGCGAGGATGAGACCGAGCGCTACATAGAGCACCGTCTCAAGGTGGCCGGAGGCAACCCCAGCCTTTTCACCCAAAAAGCCATATCCGCCATCCACCGCCTTACCCGGGGAGTGCCCCGGCTCATCAACTCCCTGTGCGACGACTCCCTGTTGTTGGCCTACACCCAGGACCTGGCCCAGGTTGACCTGCCCCAGGTGGTGGCCGCGGCCAAAGAAGACCCCAGCCTGCGCTGGACCTTTGGCTCACTGGATTTGCCCGAGGATGAAACCCCCGAGCCCGAGGCATCTCCCGAACAGGCCTCGTGGCAGGCTTATCCCCAGGAGGCCGCGCCTCAATTCGAGGTCCCTGACCAGGCGCCTGCCCCGGCGCAAGGCGGGCAAGCCTACCAACAGCCACCCCAGGCCGCCTATCAGCCACCGCCCCAGCCGCAGGCATATCAGCCGCCGCCCCAGGCCGCCTATCAGCAACCACCCCAGCCGCAGGCATATCAGCCACCGCCCCAGGCCGCCTATCAGCAACCGCCCCAGCCGCAGGCATATCAGCCGCCGCCGGGGCCACAGCCCGGGGAGCTAGCCCAATACAAGGCCGCTCAAAAGGCCCAACGCCTGGCCCAACGAGAGGCCCAAAAGGCTGAAAAGCAGGCCCGGGCCGCCGCCTTGCGCCAGTTGAAGGGCCCCAGCGTTGTTTCGCGCCTTCTCAGCCGGTTGTCCCGAGAGGCCCCGCATAGCTTCTGGGTGCGATTGGCTGTGCTGGCGGGAATCCTCTTGCTGATTTTCCTCCTGTACCTGGCCTGGCAACATGGCGGCCGCGGCCTGGCGGTGCGCATGGGACTTGTCAAGCCGGCCATCATGATGCCCGGCGAGATCACCGTACCCTCGCCCCGGGTCCCGGGCCAGCCGCGCCAGGAAGGCCCGCCGGATTGGGGCCCCTTGTTGCGCCCCGGCCAACCGGCGGCTCCCCGGTCCAGTTCCCTGGGGGGAGGCGGCGTCTAATGGTCAAACTCAGCGATGTGCTGGACAAAAAGGGACGCGGCCTCAAGGAAGCGAACCTGGAGCCAGGCCGCGATGCGCCGCCTGCGGGGCCGGGCTCCGCGCCGGCCCCCCCGCCGGCCGCCCAGCCGCACAGCAGCCGCCCGGCGGCCGCCGAGGAGATAGGCCCCGCGCCCCTGGCGGACGAGACGCCCCTTAGCCAGGAAGAGGCCTCGCGCCTGATCAGCCGCTACCATCCCGACAGCCCCCAAGCCAAGCGCATCGACATGTTGCGCTCCCAATTGCTCTACCCCTTCCACGGCGAGCCGCCGCGCACCATCTTGATCACCAGCGCCGCACCCAAGGAAGGGCGCAGCCTGCTCACCGCCAACCTGGCAATTTCCTTCGCCCGCGGCTTGCAGCAATACGTCATGGTCATGGACTGCCACCTCACCGAACCCAGCCAGCACCGGCTGCTAAAGGTCCCCCGCACCCCGGGCCTGACCGATTTTCTGCTCTGGGACGCCGCAGTGGCCGACATCATTCACTGGACCGATGTGGACAGGCTTTCGGTGATCCCCGCAGGCAGCCCCTCCAACCGATCGGCCGAAATTTTGGCCACCGACAAGATGGCCGGGCTAATCAAGGAACTGCGCTCCCGCTACAAGGACCGCTATATCATCCTGGACAGCCCGCCGGTACAGGCGTTTGACGACCCGGCGGTGCTGGCCCGCATGGTGGAAGCCATCGTGGTGGTGGTGTTGGGAGGGGTCACCGACCGCGAACTGGTCTTGAGAAGCATCCGACAACTGCCCGAGGAAAAAATCCTGGGTCTGGTGCTCAACGACATGAAAGCGGCGGTGATGGACGCCCCCGCCCTGGGTTCACTCTTAGGCGAGGGCGACTAGCCATGCTGATCCTTTCCGGCCGGCCATCCCCTTACATCATCGCCTTCATCCTGGGCGAGTCCCTATTGATGATTGTGGGAGCGGTGCTGGCGGTGTATTTTCGCCTGGGCACATCGGCCGAGATTTTCACCTTTCGTTACTCCTGGTACCGCCTGTTGCTGGTTCCGGTGGTGCTGCAGGTCACCTTTTATTACTCCGACCTGCACAACTTTCGCATAAGCCGGCCCTTCATCTGGACCGTGGCCCGGTTGACCCAGGCCATGGCCGTGGGCACCCTGGCCCTGGCGGTGCTCTACTACTTCATGCCCCGTCTCCTCCTGGGGCGCGGCATTCTCTTCTTGAGCTTCATCATCACCACCTTGTTGGTGCTGATCTGGCGCGGCCTGTACCGCTGGGCCCTGCAACAGCGTTTTCTGGCCTCCCGTTTGTTGGTTCTTGGCAGCGGCTCCCTGGCCGATTCCATCATTGAGGAGATCATCGGCCGCTCGGACAACATCTACAACGTGGCGGGCATCGTGGACCTGTCGGGGCAGGGCTTCAGCCGCCGCGATGGCGACGAGCCCACTCCCGAAGTGAACCTGAGCGAGCAATGGGCCTCCCTGCTACGGGCGGAACTGCGCCGAGAAGCCAGCGAGTTGGTGGGGTTGGTGAACTATTTGGAAGTGGACATGGTGGTGGTGGCCATGGATGAAAAGCGCGGCCGCATGCCCCTGGAGGAACTTCTGGAAGTCCGCATGCTGGGCGTGCCCATCATCACCGGAGAGGATTTTTACGAACAAATCGCCGGCCGCATCCTGGCCGACCGTATCCGGCCCGGTTGGCTTATCTTCTCGCCAGGCTTCACCACCAACCGATTGCGCAACATCACCAAGCGGGCCATGGACGTGGCCATCAGCGTGTTGGGGCTCATCCTGACCTTGCCCTTCACCCTGCTGGTTTCGGTGGCCATCAAGCTGGACAGCAAGGGGCCGCTGATCTACCATCAGGAGCGCACCGGGCAAAACGGACGGCAGTTCCAGGTATTGAAGTTCCGCTCCATGGTTTCCGACGCCGAGAAGCTTTCCGGACCGGTCTGGGCCGATGAGGACGACCCACGTATAACCCGGGTGGGGCGATTAATCCGCAAGTTGCGCCTGGACGAGATCCCCCAGATGTATAATGTACTCAAGGGCGAGATGAGCTTTGTGGGGCCGCGCCCAGAGAGGCCAACCTTCGTGGAGCAGCTTTCCCGGGAATTGCCCTACTACCAGGAGCGCCTGAAGGCCAAACCGGGCATCACCGGCTGGGCTCAAGTCTGCCACCCCTACGGATCCACGGTAAACGCCGCCCTGGAAAAGCTGAACTACGATCTGTATTACATAAAGCACTCCAGCATAAGCATGGACCTGATGATCCTCTTGCAGACAATCAAGATCATTCTTTTTGGCGGGGGAGGACGATGACCAAAAGCAAGCAGGAGCCGCGTAACGCCTCTCCCTTGCTGACTTGGCTGGCCTGGGCCGTGGTGCTGGGTCTTCTGGCCTGGGTCTACGCCCCCCACGTGGCGGGCATGGTGGCCAACTGGTGGGCCGACCCCAACTACTCCCACGGCTTTCTGGTGCCGCTAATCTCGGCCTACCTCATCTGGCGGCAGCGCAAGGAACTGGCCGAGGCGACCAAAAAGCCGAATTACCTGGGCCTGGCGGTGGTGGCCGCCGGTCTGTTGGTGCTGGTGTTGGGCCAATTGGCCCATGAGTTCTACCTTCGCCGCATAAGCCTGATCCCGGTGATGTGGGGCCTGGTGCTCTTGGCCTGGGGCTGGGGCGTGGCCCGGCGAGTGCTGTTCGCCTTCGTTTATCTCATCCTCATGGTGCCCCTGCCCTACCTGCTCTACGACGCCGTGGCCTTTCCCCTGCGCCTCATCGCCGCCCAGATCGCCGCTTGGGGCATCCGGCTCTTTGGCATTCCGGTGTATCTGGAGGGCAACGTCATCCACCTGCCCAACATCGTGATGGACGTGGTGGACGCCTGTTCGGGCATCCGCAGCCTCATCTCCCTGTTGGCGGTGGGGGTGATCCTGGCCTACCTGATTATTCCCAAGCGCTGGATCAAGGTGGTGGTGGTGTTATTGGTGCCGCCGGTGGCGGTGTTCACCAATGCCCTAAGGGTCACCCTGGCCGGCGTGCTGAGTCAGTGGGTGGGGCCCCAGACCCTGGAAGGGGTCATGCACGATTTCGTGGGGTGGCTGGTGTTCATGGCCGGCTTTATTCTGCTGCTGGCGATCACCTTGCTGCTTAAAAAATTAAGCTCCCCGAGAGAGGAGGCCTCATGAGTTCGCCGCGCGCAACCAGGGGCCTGTTCATCGCCGCCGGTTTGTTGATCCTGGCCGTGCTGTTTATCGCCGTTGGCCAGGAGGTAAAGCCGCAAACGCTGGCCAAACCCCTGGACCAGCTTCCCTTGGCCCTGGGCTCCTGGCGGGCCACGGGGCCCGACCAACCCCTGGACAAAAGCACCCTGGAAGCGCTTAGGCCCAGCGACTATCTGCTGCGCAACTACATCAACCCACAGGGCAGTGTGTGCGCCGTTTTCCTGGCTTTTTTCGCTTTGCAGCAGGAGGGGCAGATTATCCACTCCCCCCGCCATTGCCTGCCGGGCAACGGCTGGCAGATTTCAAAGCGAACCCTGGTGGAGGTCAAGGGGCCAGGCGGACCCTGGTGGGTCAACCATCTGATCCTGGAGCGCAACCTGGACAAACTCAGCGTGCTCTACTGGTATCAGGGGCGGGGCCGTCTCCAGGCCGACGAGTACCGCGACCGAATTCGATTGGCGCTGGACGGCATATTACACAACCGCAGCGACGGCTCCCTGGTGCGCTTGACCATGAAAACACCCCGTGGAGTGCAGCAGGCCCTGGCGCAGCAAAACGAACTGGCCGCCAGACTCATACCGGCCTTGGATAAGATTCTGCCGCCCTTTTAGCCGCCGTCAAGCGCCGGCAGAGAGTTGAACCTTGGGATTTTTCTTCACACTCCTCTTCATTATTTTCCTCTACGTACGCCCCCAGGAGTTTTGGGCGGTTCTGCTCGACCTGCCGGTGATGGACGTTATGGCCGGGGGCGCCATGATCTGCGTTTTCTTGGAAGGCTCCTTTGACAAGAACAAGTTCAACTACTCTCCCATAGCCAAAATCGTGGTTATCATGTGGCTGTGGTTCGCCTTCACCCAGATTCCCACCGGCTGGCTGGGCGGGATCACCTACAGCCTGCAAAAGTTCTCCCCCACGGCGATCCTGTTCTATCTCATCGTTCTCACGGTGAACAACCTCGCCAGGCTGCGCATTCTGCTGTGGGTGATGATCATGGTCACCACTTTTTTGTCGGTGGATGCCATCGTTCAATTTTACACCGGCGTCAGCCTGGTGGGGACCGTGGCCCTGCAGCGCCACATGGGTGAGAGTACGTTCCTGGCCCAGGCCAAGGGCATAGGCATCTTCGCCGATCCCAACGATCTGGCCTTGCACGTGGTGCCCATACTGGCCTTCTTGCTGCCACCCTTTTACAAGAGGTCCATAGGAAAGCACGCGTTTTTCGCGGTGCTGCTGCTCATTCCCCTGGTGACCGGCGTGGTCTACACGCGCTCCCGGGGCGGCATCCTGGCCATGGCCTTCGTGGCCTGGATATATATGCGTCACCGAGTGGGAATGGTCTTCTCTGTGGTAGGGCTGGTCCTGCTATTCGGCCTGCTGGCGGCCATACCCCGCTTCGACACCACCAGTGCAAGCGAGGGCTCGGCCCAGTCACGCCTGGACCATTGGGCCTACGGGTTGCAGTTGTTTCGTGCAAGCCCTATTTGGGGAGTTGGTTGGACCCAATTCCGGGCCGATGGCTACAGCCACACCGCCCATAATTCGTTTGTCCTGGTTATGGCCGAAACCGGACTGGTGGGGGCCATGATATGGGTGGCCATGTTCTACCTGGCCGGCAAGCACATCTTCCGCATGCAGCGCCTCACCCGGGGCCCGCCTTGGGTGGAGCCCATGTCAAAGGCCCTTGAGGCCGCCCTGGGTGGCTGGATGGTGGGAGCCTTTTTCTTGAGCCAGAGCTACAGTTTTTTTCTGCTAATCCTCATGGGCATAGTGGTGGCGGTGGTAAACATCCTGGCCAAATTGGGCTTCGACATAAGCGTAACCTGGACCGGCCGCGACACCCGCAACGTCTTTTTCATAGTGATGGGCATGATCATCTTCATCCATGTTTTGGCCAAGACTTTGCTCGTGGTGGGGGGGTAGACCGCCGTGGGCGCCAAAGCCATGGAAATATGGCTGCCGGCCTACCTGCGCCAGGCCCTGCGGCCCCGTCCCCGGGCGCGGGGGCCGGTGACGATCTGCCTAGCCGTGGCCGACCACTTCGAGCCCTTTTGGGCCGGGGCCGGGGATCAAGAAGCCCTCAGCCGCCTGGCCGCCTGGGAAGAGGGCCTGCCCGCCCTCACCCAGGGCCTGCGCGACTGCCGGGGCCGGCCGCCCCAGCACGATTTCTTCTATCCCGTGGAGCAGTACCAACCCGAGGTGCTGGAGCGCCTGGCCGGCCTGTGCCGCCAGGGCCTGGGAGCGGTGGAGGTGCATCTGCACCACCACGGCGAAAGCCCCCGGGAGCTGGAGGATATGCTCACCGGCTTTGCCGCGAAGCTGCACCAGGAGCACGGCCTGTTGGCCCGCGACCCTCTCACCGGCCAAATCACCTACGGCTTCATCCACGGCAACTGGGCCCTGGACAACTCCAGGCCCGACGGCCAGTGGTGCGGCTGCGACCAGGAGATATCCCTCCTGGGCCGCACCGGCTGCTATGGCGATTTCACTTTGCCCTCGGCCCCCAGCCCCACCCAGACCCGCATCATAAATTCCATCTACTACGCCACCGACGACCCGGCCAAGCCCAAAAGCCACGACCGAGGGGTGCCCGCCGCAGTGGGACGGCAACCCTCGGGGGATCTTCTACTGCTGCAAGGAGTGTTGGCCCTGGATTGGGGCCGGCGCAAATGGGGCCTGCTGCCCCGCCTGGAGGTGTCGGAGTTGGCCTGGCACAACCCCCCGGACATCCGCCGCCTGCCCCTTTGGCTGCGCTACGCCCCTGTGGTGGCCGGGGCGGAGCAGGTGCGCTTTATAAAGCTGTGCTGCCACGGCGCGCCCGAGGAGCATCGGCAGGCCCTGCTGGGCAAACCCATGCGGCGCTTCCTAGGGCAGCTATGCCAAGGGTATAATGACGGGCAACGATATCGCCTGATGTTCATGACCTGCCGTGAAATGGTCCAAGCGGTGCATGCCTTGGAGCAGGGGAAGAGCTTGGAGTGCTGAAAACCGCCGCCATAATTGTGTTGAACGCGCTTCTGCTCGCCTCGCCCGTTCTGGCCCAGCAAAAGGCCGCCCCGGCCAATACCGTCCCGGCGGCCAAACCGGCGAAGCAGCCGGCCGTTAATCAGCCTCCGGCCACCGCCGGGCTCCAGGTGAGTAGCCAGCACCCGCGTCTGCTGCTGACCCCCAACGACCTGCCCCGCCTGCGGGAGATGGCCCTGGCACGCACCTTGCGTTGGCGCCAGCTTCTGGTGTGGGCCCTGGAGCCCGCCCGGGAAGGCGCCCTGCCCCACGACGGACCAGGGCTGGCCTTGGTTTCGTTAGTGCTAGCCACCAGCGAGCCCGAACTCAGCAAGCGCCTGGGGGAATTGGCCGCGCGCTGCGCCCTCGGGGGCGCCCGCTTCGGCACGGTGGAGTCCTTTGGCGACGGCACCCTGCGCACCAAGGGCGGCAACCGCGACCCCCTGAACATGTTGAACAAGGGCTACACCATCCTGCAGCCCAACTTCGCGTCTCTACGCTTTTTACCCGTGTCTCGCTACACCGCCAGCGAGGTGACCGCGCGTAGCGACAGCGGCGGCGGCGTGATCCAGGCAGCGGCGGGTGACACATATTGCCTTTTGCAGGGAGAGATGCTGCCCGCCTCCATCCTTGTGCGCCAAGTGGCCCTCACCTTGGATTGGGCCTGGGCCTACTTCAGCCCCCAGCAGAGGCAAGGCGTGGCCCGCTGGCTCATTTCCCAGGCCCAGTTCTTTTCCAAGGATGGCTTGGGCTGCTTTGACAGTGAATCCGCCGCCGCCCTTAACTTGAGCGCCCTGGCCGCCCTGGGAAGCCACGGGTTGGAGCCGGCGGCCGATGACCTGCTCACCCATGCCTGGGAGGTGCGCTTCCGGGGCCATATGCTCCCGTGCCTGCAAAATTTGGGGGCCGGCGGGGGCTGGTTCGAGGGCGACACCCCCGGAGCCCAGGCCGGCCTGGATCTGATCGTCTTCGCCTTGGCCCTTAAGACCGCTGCCGGCCAGGAGAACCCGCCCAGGATGGCTTGGTACACCGACCGGTTGGCCTACCTGTTGTTCCGCCTGCTGCCCGGGGTGGCCAAGGCCCCGGCCGGGGCCTACCGCCAGGTGGCGCCTGGTGGCGACCAAGTGCTGGAGCCGCTGCAAGCCGCCGAGCTGACCCGCATGCAGATGATGGCCCTGTTGTCCCTCAGGCCCAACGACCGCTCGGCCCGTGCGGCCCGGGCCCTGTTGCTGGACACCCGCACGCCCACCCTGCTGGCCGGCCACCGCAAGGTGTACGATTTCCTATGGCTGGACCCGGCCGCGCCCACCGCCGCCCTGGCCACGGTGCCCTTGAGCCACTTGGCCCCGGCCACCGGTCAGGCGGTTATGCGCTCGGACTGGTCGTCGCGCTCCACCTGGCTGGGCTTCAACTGCGGCCCCCACTTCGCCAAGCGCCAGCACCTGGCCGCAGCCAGCTTCATGATCTTCCGCCAGGGCTTTTTGCTGCCCCAGGGTGGGGGATATGACGGGCCCACCACCTCCCACGCCTTGAATTACGCCATCCGTAGCGTGGCCCAGAACACCCTTTTGGTTTTCGACCCCCAGGAATACTCCTGGTATGACCTGAGAGCGGGCAAGCAACCCAAGGGGACCTACAGCAACGATGGGGGACAGCGCGCCTGGGCCCTGTTCAACGATAAGGGCCAGCCCATCAAAAGCGCCCCCTGGACCGCCAGCGGTTATGAAAAAGGCAAAGCCCCCTGGGCCAAGCTGGGAGACATATACCAGGTGGCCGCGATCGAGGCCTTGGAGGACCAGCCCCGCTACGGCTACGTGCGTGGCCGCGCCGCCCAGGCCTACGCCGGCAGCACCCAAAAAATCTCCCGATTCGTGCGGCACATCTTTTTCCTGAGGGCCAACGGGCCCGACGACGCGGAGTCGGCGGAAGCGGTGGTGGTGGCCGACGACGTGGAGTTGGCCCGCAAGGGCCTTAGCGTGCACTTTGTGCTGCACTTCCCCGAGCAGCCCGTGCCCGCCGCCGAGCTGAAGAGCCTGGGTCCCGGCCGCTGGCGAGGACCGGCCACATCCCTGGTGGCCAAAGCGGGCGACAGCCGCCTGGAGGTGGTGCCGGTATGGCCCCCGGACGTCCACCTGGACATCCTGGGAGGGGCGGGCCGGGCGGCTAGTTGGGTGGGTTCGCGCAACTATCCGCCCCGCCCTCCGGTGGTAAACCCCTACCCCTGGCGGGCTGAGTATGTGCGGGCCGATGCCGCCCTTCTGGCCCAGCCCATGCTGCACGTTTTGCTGCCGGCGGACCAAAACAACCCGCAAAGACCCGCCATCAAGGCCCTGTCCACCAAGGACAGCCGCACCATCGGAGTGGTGCTTCACGACTCCGCCTGGCCCAGGGTGCTGGTCCTGCGCTTGGGCCAACCGGGGGCGGAACCGCCCATATCCTATCGTTACCCCAACGGCAACAGCCGCCACTTGGTGGCGGGTCTGGCCCCGGGCGCTCAATACACGGTGAAGGTGGACCCGTTTCAAATAACCATTAGCCTCGGCCCGGGCCTCAAGGCCACGGCCGCGGGCCTGCTGGCCTTTAGGGTGGCCACGGCCCTGAGCCCTGCCACCCCCTCCGCGCAAGGCGCCGCCGCCCCCCCGACCCAGGCCAAGCCTTAGCGGAATGGGTTTCCCTTTTGCAAAGGGGATATGCTAATCATAATAATGAGGTGTAGCGCGTTTGGGCACATCTCCATCCTTGGCGAAGCGTTTCAGTGCGGTGGGTCGCGGACGCTGGACCAGGGAGGCAAGGCAGCCGGTCACGCGGCGATAAAAATCTCGGAGAGGACGATGGTATCCATGGCAAAGGCAATGGGCAGACTGGGATTGGCGATACTGTTGACAGCCGCCTTCAGCTTTGGAGGGGCCGCGGCCATGGCCCAGACCAAGGATGAGTTTCTGAAAAAAGGCCTTCAGTATTACGATGCCGGCAAGTTCCGCGAGGCGGCTCTGGAGTTCCGCAACGCGGTGCAAAAGGACCCGCAGTTCGCCGAGGCCCATTATCGTCTGGCCCTTACCTATCTTAAGCTGGGCGACCTGGGCCAGGCCTATCGCCTGTTCTTCAATGTGGTGACCCTGGACCCGGACAACCTGGACGCCCAGGTGCGCCTGGGACAGATCGCCTTGTTGGGCGGGCGAGTCAACGAAGCCATGGAGCGGGCCGACATCGTGCTGAAACAGAAACCCAACGACGTGGACTCCTTAGTGCTCAAGAGCCAGGCCTACAGTCAGCTCCAGGAAACCGCCAAGGCGGTGGTGACCCTGGAAAAAGCCCTTAAACTGGCCCCAAAACGGGCCGACATCCGCGTGCTGCTCGGCCAACTACACGTGGAGGAAGGCCGGCCCGATCTGGCTGAGAAGGAATTACGCTCGGCCATCCAAATGGCCCCCAAGCTGCTGACCCCCCGCCTGCTGCTGGTGCGTCTATTTTTGAACATCAAGCAGGACGACAAGGCCCTGGAAACCCTGCGCGAGGCAGCCAAGAGCCATCCCGACGAGGCCCGCTTGCAGCTGATGCTGGTGGAACTGCTCATGCGCATGCACAAGCCGGGCGAGGCCGAGGACGCCCTGCAAAAGCTGGTGGCCAGCAACCCCAGCCAAGAGCGCCCCCGCCTGGCCCTGGCCCGCCTCTACGCGGTAAACGGCCAATTCGACAAGGCCGAGCAGGCCTATCTGGCCACGGTGCGCCAGTTCCCCAACTCCATGTGGCCCTCCCTGATGGCCGCCCGCTTCTTCGCCTCCCGGGGCCAGGTGCGCGAGGCCCTGGCCTATCTGAAACAAGCCGCCAACGTGGCCCCGGAATCGCCGGTGCCCATGAACGCCCAGGCCGAGTTGGACCTGGAGCGGGGCCTCCTGGATGAGGCGGAAAAGCTCGTCGCCCTGGTGCTCAAGAAGTTCCCGGGCAACACCGCGGGCGATATCCTGCAAGGCCGTTTGTTCATCGCCAGAGGCAACCTGGACAAGGCCATCGCGGTGCTTACTTCGGTGATCCGCCAACGCCCCAACGACCCCGAGGCCCTCTATCGCCGGGCTCAGGCCTTTGCCATCCAGGGCAAGCCGCAGCTGGCCAGGGCCGATCTGCTCAAGGCGGTGCAGGCCGACCCGTCCGACACCCGGGCCCGCTTCCTGTTGGCCGCCCTATTCGCCCGCACCGGCGAACTGTTGCAGGCCATCGGCCAGATGGACCAAGTCCTGGCCTTGGAGCCCCGCAACCTGGCCGCCTTGGAGATGCGCGGCCGGCTGTACCTGGCCCAGGGCACCTACAACAAGGCCAAGGAAGACTTCGCCAACATTATCAAGCAGGCGCCCCAGGCGGCGGCCGGCTATTACCGCATGGGCATGCTGGCCCAGGCC
>Ga0180009_10006627_pt1 | contig 12098 bp, 8 predicted proteins | sample OS_PC_MetaG_FD_123537 | JGI IMG/M metagenome (GOLD analysis project Ga0180009, IMG submission 123537) | Groundwater microbial communities from the Aspo Hard Rock Laboratory (HRL) deep subsurface site, Sweden - OS_PC_MetaG | ecosystem: Environmental > Aquatic > Deep subsurface > Groundwater...
CTTGAAGAAAAAACCAGAACAAAAACTAAAGCCGCTAAAATCTTTTTTTTGGCTTCAGCTTTAGTCGTCTGATGGGCATAGCCCCCTGAAACAACACTTACCCTAGCCTTGGAAAATAATAAATAAATTTTTTTAATTAGAAAAAAAAGATTAATACCAAAACTTAAAATAATCAAACTGTAAAATAGCCATATTTGAAAAGTTTCAATCATCCTCATAATGATTTTTTTATCTTTCTGCTTGAAACAAGAATGTTTCCTATTAATTTAAATCTGTCAAAAAAATTATTATTCCAGCTTGAAAAACCATATTTTCTTTCTTTTAAAAAAACATCAAACCGTTTAATTAAAAAATGCTGTTTTCGGGCGATAAGATAAGCGTATAAATCGAGAGAAAAATCATAAGGCGGAGCTTTCCAATAAGCCATAAGCGAGCGATGAAACATAACGGGCTGACCGTTTATATCCCACAAAACAGCCCCCATATACAAAGTTTCAAAAACCGACATTCCCATTGTAAAAAAGGTATCCACTAAAGGCCTATTATTTCTTGCGCCTTTAACAAAAATCCTTTCTTTATCTTGAGTGGAATTTATAATGCCAATCGCCTTTAAAATATCCTTTGCGTCAAACTGCAAATCTCCATGCGTCCAGCCCAGATACTCGCCCTTTGCCTCTTTAAGCCCGCGCAATATGCCATAGCCATAGCCCTGGTTTTTATCAACTTTAACCGAGCGGGCAAAACCATAATCCGGCATAATTTCAGTAAGCTTATTACTTGTTCCATCATTAGAACCATTATCAACTACTATCAACTCAACATCCTTATGTTCATTTAAAAAAGAAAATGATTTCAACAGAAAATTTATATTTTCAATTTCATTATAACAGGGAATAATAATGGAAAAATTTATGGAATTTTTAGTCATAAATAAGAATTGATTATTTCAGGTTTTATTTCACTCACTTCCTCAGGCGTACCCATCGGAACAATTACATCAACCATATCGAGAGTAAATTTCTTTCCACTCTCTATAAGTTTATTATAAAGCGGAGCAATATAAAATTCTCCTCTATTTTTATCATTATTTTCCACTGACTCAGATGCGACCTTAAAAAAATCAGATGCGCGCGTAAAATGATAAAGGCCTGTTAAAGCATTATCGGATATCTGTATTTTTTCCGCTGTCTGAGTAACAATACCGAAATTATTCGTTTTAGCGAAACTCCATTTGGCATCTTTTTCTTTAAGCGGAAAGGCTCCTATAACTCCATCTAATTTACTTTGAGAGTTTGTTAGGAGATATTTTAAAGTTTTGGATTTAAAAAAAGTGTCTATATTATATATGGCTATTTCATCGGAACCATCAATAAAATCCCGAGCCAAAAGAGCTGTCTGGGCCTGCCCGCCAGTGGGCTTATCCAATAAGACAATTTCGCACTCAACCTTACCATTCATCTTAACGGTAAGCTTATTGAACTTTTCTTTAATAAAGGAGGTAACTTGAAACTTATCCTCATGCTCACGCAGAGCTATAAATATAACTTTAGAAGCGATTTCAAGCGGCAGACTCAAAAGAGAATATTCAAATAAAGTTCGCTCTCCTGCGCAAATCATAAACTTAGGCTGCGCGTACCCTGCTTCAGCAAATCTACTTCCAAGTCCTGCCATAGGAATGACAAAATTAAGTTTCGCCATACAATTAACCGTTAAAAACAAACACTACAGAAGCTTGGAGACTAAGTCCGCCAATTGGCTTCTCTCTGTTTTGGTAAAAGTCAAATGCCCATAGATTTTCTGCCCTTTGAATCTATTAACAATATACATTAAACCGTTGGATTCCATGTCCAAATAGGGATTATCTATTTGATAAGGGTCTCCCGTAACAACAACTTTTGTTCCCTCACCGGCGCGACTCAATATCGTTTTCATTTCATGAGGAGTAAGATTTTGAGCATCATCAACTATCATATACTGTTTGGGGAGTGAGCGGCCTCTAATATGAGTGACGGAAGCAACTTCTATTTTACCGCTTTGCTGTAAATATTCAACTTGCTGTAGTGAATCATCCTGGTGACGGCGGTCCATTATAAATTCCAAATTATCGTATATGGCGCCCATCCAAGGAGAAAGCTTTTCATCCTTACTGCCGGGAAGAAAACCTATATCTTTACCGACAGGAACTATTGACCTGCAAATAATCAATCTTTTATAGACATTGTCATCAACAGCTTTCTGGAGGCCACAAGCAAGCGAAACCAATGTTTTACCCGTTCCCGCAGTACCTATTAAAGTTACCAAGTTTATGGACTCATCAAGCAAAAGTTCCATGGCGCATTTTTGTTCTTTGTTCAGAGCCCTTATTCCCCATGGAGAAGACTCCGGCCTAAGGGATTTTATTACTGATGCATTTTGAGCGCTGCAGCGGCCTATTGCGGTTTTTTTGGCATCTTCTTTAGCTCTGAATAAGACAAATTCATTAGGATTAAACATATCATCTTTAATGGAGATTTCCTTTGCTTTATAAAATTCATCTATTGATGCGGCGGGAACATCGAGTTCAGTTATACCGGAATAAATATCATCCATCTTAACTTTTCCGAACTTGTAATCTTGAGAGTCTAAACCTATAGCTTCCGCTTTTATTCGAAAATTAATATCCTTGGTTACCATAACAACTTGATGTTTTTTCTTTTCAAACCAATAGGCGGTATTAAGTATCCTATTATCCATTTCTTGTAATTTAAATTCTTTTGGAAGAACTGAAACATGGTCCAACTCAACCTTTACAATACCACCGGAATCCAATTTAACGCCTGTATTAAGCTTGCCTTTCTCTCTTAATTTATCCAGATTCCTTGAGACAACTCTTGCGCTTTTGCCTCTTTCATCGGAAGCCGTCTTAAAATTATCAAGCTCTTCTATTACGGATATCGGAATAATTACCGTATTATCTTCAAATTTTGAAAAAGAATATGGATCATGTATCAACACATTGGTATCTAATATAAATGTTTTTTTCATTTTATCTATCCATTAAGCAAGCAATTTTATTAGCGAAATAACTGTTCATCAAATCCGGCCATACAAACATAAGGCAAATTATACTTTAATTTCTCCTATCATAAACTTAAAGCTTCTTAAAATCTTTCAACTTCTCCTTGGTCGCCTGGCAGGCATAGCCTCTGATACGACACTAGCATAGCCTTGGCTTTTTCAAATTCTCCCCAATCTGTGGGAGCATTTTTTACGGCTTTTTTTAAATCAAAAGACGCCTTTTCATACTCTTTCATATGGCCGTATATTTCAGCGCGCATCAATAATACGTCTGAAAGCATTCCGGGAGAAACGATACAATGCTTAACGGGAGTTTCAGCCATCTTGGCAGCCATGTCACAATATTTTAATGCTTGGTCAAAATCTTTTTGCGCCAATTTTATTGAACAAAGGGTAATTTGGGCTTCTATATTGCCAGAATTTATTTTTATCGCTTTTTTGAGCCCTAATTCAGCCTCCTTAATATTCCCTGCCATATATTTTTTTATTGCTTCATCTGCGGCCTTTTTCGATTTTTTCATATAAGACATCTTAGATAATTTTTTATGTTTTTCTTCCCATTCTTTAGCCAATTTTATTTTATGTTTCCCAGCATCTAATTTGCGATTTTCATTTCGTGAAATTTCATTATTATACTTCAACACTGCAACAACCAAATCCTTCACAGAAACATTTTTTTTTATCCCCTGAGAAATTAATCTCTTTGTAAGTAAAAATTCTTTTTTTTGAGGTGACAAGGTCAATGCTTCATCAATATTTTTTTTTGCCTGATTAAGTTCTCCCCTGCGCCTGAAAAACTCTGCCAAATGATGATGAAAACCCGGCCGCCACAAGGCTACTGACACAGGGTCCATTATTTGTTTTGTCCAAAAATTTTGCTTGGTATATTTTTTTAAGGCATTTTCAGATTGTGATGCTTCATCGATAATATTTCCAGCTCTTTTATATACTCTAGCAAGCATCATTAATGCCCGTTCATTTATTTTTCCGTTTGCCTGTTCATTAACAATAAACGCAATTGCATAATGAAATATTTCCAAAGCATCTTCCTTGCTATCTTCATGAACTTTATCAAGGTCAACTTCCGGCATATTTTTTGACTTTGAAACTTTTTGTTTTTTAAATATTCCCCCTGAGTTCTCGCAGGCTCCGATATATTTAAGTGTCTGAGAAATAACAAAATCATTATATTTACCAAACCAATGAACCCCGTCCACAATATAAGCCCCGTCAATAATTTCATTTTTTGAAACTTTCATGAAAGATTTTTCCAAATCCACCAGACAAGCTCCCTCTTCTTTTGCGACTTTTCTAATCATTTCATTTCGTTCTTGCGAAATACGGTCAGCCCTATTATCCCATTCAATTGCCAGTTGATAATGTCTTTTCGCTTCATTGATTTTTTTTAAACGTTCCAAGGCTTTAGCAAGATAAAAATGGACAAAAGGCTCTCTTGGTCTTTCAGTTAAAATGGTTTTAAATATTTTTTCGGCACCCTTAAAATCTCCGGTTTCCATCAAAAAAAAGGCTTTGGCAAAATCCTTAATTTCAAACGGCAAAGAACCAAAAGGCGGAAAATCCCTCATATTAGCCGGTAAGGTGCAAAAAACTACAGGAATGTTTTTCTTCTTTGCTATTTTTGCCATTTTTCTAAGGCGTTCTTCATGAACTTTTATACTTACAAAATGCTCAGCTTCTTTCATCTTATAATCGGAAAATAGCCGTTTGGAATTTATTTTGATTACTTGAAATCTTCGCTTCATTTCAGGAGTGATGCCGTGGCAGGTCTCCAAACCAACCTCATTATTTCCGCTTAGCACAATTACAATATCCGGTTGATAATCCATGACCTCGGCAAAAACATCAAGAATCCTTCCGCTGTCATAGGCTCCCATGCCACAATTTATTATTTCAGGATTTGCCACAAATTCATTAACAAAGGAATTATCAGGCCAATACATCAACCCCGCAACTGATTCTCCCACAATAAATATTCTTTTCTTTCCCAAGGGCTTTGGCATCAAGAATTCAAAATCTCTCCCTTGACTTCTACCGGGAATAATAATTTCACCTGATTCGTTTTTGGAAGAAACCTTAAAGAAAGGCTTTTTAATGTCCTTGCAAAAATAGTCATCCATTTTTTTATTATCTGAAGCCAAGAGTATTGGGTAAAAAATGATTAACGAAAAAAACATTGTCATCAAAAGCGCAACCAAATGATTTAAATTTCTTATTTGCATAATTACCAAAGTTTTTTAAAATCTTCTTTCAGATATACGCTATCAATATCCTCAAATAAGGTAGCCTTATTATCTTTTTTGAAATGCTCCACCACTTTTTTATTAAAAAGCCTGTAAATAAGTGCTACTGGAGTAAGCACCGCATAAAACACAAAACCAAGTAATATCGTAGTGTTTATCTTCCCCAATACCGCGCCAAACTCAAGCCAATATTCTTGAAGTTTTTCCGCTATATGAGGACACAAAAAAGGCAAAGCAATAAAAAAAGAGCCTATATAAAGCAGCCATAATTTAGAAAATATAGCATACGCTATTAGCGCTATAACAGCCAAAATAAATATCGTTTGATATTTTTTAATTTTAGTCATACCTTACTCTTAAAAAAATGTGTAAACGAATGGCGCTACTGCTGAGCCGCTTGAAAGAATTATAAGTGACCCTATGACCAACAATAGCAATATTACCGGCAAAAGCCACCATTTTTTTCTTTCTTTAAAAAACTTAAATAAATCTTTAATTATTTCCACTTTCACTCCCCTTCTTAAAAAGAAAATTTCCCATCACAAGATAATCCATTCCAGTTTTTAAAAAACATTTATAAGCGTCCCTTGGCCCGCATACAATTGGCTCGCCCCTGACATTAAAACTGGTATTTACAATCATTGGGCAAGCTGTTTTTTGTTTAAATTTATCTATAAGTGTCCAATATCTCTCATTGGTTTCTTTAGAAACAGTTTGAATTCTCGCTGAGAAATCAATATGCGTAATAGCCGGAATATCCGACCTCTGATAATATAATTTAGTCTTCATTTCAAAATTATTATAATCGCCGGGCAGCTCTTTTCTTTTACTTTTTAAAACATCCGCATTTATAAGCATATAGGGCGAAGATTTCTGAATATCAAAAAAATCTTTAGCATCTTCATTTAAAACAGAAGGCGCAAATGGCCTAAAACTTTCCCTGAATTTTATTTTTAAATTAAGTCGCTTTTGTATATCTTTATCGCGAGCATCGGCAAGTATTGAACGGTTGCCCAAAGCCCTTGGGCCAAATTCCATTTTACCTTGAAACCAACCTACAATATTACCTTGGGAAAGAGACTGCGCAATTACTTCTGCCAATTCATTAAAATTTTCAAAATAATGATATTTTGCTTTATATTTTTCCGCTACCGCTTTTATATCCGAATCACTGAATGCCGGACCAAGATAAGCGCCTTGCATTTTATCACAACTTTCAGAAGATATTCTCTTTTCATTAAAATACATGTGATAAGCTAAAAAAACTGCTCCAAGCGCTCCCCCCGCATCTCCGGCGGCAGGCTGAACCCATATATCTTCAAATAATTTCGACTTTAAAAGCTTCCCATTGGCAACACAATTCAAAGCTACTCCTCCCGCCAGACAAAGTTTTTTTAAACCGGTTATATTTTTTGCCGTTTTAGCCATTTTTAAAACAATATCTTCCGTAATTTGCTGAACTGCCAGGGCCAAATCACAATGACATTGAAGAATCTCACTTTCGGGTTTTCTTTTCGAAAAACCAAAAAGCTCAATCCACTTCTCTTCTCTACACATTTTAAGTTCACTCGTATAGGCAAAATAATTGTGATTTAAATAAAGAGAACCGTCCTCTTTTACAGATATCAACTTATCACATATGATTTTTTTATATGCTAAAACTCTTTTAGACGAAGAATCACCATAAGGGGCAAGTCCCATAAACTTATATTCTCCGCTATTAATTTTAAAACCGAGATAATAGGTAAATGCCGAATAAAAAAGTCCCACCGAATGAGGAAACCTCATCTCTTTAAGCGGCTCTATTTTATTTCCTTTACCACGGGAAATGGAAGCTGTTGCCCACTCTCCGACACCATCTATCGTGAGAATAGCCGCCTCATCAAATGGTGAAGGGAAAAAAGCGCTCGCAGCATGAGAAAGATGATGCCTTGAAAACAATAAATTGATTTTTTTTAAATTAATTGACCCTACTTTAGCCAATTCACTTTTAATAAGAGTTTTAAGGAAAATTTTCTGTTTTATCCAAATGGGAATAACTTTCAAAAAAGAAACCAGTCCTTTCGGAGCGAAAATATAATAAGTTTCTAAAAGTCTTTCAAATTTAGCGAAAGGTTTATCATAAAAAACAATTGCGTCAAGATCATCTAAAGCGCAGTTATTTTGTTTAAGACAAAATTTTATAGCTTCAACGGGAAAATTTGGGTCATTTTTTTTTCTTGTAAACCTTTCTTCTTGAGCTGCTGCTATTATCTTGCCATCTTCTATTATGGCGGCCGCTGAATCATGATAAAACGCGGATATCCCCAATATTTTAATCTTAACTTGTTTATTCATCTTTTTAACACTCATATGTGTATCGAGCGGACAAAGCATAACTTTCATCAACTGTTGAGGTTAATGAACCATTATTCTATCAAACTTGAGAATATAAACAACCATATCTCTATTTAGGGAACAATGAAAAAAATGTTATGATGTATTTATAGACGCGAATACATTTATGATGATTTTACATCTGTTTATAAAGAGTATAGTGAGGAAACATATGACAGGCAAAAGAAACATAAAACCGGCAAAAGGCAAACTTGGGGTTCTTATCCCTGGAATGGGCTCGGTTACCAGCACACTTATAGCCGGTATTGAAATGAATAAAAAAAATCTCGGACAACCAATAGGCTCCATAACTCAACTTCAACATATAAGACTCGGCAAAAGATATGAAAATCGCAACCCTTTAATTAAAGACTTTGTTCCTCTAACAGAAATGAAAAACTTAGTCTTCGGTGGCTGGGACATTTATAAAGATTCTATTTATTCCGCCGCTCTTAAAGCAGGAGTCTTTCATCCTCAACAATTGGAACCTGTAGCCAAAGAACTAAAGGCAATAAAACCCATGCCAGCTGTTTTTGACAAAAAATTCATCAAAACTCTTACTCCTGAACTAATAAAAAAAGGCAAAACAAAGATGGACTTGGCCAATGCCTTGATAAAAGATATAGAAGATTTCAAAAAAAAGAATAAATTAGATAGAGTTGTTGTAGTTTGGTGCGGTTCAACTGAAATCTACATAGAACCCTCTACTGTTCATAAAACTCTCAAAAACTTTGAGCAAGGATTAAAAAAGAACTCCCCTTATATATCCCCTTCAATGATTTATGCTTATGCCGCTTTAAAAAGCGGAGCTCCTTTTGCTAATGGCGCTCCCGGTTTAAATATCGACACACCCGCTCTCTTAGAACTTGCGATAGAAAAAGGTTTACCTGTAATGGGAAAAGATTTTAAAACCGGCCAAACCCTAATGAAAACCATCTTAGCTCCCGGCCTAAAAGCCAGAATGCTTGCCCTTAAAGGCTGGTATTCCACCAATATTTTGGGAAATAGAGACGGTGAAGTTTTGGACGACCCCGAATCATTTAAAACTAAGGAAAAGAGCAAAATGTCAGTATTAGACTCTATTCTGGACCCTGAACTTTATCCTAGTCTTTATGCAGATTATTTTCATAAAGTGCACATAGATTATTATCCCCCCAGAGGCGATGCCAAAGAAGGTTGGGATAACATAGATATAGATGGCTGGATGTCAATGCCGATGCAGATTAAGATAAATTTTCTCTGCAGAGATTCTATTTTAGCCGCTCCGGTATTTTTAGACATAATTATATTTTTAGATTTCGCGCAAAGGGCCGGTCTTTCAGGTATTCAGGAATGGATGAGTTTTTTCTTTAAATCCCCTATGTGCAGACCGGATTTAAAACCCGAAAACGATCTTTTTATTCAACACATAAAACTTAAAAACACCCTTAGATTGCTTATGGGTGAAGAGGTGTTGGATCATTCGGGCCTCGATTATTATGAAAATGAAAATGCGGTTCCCCCAATAGCTGAGCGGGCAAAACCTTATAATGAAAAAAGGAAATCTAAAGCAAAAAAGAAAGTTCTGCTAAAAAAATAAAATGAAAAAACTGTTTACCCCACCACCTCTTTTAGTACGCCCCGCCATTGACGGAGCAAATCCGCAAAATGGCGGATTTTTTTCAACTCTATTTAAAATACCTAAAAGAGGTGGTGGGGTTATACTTCTCTGCCTGCTCACAATCATAAGTCTGGGAATATTGAGCGCTCAAGATGACTCTCAAACCACTGACACTGCCCCACAAGAGAAATCGTCATTTGATGATAATTTCTTGCCTATTCCTGATTTGCCCAATGACTTGGATGAAGAAAAAAATGACATATCAAATAATGACGTAAATCCTGAGAGTCAAGAAAAAGCTCCGGAAGAACAAATAATAAAAACCATAGAAAGCCAAGAAACACCCCCAGATAATCAAATAGTAGATACTGTAGAGAAAGATGAGGCGTCTGCTCCTGATATGGAGGTTAACTTACCGGAAGGCCCCTGGATTATAAAAGAGCTGGCGGTAAAAGGCAATATAAATATTAAATCAAAAGTCATAATCAAAACATCAAAAACTAAAAAAAATGAAACTTACTATAAAGACGACATAAACGCGGATATAGAACGGATACTTGGTCTTGGCAGCATTGAAAATGTTTCCATTGATATATCTCCAATAACCGATGAACTGCTTTTTTCCGGTATAAAAGATACACTTAACTATAAACATCCTGTTAGACTAACTTTCATGATAAAGGAAAAACTTATGATTACCGATATTTTAGTTGAAGGCAATGAGAGATTATCAGCCGCTTCAATTAAAAGAACCATGAATTTAGCGAAAAAAGATTTTTTTGACGAACTCAAAGCGCGGGAAGATATAATAGCGATAACCGATAAGTATCACACAAAGGGCTTTATAGACGCTACTACGGATTATGAGATAAAAATTGATACGGCCGCCAATACTTGTCAGCTTTCCATTATTGTAAAAGAAGGAGAAAAATCCAAAATAACCGATGTCTCCATTCCAAATGTTAAATCCTTTGAATTAAAGAAAGTTCTAAAAAAAATGAAAAACCGGCCGAAAAAAGTTTACGCGCCTCTTGACCTGGCTGACGATTTAAAAAAAATTGAAATTTTCTATAAAAACAGCGGCTTTAATAATTTCAAAATTAATTCTTCCTCCGTTGTCTTTAACGAAAATAAAAGCGAAGTGTTTATAAAGATAGACATAGAAGAAGGCTTAAAATTTACTTTCGGTGATACCTCTTTCACCGGAAATTCTGCTTATACAACCAAAGATTTACAAGAACTTCTGGAATATAAGAAAGATAAATTTTATAGTGATGAACGGCTGCAAGAAACATTAAGAGCTATACAAAATAAATATGCCGATAAAGGTTATTTAAGAGCGCTCATTAAACCCCTAAAAATAGAAAACAAAGATACCGGAGCTTTGGATATAAATTTTCAAATAGAAGAAAATTCCCAAATTTATGTTGACCATATAGATGTTGAAGGAAATAAAGCAACCAAAACTTATGTCTTGCGCAGAGAAATAGCGCAAAAAGAAGGCGCAATATTCAGTTCGTCTAAAATAAGACGCAGTCAGGAAAAGATTTTCAACCTTGGTTTTATTGACGATGTACAACTTGCTGTAAACCCCTCGTCCTCCCCAGATAAAGTGGATTTGGTATTTGATATAGCGGAAGGAAAGCCCGGCATGCTAACAGCCGGCGCAGGCGTTTCATCTAATGAAGGCCTTGTAGGCACGCTCTCAGCGCAACATTTAAATATGTTCGGCAGAGCTCAAAAACTTTCAATCTCCTGGCAATTCGGAGCAAGGATGCAAGATTATCATGTCAGTTGGACAACTCCCTGGATAAAGGATAAACCTATAAGTTTGGGCGGAGATGTTTACAATACCCGGAGATACAGACCTTATATGAATTCCCTTTCAGCTTATACAGAAAAAAGAACCGGTGGTAAAATTTCTTTAGGTCCACGTTTTGAAGATGATAAATATCGGCTCAATACTTCTTATACTTTTGAAAATGTAAAAATTTCAGGTGTTAAGGATGAATATAAAACTGTTCTGACGGAAGGTACCAGCGCGACATCTTCCATTTATGTGGAATTCGCTCGTGATACACGCAATAATATCTGGGATCCCGTAAGTGGCTCTCGCTCTTCCATAGGCTTGGAGCTTACGGGCGGACCATTAAGGGGTGATGTAAACTTTTATAAACCCAATATTTCCTTCAGCTACAACCATAAATTATTTGAGATAGATGATTATCCTTTTGTTCTATCATTTGCCAATAGGTTTGGTTATGTGGCGCGCTTCGGTTCTACAAAATCCGTACCTGTGTATGAACGATATTTTATCGGTGGCTCTGAAACTGTGCGCGGTTATAATTCAAACGGTCAAATAGGCCCCTTGAATGGTGGTAAAGTATACAGTGTTGCCAATGTGGAATTTAAATTCCCTCTTGCCAGGGAAAGAAAAAGAACCATAGTTCAATGGGCTTTCTTTTTCGATGTGGGCAATTCTTGGGAAGATTTCAACAATGTAAGCCTGCGTTTTGGCACTGGAACAACAAGACTTAAAGCGGGAGCGGGCTTTGGCATAAGATTTACCACGCCGGCTTTCCCAATAAGACTTGATTGGGCATATGGATTCAATCATGAGCCGGGCGAACAAAGATCTGACATATATTTTACGCTTGGCAATCTTTTTTAAAAACCCACTATGGTCGTCTGATGAGCATAGCTCGTTGAAACGACACTCTGCAAGATAGAAACGCGAGAACTTGTGTCCCAAGCAGTCCTTTGAAAGCCCAGTCCACTCAGCATAGCCTTGTGGGTTTTTACCC
>Ga0180009_10006628_pt1 | contig 12098 bp, 11 predicted proteins | sample OS_PC_MetaG_FD_123537 | JGI IMG/M metagenome (GOLD analysis project Ga0180009, IMG submission 123537) | Groundwater microbial communities from the Aspo Hard Rock Laboratory (HRL) deep subsurface site, Sweden - OS_PC_MetaG | ecosystem: Environmental > Aquatic > Deep subsurface > Groundwater...
AATCATTTTTCTCTTTGTCCCAGACTATGTTCATGTTTTAGATAATACGATAATGTATATACATTGTCAACGATTATTTAAGCTTAGCCGAATTTCTATCTAACCGGGGTATATCATATCTGGCCAGGTGTATAATGTCTTTTCGCTCTCGCCATTGATTACTTTGAATAATGTTCTTTTTGCCCTTAAAAAGTGCGATATAAGGGCTAAATAGTGGTATATCTCTTCCTTTTATACAATGTTTTTATATAGTTAGCATGGCGACCTCCATCCAACCATCCAACCATCCACATAAAACACAATAGTACACCATCTGTTTTCCCTTACTAAGCGTATGGGAGCAGGTGGCGGGCTAACATTCGAAATCATCAAAGACCTTATCCTGTCATCCGCCTTTTGATTGATAGACGGTTCTGCCCTCCTCTCGAATATTGGTCATTTCTCCTGCAAAAATGTCGCTGTAGGATTAAGAAAGCTTTAGAATAAGTTCTAAATTTTTTTTCTTGACATTGCCATAATCCTAATGCAACTATAATAAAGAAAACACCAACTATAGTAGAACTCATGAAAAATTCACCTAAAGAGAAGAGAAAAAGTTTTAAGTTTTTTGAAAAAGTCAAAAAAATCAGGCGGGCAAAAGGGATATCTCTGCGGGAAATGTCGCAAAAAGCAGGCCTGTCCGAAAATTATTTGAGTCAAGTAGAAAGAGGAAAAGCGAACCCTTCGATTGGGACTATCAAGAAAATTACCGATGCCTTGGCGTTGCCCTTCATGGCGCTTCTCATTGAAGAGGAAAACAATGAAAAGTTGATTTCCCAAGCGTCCAACAGAGTGAAAGTAGTAAAGGCAAACAAAAGAAAGACCTTGATTTATCCGGGATCGCGTAAAAAAGCTTCCTTGCTCACCGCCGATCTTCGGGGGGAGCTTGAGGTCATTCTCACCGTGGAGGAGCCGGAGCCAGAGGGAAATGAAGACTGGTATAGTCATGAGGGGGAGGAGTTCGGTCTTGTCTTGGAGGGGACATATGAGGTGACAGTGGATGAGCAAGTTTATGAATTGAATGAAGGAGACAGCATCTGTTTTCCCAGTCACCTTCCTCACAAGATGCGAAATTCCGGGAATAAACCATCCAAGACAATATGGGTTATTACTCCTCCTTCTTTTTGAAATTATTGGTCACAAATGTTTAGGGATACTGTTAGAGAGAGGGGGTGGTTGTCATGTCTATCTAACATACTGGTAAGAGGGGGGTGTTTTTCATTTAGTCTGATCGATTTAAAAGGAGGGGTCAAAATGCAAAAGGTGAAGAAAAATTTGAAAAGAAAAAGAAAAGTGACGCGGAGAGCGGCCGCAGTAGATTTGGCACCATCTAATTGCGGGTATCCCGGCGCATTAATACGGCTGGGCGCTATGCGCAAATGAGAGTGGTATGAGAGCGTTAACTGAAAATCAATCACCCGAACCGTTTTTGGCGGTAAGAGGGCTAAAAACCTATTTTTATACCGACGAAGGGATTGTACGGGCGGTCGATGATGTTACCTTGCATATCAACCAAGGTGAAACTTTGGCTGTCGTAGGCGAGTCAGGCTGCGGCAAATCGGTAACGGCCCTGTCGATCATGCGATTGATCCCGTCGCCTCCTGGAAAGATCGAAGCGGGAACGATTCTTTTTCAGCGCCGAAACCTTCTTGAGTTGCCTGACAAGGAAATGAAAGCGATCCGCGGCAACAGGATCTCAATGATCTTTCAAGAGCCAATGACCTCCTTAAACCCTGTCTTTAAGGTAGGCCACCAAATCGCCGAGGCCATTATGCTTCATCAGGGGGCATCCAAAAACGAGGCCTGGGGAAAAACAGTGGAAATGCTCAATCTGGTAGGCATGCAATCGCCACGGGAGCGAGCCAAAAACTATCCCCATCAGCTATCGGGCGGAATGCGACAACGGGTTATGATCGCTATGGCCTTATGTTGTAATCCGGCATTGATGATTGCCGATGAGCCGACGACTGCCCTGGATGTCACCATACAGGCCCAAATTTTGGATCTTATGAACCGACTCAAGGAGGATGTGGGTACCGCGATTATGCTCATTACCCATGACCTGGGAGTCGTCGCCGAAATGGCTAAACGGGTAAGCGTCATGTACGCAGGGGTCGTTATGGAAAGCGCCGCTGTCAATACGCTATTCAGCAAGCCGCTGCACCCTTACACCGAGGGCTTATTAAATTCCATTCCCCGGGCTGATAAGCGCGCCGGTGTCAAAGCACGGCTGGAGGCCATTCCGGGCATCGTCCCCAGCCTGCTGAAGTTACCCAAAGGATGTCGGTTTTCCGATCGCTGCGGCTATGTTCATGAGCCTTGCCGGAAATATGAGCCCAGACTGGAAGAGGTGTCCCAGAATCATTTTGTTCGCTGTTGGTTACATACTACACCGACAGAGTAAGGCGTATGAATGCTAATTGAGTCGAGGCTTAATTAGAATTAGGATTTAATAGTAAAGGCTGTGAAAGACGAAATTTTGCTTAAAGCCACTGGAGTAAAGAAGTACTTTCTGATAACCGGAGGGATACTCTCTCGAGCGGTTGGCTGGGTGAAGGCCGTCGACGGCGTGGATTTGTTTGTCCGGTCTGGCGAAACATTGGGTCTGGTCGGTGAGAGTGGCTGTGGAAAGAGCACGCTTGGCCGAACGTTGATGCGTCTTGAATTGCCTACCGAAGGCGAAATCATCTTTGATGGACAAAGCATTATGTCCTATGAGCGCAAATTTCTACGACGACAGATGCAGATCATTTTTCAGGATCCATATTCATCCCTTGACCCCCGCCAGACCATCGGTAGCATAATTGGTGAACCGATGCTGGTCCATAAACTTTGCAACGAAAGGGAGCGTCAAGAGCGGGTGCTTCACATTATGGATGTCGTCGGGCTTAGGTCTGAGCAATATCTTCGTTACCCTCACGAATTTTCCGGGGGGCAGAGACAGCGTATCGGTATCGCCCGCGCTCTGGCTCTGAATCCGAAACTCATTATCTGCGACGAGCCTGTTTCTGCCCTTGATGTATCGATTCAGGCCCAGGTGATTAACTTGCTGGAAGACCTTCAGCAGGATTTTGGTCTCACGTATATCTTCATTGCGCACAATCTGCATGTGGTTGAACATGTCAGTGATCGGGTGGCGGTGATGTATCTGGGGCGGATCGTGGAGTTGGCCGAAAGTGAGGAGCTCTACCGGGTGCCTTATCATCCTTATACCGAGGCCCTTTTATCAGCCTCGCCGATTCCCGATCCCCAGGTTAAACGCAAGCGGGTCATTCTGCAGGGAGATGTGCCCAGCCCCATCAATCCGCCGCCGGGCTGTCATTTTCACACGCGTTGTCCTTACGTGATCGATCGGTGCAAAAATGAGCCCGCACCACCTTATGAGGAGGTCACGCCGGGACATTGGGGCAGTTGCTGGCGGGTAAGGGAACTTCGAGACGTGTGACCCTATATGGGTACCGCAGGCCCGAGGCAGTGGAGAATGGTGCTCGCCACCAGATCACACTGTGCTCGACTGGATGACTAACATTTTTTAATCGAAAGGAGGAATAGTGATGAGACACATTTGGGGAAAAAATTTACTTCTAGGTTTAATTGCCGTAATTTGTAGTTTATTTCTGACCACCATGGCGGCAGCGGAGCAGGGGGTCTTTGTTATCGGATTTGACGCCGGTGACACGATGGGATGGGATCCCTGGCGGCAGGCGCCACCAACCCCTGACAAATTCACCTGCTCTATTCTGTATAACGGTTTGGTGCGGTTTAAACCAGGAGACATAAATCCGGCCAACATTGAACCAGATCTGGCCGAAAAATGGGAGAAATCGGGTGACGGTCTGACCTGGACATTTCGCCTCCGCAAAGGTGTGCAGTGGCACCGGGACTTTGGTGAAGTGACGTCTGAGGACGTAGTTTATTCCTTGACCAATGCCCGGGATAATTCCTTTGCACGTAAGGATTTTGCCTCTTTCAAGGAAATCAAGGCTCTGGATAAATACACTGTCCAAATCGTTCTTGCGGAGCCGGTCCCCAGCCTGCTGGGCATCGTAACCAATTACCACGGTGGTTGGATTCAGTGCAAAAAAGCGCGCGAAGAGTTGGGTAAAGATTATGCCCTCAAACCGGTAGGCACCGGTCCCTTTGCCTATAAGCAGTACATCCCTAACCAGAGAGCGGTGTTTGTGGCCCATGAGAATTATTTTCGAGGCAAACCAATGCTCCAAAAAGTCGTGGTTCGCTACATGCCGGATCAGTCCAGCAGGGAAATGGCATTCCGCAAAGGCGGATTGAATGTGATCGAGGGCCCCCGGGAGCAGCAATGGGTTGACAAGATGAAGAAATTGCCAGATACCGTCATCGACGTCTTTGGCCCCGGCGAACATATTACTTTGCACTTTAATACAGCCAAGAAACCGTTTGACGACATCAGAGTTCGACAAGCCATTGCCCACGCCATTGACCGTGAGGGGCTCATCGAGTTTATGGGTAAGGACGTAGCGATCCCCCTATATTCACCAATTAGTATGGACTATCTGGGGGCAACGGAAGACGTGAAGCGCTATCCTTACAATCCTGAGAAGGCTAAACAGCTGCTGGCCGAAGCAGGCTTGAAAGGCGGCTTTACATTTGAAGACGTCATCACCGAGATGGCCGTCTATAAACAGCCGCAAGAGGTAATTCAGGCCCAGCTCCGTAAGGTCGGCGTTAACCTAAAATTGCGTGTGGTACAGCACCCTGCCTATCACAAGCTGATAAGGGCTGATACCAACCATATGGTGAATTACATTTGCGCACGGTTTCCGGTGGCTGACCAGTTGCTGACCCAGTTCTTTCATTCATCCTCGATTGTGGGCACAAAAACTGCAATAACGAATTTCTCACACTACAAAGAGGTTGACAATTTATTGGATAAAGCGAGGGTTTCGCCGAATATCGACGAACAAGTGGTGTTGTGGGAACAGGTACAGCAGAAAGTCCTTAAGGATGCTGTGGCCTATCCCCTCTATACGGCAAAATTTGTCTATGCCAGAAAATCATGGGTCGACTATGGTTATGAATTGAAATCGACACTGATGCTGTCACCACCCGTTTACTACAATACCAAAGTCGCAAAATAATTCGAAATTAGAGCAGGTTGGGTTGAGATCCGTCATAGTAATGTTGGGTTTTACGCCCTCAACCCAACCTAGATATATTTTCATTCCTCAGATCCCTGATTGGGGAGTAAACTATGCTTCAATACTCAATTCGGCGGGTTCTGCTCGCCATACCAACCATGTTTCTGGTATTTACCATCGTATTTTTGGTGGTCCGGGTGGCTCCGGGAGATCCAGCCCAGGTAATTTTGGGTAATTATGCCTCCGCCGAAGCTCTCGAACAGCTCCGGCAGGAATTGGGCCTCGATCGTCCCATCTATATCCAGTACTTGGAGTACCTTAGGGGAATCATCAAGGGGGATCTCGGTCGTTCCATGATCACTTACAATCCGGTATGGCCTCAAATCAAGTACGTGCTGCCGTACACCCTATGGTTAACCTTCGCCGGGATGGTGATCGGCTGTCTAATCGGCATCCCGACAGGGGTGGTAAGCGCTCTTAAACGCAATGCTTTTTGGGATTATGTTGGCCGCACATTTTCTTTAAGTGGTTTATCTGTGCCTTCTTTTTTTCTTGGCATCCTTCTGATCTACTTGTTTGCTGTCCGGATGGGGATTTTCCCGGCCATGGGTGCCGAAGATGCGGAGGGCATCCGCCAGAGCCTACACCACATCTTTCTGCCTGCTTTAACCCTTGGTTTAATCATGGCCGCTTACATATCCCGCATGGCCCGCTCGGCAATGCTCAACGTCCTCGGAGAGGACTATGTCCGTACCGCCAGAGCCAAGGGTTTAGACGAATTGGTAGTCGTGGGCAAGCATGCCCTCAAAAATTCACTCATCCCTGTCGTAACTGTGATCGGCATGTACGTAGGGGTTCTGATCGCCGATTCGGTTCTGGTTGAAATCGTCTTTTCCAGGCCCGGTTTGGGCAAGGCGATGATTGGGGCCATGAAAAACCGTGATTACACCATGTTGCAGTCCATTTTGGTGATATACGCAGCCATTATCGTTATCATGAATCTAGTGACCGATCTGACGTATGCGCTTTTTGATCCAAGGATAAAGTATAATTAAAGTAATTTTTGTGGGTACATATGATGGAAAAAAAGAAGTATCAAACGGAATGGCGATAAGACAGTTGGTGAGCATGAACGAGCTAATGCAAGCAGCAAGGGGAATAATCCGTTGGAATTTAAACCGGATAAGTCCGGCAAACGAGAATTCAGAATCAGACTGATCCGCACGTTTTTGAGAAATCGAACGGCTACGGCAGGACTCATTATGATTTTACTTATCATCCCGTTGGCGCTGGCATCCTCTTACATAGCCCCTTACGACCCGATCGACCAGCAACTAAAGCTTGCGCTGAATCCCCCCGATGGAAATCATTTGCTGGGAACAGACAACTTCGGCAGAGACCTTTTTTCGCGAATATTAGTCGGTGCCCGCGTGTCCATTACGGTAGGTATTAGCTCAGTGCTTCTAGCCATTGTTATGGGGCTTCCCTTCGGACTCCTTGCCGGCTTTTACGGCGGTAAGTTGGATGTCATCATCACCCGGGCCATCGACATTATCATGTCTTTTCCTACCCTAATGATCGGCCTGATGATACTAGCAGTTCTGGGGCCGGGTATACAGAACCTGATTATATCCATTGCGATTGCATTTGCCCCGCGCTTTGCCAGAATGGCCCGGGCGCCAACCATGACCATCAAGGAACAGGACTTTGCCGTTGCCTGCCGGGCGGTGGGCATGGGTAACCTGAGGATCATGTTTCGTCACGTCCTGCCGAATATATTTGGCGATATTATCGTCATGGCAACCTTATGGACGGCTACCGCAATCCGCTTGGAAGCCAACCTGAGCTTTATCGGCATCGGGGTGCAGCCACCGACACCCAGCTGGGGAGTGATGATCCGTGAAGGCGTCAACTATTTGACGAATGCGCCGTGGATCTCTCTATTTTCAGGAGCGGCCATTCTTATTACTGTCTTGGCGTTCAACATGATCGGGGATGGGATCAGGGATGTGGTTGATCCCAAATTGAGAACCTGATATCGAACCGAAACATCAGTGGCTGGATGATTGGATCGATCGATTCGTTTCCAGCTAAACCCCCATACCTATTCGGTAGGAAAAACGAATGGCCCGACTGCAGATTGCATAAGGAAAAAAGAAATGGATAAGACAGCAGATGCGGTGATCATCGGTGGCGGTGCTTTAGGCACGAGTATTTTTTTCCACCTCACCCACCTGGGCCAAACTGATGTGGTGCTCTTGGAGAAAGGTCTTCTTGGATCCGGCTCAACCCGGGATACGGGAGCCATTGTGCGGCAGCATTATTCCAACCGGGTTAGTATTCAATTGGTCGTCAAGAGCATCGAGATATTCAAAAATTTTCCAGAACTTACCGACGGGCCGAAAATCTATCAGCAAACAGGTTGGATTTTTTTGGTGCCGGCCAACGCCGAAGAATTATTTCACCAAAACATAGCTCTTCTTAAAAGCTTGGGGGTGCAGACCCAAGAGATTGGCATCGAGGATCTAACCAGCGATCATTTGCCCGGAATTAACGTTCAAGACATTGCCTGTGCTGCCTATGAGCCTGATTCCGGCTGGGCGGATCCCTATGGTATGGTTAGCGGTTTTGCAAATAAAGCCAAAAAGAAGGGGGGCCGTTATTACATAGAGACGCCGGCCCGTGCGATTAAGATCGAACGGGATAAAGTCCAAGCCGTGGTTACTGACCAGGGTGAAATTTCGACTCCGGTGGTGATCAACGCAGCGGGTCCCTGGGCCAAGGCGGTAGGTCGCTGGTGCAACTTGGATTTGCCTTTAGAAGTCACTCTTGAGCCGGAGGCCATATTCAAATTACCGCCGGAGGTGTCCGACTTTCCCCGAGTTGTTTCCAATATGGTCGACAGGACTTATCTTCGGCCCGAGTCTGGACAATGCCTACTGGTTGGTACAGGCCACCCCAAGGAGAGCCAACCTGGTGATCCTAATAATTATACCCGCGATGTATCTTTTGATTTCATCGAAGAAGTTTCCACACGTCTTCTTCATCGATTTCCCGTGCTCAAAGGAGCGGCATATTTAACGGGCTTCACCGGCCTTTATACCGTTACCCCGGACTGGAATATGATTCTCGGTCCAGCTCCAGGAGTTAATGGCCTTTATCTTGCTGTGGGTGGCAGCGGGCACTCCTTCAAACTGGCCCCGGCCATGGGCCTTTGCTTGGCTGAGATGATTGTCCACGGTAAGGCCAACACGGTTGACATATCTCCTTTGAGGGCAACTCGATTTGAAGAGGGACAACCTCTACACTCGACCTACGGGGGTAACCGCGCTTAGATCAAAGGAGACGAATATTGAATAAGAATGAATTTATCGCTGATTTCATCACCAATGCAAGATTGGCGGATTTCCCCGACCGAGTCATCTTTAAAGCGAAGCTAGTATTGTTGGACGCCCTGGGTGTCGGCTTGGCCGGAACATCATCCCGGGCAAGCGAAATCACCCGACGGTTTATTGCGTCCTTTCCCATGGGCCCGGAAGAAGCTCGACTATGGGGTCGCCCGGGGAAAACTTCATGCCTATGGGCCGCGTGGGCCAACAGTGTGGCCGCCTCCTGTCTGGACGCCGATGACGGCCACCGGGAGGCGTTGGGTCATCCCGGCGGGGTAATTGTGCCGGTGGCAATGGCCCTGGCGGAACGGCTCAGGGCCTCTGGTCGTGACCTCCTTGAAGCCATTGTGGTTGGATATGAGGTTGGCCTTCGGGTAGGAATGTTCTTAAATCGTGACCAAGTCAACACGTTTTACGGTTCCGGAACATGGACCGCCCTAGGCGCGGCCGCGGCTGGAGCGAGGCTTCTATGCCTCGGACCGAAGGAATGCTTACATGCCCTGGGTGTAGCCGAGGTAAACACTCCATTGGCCCTCATCATGAATTGGATCAGTTTGCGCCAGCCGCCCGAGGTCAAAGAGGGCATGGGCTGGGGAGCCTTGACCGGCCTTTCTGCAGCTCTCTTGGCAGAACAGGGGCTACTTGGTGTTTTCAGCATGCCCGAACAGCCAGGCGGAGAGATTATAATTCGAGACCTCGGCCGTAATTTCGAGATCACTCGGATATACTTCAAACAGCACTCGGCCTGCCGATGGACCCACTCAGCTATAGACGGAATAATACAGGCCCTCCGGGAACATGATCTTAAACAGGAGATGATCCAGAAAATTGTCATCGCCACACATCGCAAGGCGGCCAACCTGGACAATCCCCGACCGGCTTGGGCCGAGGCGGCCCAATACTCGATTCCCTTTACCGTGGCTACAGCGCTGATCCACGGGCGGATAGGGCCGGATCAAATGGGCCGGGTCGGCCTGAGCGATCAGAAAGTGTTGGCTCTGGCTGACAAGGTGATCGTTGAGTGTGACACCGAGTTGGACAAGCGGTACCCGGAGACGAGCATGGCCCGTGTAACCATCAAAACCACCAACAGCCAGACGATCGTCGTCCTACCCAAAGAGTGGACTAAGGGCGATTGTCAGGATCCCTTCACAGGGCCAGAATTGGAGGAGAAATTTCGCCTTTACGCTGGCCACATCCTGCTGGCTGGCCGGGTGGATGCGATCATAAAAGTCGTGAAGGATTTGGAAGGCTTGCGCCGAGTAGATGAGCTAACCGAGTTGCTGGTACCCTAAAGCAATAGGGGAATTGGCCCTGATTGCAGCCGTAGGCCGGACAAAGCAGGTCGTCCTTCTCGATTTGGACGGTTGAAGGCCTGCTGGGATTATTAATCAAGTAGCAGCCCGTCAAGTACGAACGCCAAAATTGTGGAGGAAACGATGTCCAAACATTCGCATCGTCTTTGGGCCGAAGGCCCGTTCAAATCTCGGTACGACGCCGTGTTGATTGGAGGCGGGATTCACGGCCTGGCTACGGCCTACTTCCTGGCAAAGAATTACGGCATGACTGATGTGGCCGTGATCGAGCGGCGTTACATCGGCTTTGGCGGTTCAGGCCGGAACACGGCCATAGTGCGGGCCAACCAGCGGACCCAGGAGAACGTGAGGCTGTATGACGAGGGTTTGAAGCTCTGGCCGCAATTGATCCGCGAACTGGACTTCAACATGATGCCGTTTAACTGCGGCAACCTGAACCTGGCCCACAGCGAGGCAGCTATGGGCGGGTTGAGACTGTATGTTTCCACGGCCAAGTTCTGTGGGGTGGAAAGCATGCTGTTGGACAAAAAGCAGTGCAAGGAGGTGGTGCCCCAGCTGAACATCTCCGAAGATATAACCTATCCGGTCTTTGGCGGGATGTACCATCCGCCGGGCGGTATCCTGCGCCACGATGCGGTGACCTGGGGTTTGGCCAAGGGAGCATCCAAGCACGGGGTGCACATCCATCAGAAGACCGAGGTGACTGGGATCAATATCGAGAACGGCACGGTGAACGGGGTGGAGACAAATCGGGGACCCATCAGAACCCCAAGGGTTTTGATCTGTGCTGGTGGTTACAGTGTACTTTTAGCGGCCAAGCTGGGCCTGAAATTACCAATCCATGTTCTGACCATTCAGGCCATGGTCTCCCAACCGCTCAAACCGGTACTGGATCACGTCATGGCCTCCGCTACCTACCACGTCTATGCCAATCAGACCTTAAAGGGGGAGATCGTCACTGGAGCTCACATGGATCCCTGGCCCAATTACACCAACAACACCACGGCCCATTATTTCAAACACCAAGCAGAGGCATTGACAGAGTTGTTGCCGTTTTTGAAGGGAGTTAAATTCATGCGACACTGGGCTGGGTTGGCGGACATGACCCCGGACATGGCCCCGATCATGGAGGGCAACGAACCCTATGAGGGGCTTTATCTGGACTGTGGCTGGGGCTACTTCGGCTTCAAGTCCGGGCCGATAGCCGGTAAGTACATGGCCGAGTACATGGCTAAGGCAGCCTGTCCCGATATATTGAAGCCCTTCACCCTGCACCGGTTTAAGAACTTCCGGTCCATGGGTGAGACTGCCGGCCCAATAACTTACGGGCCCTGGAACTAGGAGGATACGCTATGTCATTTGTTATAACCTGTCCCATCTGCGGTCCGCGGTGTGGATACGAGTTTCGGTTTGGTAATGAAGAGCGAGGCCAGGCTCCAGACCAAAACGGTCTGACGCCAGATGTCTACCATGATTATATCCATCTTCACGAGGCCGTGGCCGGTCCCCAGAAGGAGTGGTGGTGCCACAAGGACGGCTGTGGCACCTGGTTTACCATCTGGCGCGACACCGTGACGATGCGCCAGGCCGAAGATCCTGAGGTGCAATAATGAAAAGACTGCCCACCTTCCCGACTCAGAGGATCAACACCGAAAGGAAGCTGTCGTTCACCTATGCCGGCAAGAACTACCAGGGCGTCGAAGGCGACACCATCGCCACCGCCCTGTTCGCTAACGGGGTCAAAATCCTGGGCCGCAGCCTCAAGTATCACCGGCCTCGGGGCCTTTACTCCATGGACGGCGAGACCTCCAACAGCTTGATGTCCGTCAACGGTGAACCCAACATCCGCGCCGAAGTGGTTCGACTAAAGGAGAACATGCGGATCGAGGCTCAGAACTGCAGTGGCGCTTCAGCCGACAGAGATCCTTTCAGCTTCATCGACAAACTGGACGGCTTCATGCCTGCCGGTTTTTACTACAATCTTTTCCACAAACCCTTCGCCCTGTGGCCGTTCTTCATCAATAAGCTGCGCAAAATGGCCGGTACCGGTGTGGTCAATGAATCCCTCCTTTGGGACCATCGCCGCTACGAGGAGCTCCACGTCAACACCGAGGTCTGTATCTTAGGTGGCGGCCCGGCCGGGATGTCGGCCGCTTTGGCTGCGGCTGAAACCAGCGCCCGGGTAGTCCTCATCGAAGGTAGGCCCTGGCTTGGCGGTTTTTACGACTGGCGAGTCC
>Ga0180009_10006629_pt1 | contig 12097 bp, 10 predicted proteins | sample OS_PC_MetaG_FD_123537 | JGI IMG/M metagenome (GOLD analysis project Ga0180009, IMG submission 123537) | Groundwater microbial communities from the Aspo Hard Rock Laboratory (HRL) deep subsurface site, Sweden - OS_PC_MetaG | ecosystem: Environmental > Aquatic > Deep subsurface > Groundwater...
CCGAAGCACAGCATCGTTGTCCATACCATGCCGATGACTGATGTCAGATAGATCAACGCGAGCATCACGCCGCCGGAGGCGGCGAGCCGCATCCACGCCATGGTGCCATCGCTCTCCGCGTCGTTCACCCGGTCGCTGGTGTCCGAATCTCCGTCGCCGTCAACGGCTGGCGCGAACAGTTGCATCGCAACGAGAATGCCACCGAGCATAATGATCAGCCAGCTCACGATCATGGGCCAGAATGTCGGCGCCAAAACGACCTTGCGAACGTTACTCGGGCTTGTCACCGCATAGGGTATCGCAATCGCGAGGAGAAACACTCCGAACGCGACCACGCCTAGTCCGAGCCAGGGAATCTTCCGGGATTGAATCATCGAACCTTCAGCAACGATCGAAGAATGCGCTTGACCGACGATAAGTACCCTAGCCGCCCAGGCACGGAAACTTAGCGTAAAAACGGTGTCGACCGCCAGGGGCCGACACCGGTGTTTCTTGACTGGACGCCGGAAGGCTTGGCTAGCCTTTGATCCGCATGCCAAGATCGTCGACGAGTTTGCGGAAGACCTTGTACTGCTCCTCGATGAATGTCTTTGATTCCTTCGGATCCATCAACCGGATGACGGAACCGCGCGCGCTCATCTTTTCGACGAACTCCTTGTCGGACGTCGCCGTCCCCATGTAGTCACGCCACTTCGCGGCGACATCGTCAGGCAGCCCCTTCGGCCCCGCGATACCTGTCCAGCCGACGAGTTGCGGCAGATTTGGTTTGCCGAGGTCTTTGGCCGTCGGGGCATCGAACCCGACCACCGGTTCGTTCGTCGTCACCAGCAGTGGTCGCAACTGCTTGTTGGTGACGAAACTCGCCAGCGCCGAAGTATTCGTGCAGATGAAGTCGGCGGTGCCTGCCAGAACGGCCGTCGCCGCTTGGCCACCGCTTTTCAGTGGCAGATGGATGGCATCTTCTGCCGGGTTCGCAACGCCGAACTCACGCAATACGTAGGCGCCGGCAAGATGCAGCAGCGATCCGACACCCGCCGAACTGTAGCTGACCTTGCCTGGATTGGCCTTCACCTTCGCAACCAGATCGTCGATCGTCTTGACGTCCGAGTCAGTTTTCACGGCACAGGCGACAGGATTGATCTCGTAAACGCCGACAAACCGGAAATCATCGAGCGTATAGGGCAGCGTTGCCTTCATCGCCGGATTGACCGTGTGCGAGCCAACACGAGCAAAAAGCATTGTATAGCCGTCAGCGTCGGCGTTCTTCACGGAAACCGAACCGGTAGCACCACCGGCGCCTCCCCGGTTGACCATCAGAATGGGCTGCGGAACGGCCTTGCCGAGCGGGGCTGCAATCGTGCGGGCCGATATATCGGTCGCGCCGCCCGGGCCATATGGGATGACCATCGTCACTGGCCGCTCGGGATATTCGGCTTGCGCCGCTGTCGCAGCGAACCCGGCAAAGCCCAAGGCCGCCAGCGCAGCGCCGATCAGTCGGCCACGTAAGATCTTATTGGTTTCGACCATCCATTCCTCCTTCGGTTTCCAAAACAATGCGCGATGACGGACACTTCTTTGGTGCCCTGCCCGGCGAGCAATGACACGCAAGACGCCACCGCCTTGCGTTCGCATACTACTCGATCGCCTATTAGTGATGATAAGCTGCTCGTTTGCAACCACCGATACCGCTTCATCGGTGCATCTATCGGCCCCTGTCGCTCGAAATCCGGACGGAGCGTGGCGTCGCGCTGCTCGTGTTCGGGGCTCAGAACGGTATGCCCGCCGACGCCTAGGAGGTGAGCATACCGTCCAGCATATCTGGCAGCTTCGACCAGTCGACCGGCTTCGTCATGCACTCGTTCGCGCCGACCTGAAACCCCTCGCACCGCACCTTCGGGTCCTCCTCGGCGGTTATCACAAGGATAGGCAGTTCGCGCAGTCCCGTCGTCGCCCTGATGAGAGCGATGAGGCGAAGCCCGTCGATCTGCGGCATGACCAGGTCTATGATCGCAAGCTCGAATGATTCCTCCATCAACATGCCCATCGCCGCAGCACCGTCCGATGCAGTCGCGACCTCGTAGCCCGCTTGGCGCAGGCAACAACAGGCCAACTCCTGAAACAATGTGTCATCGTCCGCGATAAGTATACGCCGCATATTCATGCTTTCTTGATTCTGCATTTCAGATCTCGAGAGATCATCAAACTTCTTTGCTATGTAGGCGGCTATATTCTCTCCGCTATCATCGATATTTGGCTGGCGGCAATATAAAAAGCTATAAATGGTTAGATCAAATTGTTGATAAAATCGAAATTACCGCATCAAAGCTGGGCTCGACACGCGAAGAGCGTTAAAAAATCTTGATACAGCGTGGAATTTGGTGTCAAAATTGAGCGGTTCATAACATCTTGGTAATAACAAGCGCAGCGGTTCTGTCATCGGACGCTGATAAATCGACATTTTTAATCAAAATGAACGATGGCCAGCCTGTTGTCGAGCCACAGCAAAAACCCCCGCGTCATAGTCGGCACGACCGGCATCCCGTCTGGCAAGCTTCGCCTGGAAGGACCGGCGTACGTCGGCAGCTATACCGCCCTCCGCCCTCGTCGCGGAAACATGCCTTTATGGCGGATCGCATATCGTTCTCAACACCAGTTCGATTTGACCAATTGTCCACGCCCCAGAAGGTATTCTGGCGCAGGCAGCCAGTTCAGATCGTCGAATGATGCAAGCTTATATAAATTCGATACGGTTGCTTAGTAACGTTCGGTTATTCTGAGAACAGGCTCCCTTGAGATATTTTTTTGGAAATCTGTCAATTGTTTGCGTTTCCGAAGCATTCGATCCGCCACAAGATTGTGGCCGTCATTCTCGTGGCGGTTATCAGCGCGGTTCTGATCTCTTCGGTGCTAGCAGCCCTTCGGCAGGCTTCCCGGCAGTTCGACGCCAAACAGAATGAGGTGCAGGCGATTGCCGCCGCCCTGGCGACAACCATCGCCGACCCCGTCGCAGCCGGCGACCGTCGCCAGATCGCCGCCACGCTGAATGCCATTTCCCGTATCCCGGGCCTGTGTTATGCCAGCGCCCGCCTCGCCGATGGCCGCTTGCTATTTGAACATGACGCCGGGATTGCGGTCCAAAGCGAACGCACGTCGCAGCGCGCCAACGTGCGGATTGGTCCGTTCTCGGCCTTCTATCTCGACACCTACGTCGCCCGGACGCCGATCATCCATGGCGGGCGAACCATCGCCAGCCTGGTGCTGATCGCTGATCTTTCCTCCCTGCGCCTCGCTCTATTCCAGAACCTCATGCTGTCGCTGAGTTTCGGTGCCATCGCTGGCGCCATCGGAGTCGGGGTGGCAATCCAGATGCAACGATCGATCACCGATCCGATCAACAGCTTGACCCAAACCATGAAGGAAGTCCGCGATACCGGTGATTTCAGCCGCGTAGCCGAACGTCTGAGCGATGATGAAACCGGCGACATGGTGGACACGTTCAATGAAATGCTGGCCCAGATCCGGCTTCGTGACGCCGCACTCGTCGACCATCGTGACCGCCTCGAAGCGACGGTTGCGGCTCGTACCTTGGAGCTGCGGCAGGCGGTTGTCGCTGCCGAGGAAGCGAATGCAGCCAAGTCTGATTTCCTGGCGACCATGAGCCATGAAATCCGCACGCCCATGAACGGCATGCTGGTGATGGCCGAACTCCTGTCCAACAGCAACCTTGACCCGCGTCTCCAGCGTTACGCCGACGTGATCGTCAAATCGGGCCACGGCTTGCTTGCCATCATCAATGACATTCTCGATCTCTCGAAGGTCGAAGCGGGCAAACTTGAACTCGAGAACATCCCCGTCGATCCGCGCGGCCTTGTGGATGACACTCTGCAACTTTTCTCCGAAAGCGCAACGAGCGCCAACCTGGATCTCGCCGCCTACGTGTCACCTGACGTTCCTCAGCGCATCATCGCCGATCCCGTCCGCCTCGGTCAGATTCTCACCAATTTCGTCAATAACGCGTTGAAGTTCACGAAGTCAGGCGGCGTTCTGGTCACGGTCGAAATGACCGATGCGGGCGCAAGCGGCAGCCCCATCGCGAGCCTTCGCTTTTCGGTCCAGGATACCGGCATCGGTATCCCACCCGACCGGACCGAGACCATCTTCCAGGCGTTCGCACAGGCCGACCAGTCGACGACGCGCCGTTTCGGCGGCACCGGTATCGGGCTGACGATCTGCAAGCGATTGGCGGAGGCCATGCACGGCGAACTGACAGTGCAAAGCGGGGTCGGGGTCGGCTCGACATTCTCGTTCACCGCCGCGTTCGCGGTCGACGAGAGCATCCAACGACGCAGCCCATCGAAGCGCGGCGGCAAAGTCATTGTTGAACTGGAGCCGGGCACCAGCCGCACCGCCCTCGCCCGCGCCCTGAACAGCCGCGGCTTCGCCGTCGCAGCCGCCGGCACGCATCGGGCAGCCGACGTCACCTTGATCATCAGCGATGCCGCCCGCCTTGGCGATGCCGGGAAACCGGGATGGCCCGAAACGGGTCCTGGCCGTATCCCCGTCATTGCAATCGGTGATTTTGGCGATACCACCGGACATCATCTGATTACGCAAGGGCTTGCGGCTCGGTTTCTTGAACGGCCCCTGCCTGTCGCGGAACTCGATGCCCTGCTTGATGTCGTCGCTGACGACCCGGCCGCGCTCTGGATCGCGCCGGGCGCTGTCTCGCGACAGTCTGCTTCGCCAACAATGCTATTTCCCGGCATCCGCGTCCTTGCTGCCGATGACAGCCCCGTCAACCATGAGGTGCTTGGGGAGATTCTGAATCGCCTCGGCGTCGAAATGAGGTCGGTCGAGAATGGAATAGCGGCACTGGCGGCGGCGCAACAAGAGCAGTTCGACTTGATTTTCATGGATGCCAGCATGCCAGGATTGGACGGCTTCGAGGCAGCCCGCCGTCTCCGTGCCGCGGAACGGCGCGCCGGCCGGGCGCCTGTGCCAATCGTTGCGCTGACCGCGCACGTCGTTGGTGAAAACAGTCTGCGCTGGCGCGAAGCAGGCATGTCGGATTTCATTTCCAAGCCATTTTCGCTGCGCTCAATTGAAGCCTGCCTCAATCGCTGGGTGCCGCAGGCATCCGCTGGCACCAACGAGGTTGAGGCGACTGTGCCATGGGATTTGCTCGATCCCGACGTCCTTTCCAATTTGCTGGCCATTCAGCGCCCCGGCGACGATCTGCCTGGTCGGATCGTCAGGCTCTACATCCAACATGCACGCGTCGCCCTCGAGCGCCTCCGTGAGGCCTGCAATAACGGGCAGGCACGCGACGTGAGTGCGGCAGCTCACGCGCTTAAATCCCTCAGCCGGAATGTTGGCGCCGTCCGGGTCGGTGACCTCGCCAACGAGATCGAAATCGCCTATGCCACCAACGCCGAGATTCCCCCTCTCGCCCACTTCAAGGCACTGGATTCCGCCCTCAACGCAACCTTGGCCCTGTTGCAGGCAACTCACGGCGCCTCATCCGGTGTCGACGCAACATCAGGGGCCGATGGGCTTGCCAAGCCGGAAGTGCGGGAACGGATGGCCGTTTAAGTGTCACCAGGCCTCGGCCAGCCGAGCATCCGGCGCAGGTCTTCAAAATTGACCGGCTTCGGCAACGCGCCGATGAATGACAGCCCGTAAGCCTTCGCCAGTGCCGTTGCACCGGCGACAGTCGTCGAGTTGGCTGAACTCAGGATCAGCACTTGCGCCCGTGAGCCGGATTCGTTGAGGTGGTCGATGAATTCTACGCCATCGACATCCGGCATATGGAGGTCACAGATCACGAGTTCGATCTCCGGATGTTCCTTCAAAAGCCGTTTCGCCTCGGCGCCGTCTCCAGCCTGCAAAATGCGGCGAACACCGTGGCGCTCGAAATAAGCTTTCAGCACCTGCTGCAGGATGGCGTCATCATCCACTGTCAATATGCTGTTTATGGTGGGCTTCATCTGGAAACACCGGCTACGTAGACGATCGTTTAGGTGACCTGGGCCACCTGGCGGGAATGTTGCAAACCATAAACACCCGATCCTCATCTACGTCACCCCCTGACCGACTTGACCATCCACAAGCGACGGACCTGTGAATGTCTTTTTCACATGCTCGCTCGTTATTGATCGCCCTGGTGATAGCGAACACTGGCGTCAAGCCATGAGTTGGCAATATCGTGTATTTCCGCTTTGATTGAATGTGAATATTCATAACCGGGAAAAGTACGTCATGCTGATTGCGACTTCGACCGCCGAGGCACGGCAACGCCAACGCCAGGTCCACGTCAACGGCCACGACTACACTTTGAGTGAATATGTCGGCGCCGCGCCGCTGCGCGGAGCCTATCTCGAAGGCAACGAGGTCAACGACAACGGCATGCCGCAGGGCTTCCTTGTCGAACAGCCGCCGGGCTCGGTGACGCTGCCTCATTTTCACGAAACCAACCAGTTCCAGGTGTTCGTCGACGGCATCGGCAGCATGGGCAAGCATCGCGCCGAACCGCTCACCGTGCAGTACGCCAACGGCCACACACCCTATGGCCCGATCAAGGCGAGCGAAACGGGCATCAAGTATTTCACGCTCCGTCAACGCTGGGATCCAGGCGCCAAGTACATGCCGGGGGCGAGGGATAAGCTGCGCAAAGGCAACCAGCGGACATGCATCAAGGCATCTATCCCGCTGACCGGCGCTGACGATCGCACGAAACTGCCTACCGCTCCCGCCATCGAGACGATTTTCGCGCGGGAAGATGATGGGATGGCCGCATGGCTCTATCGCTTCGCGCCCGGCAGCTCGACACGGATGCCACCTGCCGTCGGTACCGGTGGGCAGTATCTCGTTGTCGCCTCCGGCGAACTCGACCGCGATGGACGTCTTTACGACAAATGGTCGACCCTGTTCGTCACAGCGGACGAGCCCGCCCCGACGATTACCGCCTCCAGCGCCGGCCTCGATCTGCTCGTGCTACAATTTCCGACCATGTAACCGAACCAGCGACAACCTTCAGAGCTGCTTCTCTTTGATGACCTTGATGTAGTCCCAAGGGCCGCTCGGCTGGTCTTTCCAGCCCTTCATCCGACCGTTCCAGTGTTGTCCTTTTCGGCGGACGGCAAATTTTGCCTCGCCGCTTCCGCCGCCGGCCGTCCATGATCCCGTCAGGATGCCGCCGTTGAGCGTCAATTGCATGGTCCCCTCGGTCGTCTCATTGCCGTCCCGCGCCACGCGCCACGTCGACTGAACGGTGCAGGCTTCCGTGTCGACTGCCGTCACCTCCATCTCGTTGCGGTAGCCAAGTTGCTGGCCGACATATTGCCCCTTGAGATTTTCGATCACCTTCGCGTCGCATGTTGCCGTTTGACTGGACGCAGCGCCAACTCCCGACATCAGCATCATGGACGTAACGACGGGTATCAAAAATTGGCATCGCATGGGCTGCCTCCTCACATGTTCGTTGACTAAGCAAAAACACGTAAGCCGGCGTTTTGTTCACCACGATCAATCGTCAAACGGCCCTTCAGGCACGATGGCAGCGGGAGACGAGGGAACGCGGGCAGCGGCCCGCCACCCGCTTCCCCTCACCTTATGCCACCTTATGCCGAAGAGCAGATGTTGCAGCTTCAGCTGCGAACCTCGGCCTTGGCATGTTCCATCAGCCGTTCCAACACCTCGTACGGCTGGCAGCCAACCGCGCCGGCGCCGCCTGCAACGAACGTCGGCACACCGGTCACGCCGTAGTGGCGCGATTTCATCCAGTCCGCATCGACGGCCGCCTTGAAGCGCCGTTCCCTGAGCACTGCGCGCGCTTCGTCGCGCGGCAGGCCGGCTTTCTCGGCCGCATCGAGCAAGACGTTCTCTTCGGCAATATTCAGTCGATCGACGAAATAGGCCTTGTAGAGGATGTCATGGATCGCTTCGCCGCCTGGTTGCGTGTCGGCCCACTTGCCGAGTTCCTGCGCGAGGCGACTGTTGTAGGTATGCGTTCGCATCCCATAGGGCAGGCCTTCCGCCGCCATCAGATCCGCCATCCGCGCCTGCTTTTCCGCAACGGCTTCCGGTCCAGACCCGAACAGTTCCGCAAGTGATCGCCCTTCCATCGGCGTATCGGGATGCAGAGGAAAGTGGACCAGTTCGGTTTTCACTTTGAAGTGGCGTTTCAGTTTTTCAATACGCACGGTACTGAGGTAACACCAAGGTCAAACGTAATCGGTGAAAATTTCCAGCACAACGCCGTCATCGGCCATGGTTCGGTCCTTTCGCAAATCGAACGGGGATGCATGTCGGCAACATGGCATCATTGCCGCTTTCGAACAACCGGCCTCAATCTGCCGTCCGCACGAGTTTGAACAGACCCACGTCGATCGAACCGTGATCGAACCCCACTTCGCAGTAATGGAGATAATAGTCCCACATCCGCCGGAACCTCTCGTCGAAGCCGAGCGTCAAGATTTCGGGCCATGCGGCATGGAACCGCTCGCGCCAATGTTGCAGGGTCCGCGCATAACTCGGCCCGAAGGCTTCATGATGCTCAAGGCGAAAACCCGCGCGTTCGGCCTGTTCGCGCACCATGGCGACCGTCGGAAGCATCCCGCCCGGAAAAATGTATTGCTGGATGAAATCCGGCCGGCTGCGATAGCTCTCGAACAGATTCTCCGCGATCGTGATGATCTGCAGCACGGCGACCCCGTCCGCCCGCAATGACGATTTCAGCTTATCGAAGTACACGGGCCAGTATTTTTCACCGACGGCCTCAAACATCTCGATCGAGACGGCACGGTCATACTGGTCCGTGAGGTCGCGATAATCCCTGCGATGGATCGCAACGCGGTCACCGGCCGGTGTCTGCTCGAGCATGCCGCGCGCATAGGCGATCTGCTCGACCGACAGGGAAATACCCGTCACGCTGGCTCCCGTCTCGGCCATTCGCCGCGCAAGCGCCCCCCATCCGCAACCGATCTCGATCACGTGATCGCCCGCCCTCAGGTCTGCAAGCTCGACGACCCGATCGAGCTTGCGCCGCTGCGCAACCTCGAGCGATTCATCATCGTTCTCGAAGACCGCCGACGAGTACATCATGTCCCGATCGAGCCAGCGCTCGTAGAAGGCGTTTCCGAGATCGTAATGGGCCGCGATGTTGCGCTGGCTGCCGTTGCGCGTGTTGGCGTTGCGGCGATGCCCGATACGGTTGTAGAGGTGGGCGATCGTGAGCCCGCGCGTCGCAGCCGTCACCGCCTCGACGTTCTGCAAGCCAAAATCGAGCACCGCCCGCAGGTTGTTCGTCGACCAGTCGCCATCCACATAGCCTCGGGCAAGTCCGATCTCGCCTTCAAGCAGCAGTTTGCGCAAAAGCCGCCAACGTTCGATCCGGATATGCGCCGACACCCCCGGTTCCTCACCGCCATGATGGAACGTCTCGCCGTTAGGCAGCTCGATCCTCAGATTGCCGACACGAAACATCGCGAGTTGCCGCTCGAGATAGCGGCGGAACATCTGCGATGGTCGCAACGGTCGTGCGAGCAGCCGCGGCATGGATCGAGCTTGCATATCGTATCGTTTCATTGCTTTGGCCATATGATGGACTGAGTGATTTGGGTGCTGGGCTTTTGGGGATTGACCGCGAACCCGCGCCACCACATTGCCGCTGCATGCCAATGGATGGCGGCGACCACCTTCACGGGCAGCAGGGGGTGCGTCACCGCCAGCGCCAGAATGTTGCGGTCGCTGAGGTCACGCCGATGACCTTTGAGCGCCGTGTGGATGATGGTCTCGCCCTGGCGCTCGACCTGCACCGCAAGGGCGACCGCGTCATCCGGCGTGCCGGTCCGAAACCGGTATGTCATGTCCATGTCCATAAAGGGCGAGACGTAGAACTGCTTGTCGCAGCTCTGCTCGAGCGCGTCTGTGCTGCTGGCGCGGGCCGGAATAACGTACCGGTGCCGTCCGCCGAACGTGTTGTTGACCTCGTAGACCACCGCGCGCAGTCGTTCACCGGCGTCGACGCAGAAGAAAACGCTGAGCGGATTGAAATCATAGCCGGCGACCCGCGGCATCACGAGCAGGCGGATGGACAGATCCGCGGCCTCGATCCCTGCGGATCCGAGCAACTCCGCCATCTGTTCCAGAAGCGGCCGCTCCGATCCATCGCCATGATCCCGGTCGTGGAGGCTCGTCAGATTAAATCGGTTATACGAGAACAACCGCAAGCGCTGGCCGATCGCCTCGAGTTCGCCAAGGTCCAGCAGCATCCAGTAGACGCGGTGGCGCAGATCATGGCGCTTGGGCACCATGCGGTGATGCGTGACGTGTCCGACGTAAAGTTCCGACTTCGCCATCACGCCACCACACTCCCGGTCGCCGTCCGACGATCGGCACCAAGCACGATGCGGCCGGACTCGTTGGGCACCTGCCATGGCCGGCGGACATCGGCGATCGCCTCCGCAACGGCAAGGCCGGCCTGCAACCCGTCTTCATGGAAACCCGCACCGAAATAGGCGCCACAGTACCAGATACGGTCCTCACCTTGCAGCGACCAGAGTGCCTGCTGCGCCTTGCCGGCGCGCTGATCCATTTGCGGATGCTCGAACCGCTGTCGCCAGTGCACCGCCCCCGCAGCCGGCTGCTGCTTGGCGTTGAGCGTCACGAACAACGGAGGATCGGCCGGCAGCCCCTGCAGTAAATTCATCCAATACGTGACCGTTAGTTGATCCGCCTCGCTGCTGTTTCCGAGATAGTTCCAACTCGCCCAGGCCCGAGCGCGCTTCGGCATCAATTGCTGGTCGGAATGGAGGATCGCCTCGTTGACGGTGTAGCGAAACGCGCCAAGGATTTCTTGTTCGCGCCGGGTCGGATGTGCCAGCATGGCGAGGGCCTGATCGGCATGCGTCGCAACAACGACCTGATCATAGATTTCATCACTTCCGTCCGCCGCGTGGACGACGACGCCGCCTGCCTGCCGCTCGATGCGTTGCACGCCCGCCGCGGTTCTGATGCGGCCACCGAACCCATCGAGCAGCTTTGCCACATATTCACGGCTGCCACCCTCGACCGTCCGCCAGAGCGGCCGCCCCTTAACCTTCAGCAGGCCATGGTTTTCCTGGAACCGGATGAAGGCATGCGCCGGAAAATCGAGCACCTTGCCAACCGGCGCCGACCAGATCGCAGCAGCCATCGGCAACAAATGATCGTCCCGGAACGCTGCCCCGTAGTTGTTTTCCCGCAGGTAAGCTCCAAGCGTCATGTCCGCGCTGGCCAGCCGCATCAGGTCGCGCGGCGCCTGATCGTAGAACCTGACCAGATCCCTCAGCATCGACCAGAATCGTGGCCGGAGAACATTCCGCTTCTGAGCAAACAACTGATGCAGGTACCCGCCAGCATACTCGAGGCGGCCGTCATCGATCGAAATCGCGAGCGACATGTTCGTCGTTTTGGTCGCAACCCCGATGTAATCGAATAGCGCTGTAAGATTCGGATAAGTCGCTTCATTATAGACAATAAACCCGATGTCGACGGAACGCTCCCCGCCCTCGTGCGCAACGGATACCGTATGCGCGTGGCCGCCGATGCGATGCTCTGCTTCATAAATCGTGATGTCGGCCGCGCGATCGAGCAGCCAAGCGGCCGACAGCCCCGAAATGCCGCTGCCGATCACGGCAATCCGGGGCCGGCCCTGTGTTCGAACCAGCAAATTTTGCCCCTTCAGCGGTTGATCATGAAACCACGCCTTGCGTATGAGTTAACCGTCCGTTACGCAGGTTACTACCGCATGGATCACAAGCTGGTCTAAAGCACTGGCCGGTCTAAAGCACTGGCCGGTCTAAAGCTCTGGCCGGTCCAAAGCTCTGGCCGGTCCAAAGCTCTGGAACCTTCGCCTCGACCAGACATTGGAGAAAGTTGTCTGATATTTCGGCGCGAGTGATCCGGGCGCGGGCCGGGGCCGTAAGCGTGCCATGCAAGTAGAAATGGTCGCTTCAAGAGATCCGAGGTCCAAGGTTTGGTCGACGCATCAGCGCGTCCGGCCAAAACGACCATTACAGTGCGACAATTCCGGAGCTCTGATGCAAAGACCGGCTGC
>Ga0180009_10006630_pt1 | contig 12096 bp, 7 predicted proteins | sample OS_PC_MetaG_FD_123537 | JGI IMG/M metagenome (GOLD analysis project Ga0180009, IMG submission 123537) | Groundwater microbial communities from the Aspo Hard Rock Laboratory (HRL) deep subsurface site, Sweden - OS_PC_MetaG | ecosystem: Environmental > Aquatic > Deep subsurface > Groundwater...
GAAGATTAGAATTATTCCTCGCATAATGAAGATGCTTTACCCTCTCTGAGTTTTTTAAACGCCAAGAATTCGCCAAGACGCTAAGTAAAATTGCTTGAAAATGAAAAGAAAGTTGAGCAAGTTGCGATTGAAATTTTAAGATATTTATTATACTATAGAAAAAATATAGAGCTTGAATTAAAATGATTAAAGATAGGATTAAAGATTTATTTTATGAGGTTCTTTATGCAAAAAATGAAAAAGAATAAGATGACGTTATCATAAGTAGAACTGAATTATTTATAAAGAAGGATTGTCAATTTTATTGAGATAACTAAAACGATCATAAATTAATAAAGCTTACATGTGATTTTTATTTTATCTTTTAACCAACAAAATCTATTAATTAGCACTCTATTGACAGAGTTATGAATATAGATAGTTCAAACAAACAATTATTTGAGAAACTATATTTAGCAAAAAATGAAGCTGAAGTTGATCAAGTAATAAAATCTCATCCAGAAATTTTCAAACAAGAAAATTGGTTTCCATACGGTGAAAATGAAAGTTATTTTGGAGTAATTGAAAACCAACAAGCCTCTCCTGTACCTGCTTTAATTGAAAAAATCACAAATTCAATTGATGCAATTTTAACAAGAAAATGTTATGAATACAGTATCGATCCAAAATCAACTGAAGCACCCAAATCAATGCAAGATGCCATTCAGAAGTTCTTTCCAAATAACAAGCAGTGGGATTTAACTTCCTTCCGTAAAAAACAATCTGAAAGTATTCAAATTATTGCCGATGGCCCCAGGATGGACACATCGTTGGTTATTTATGATGATGGAGAAGGACAGTATCCTGAAGATTTTGAAAAAACTTTCCTCTCATTGCTACGTGGCAATAAAAACGAGATTCATTTTGTTCAAGGTAAATATAATATGGGTGGTAGCGGAGCAATAGTTTTCTGTGGAAAGAAACGTTATCACTTGATTGCTTCTAAAAGATTTGATGGAACAGGTAAGTTTGGTTTTACATTGATAAGGCAGCATCCCTTTACAGAGGAAGAGGAAGCGAGAAAGAAAAATACTTGGTATGAATATTTTAAGATAGATGGTAAAATTCCCTCATTTGAAATTGATGAGCTTGAGCTTGGATTGTTTAATCGCAAATTTAAAACAGGAACTATCCTAAAACTTTATTCTTACGATTTGCCGGCAGGATCACGTTCTGTTATTTCCAGAGATTTGAACCAAAGTATCAACGAATATCTCTTCGAACCTGCTTTACCACTTTACACAATTGATAAAAAAGAAAGATACCCTGATGATAGAAACCTTGAACGTGATTTATATGGACTTAAAAGAAGATTAGAAGAGGATAAAAGCAAATACATAGAGGACCATTTTCTTGAAACCTATGATGATAAAGATATTGGTAAACTTAAGATAACCTGTTATGTTTTTAAACCAAAGATCGATGGTAAATCTGCTAAGGAAAGCAAGGAAGCAATAAACAGAGAATTCTTCAAGAACAATATGTCTGTTATGTTTTCACTAAACGGGCAAGTCCACGGGCATCTTACTTCCGAGTTTATCACCAGGACTTTGAAAATGCAGTTAATAAAAGATTACTTACTTATACATGTCGATTGTACAAACTTGAAATATTCGTTTCGCAAGGAATTATTTATGGCTTCAAGAGATCGACTAAAACATGGTGAAGAGACTGCTACTCTTCGTGAAGTTGTTGCAAAAGTATTGCTTAAAAGCCAGTTAGTAGATATATACAAAAGAAGAAAAGACACAATTTCTTTTGCGGGTGAAGATAAAAACGAACTTCTCAAATCTTTTACAAAGAACTTACCATTAAAAAGTGAACTACTTAAGTTATTGAATCAGACATTTAAGTTGGAGGAAAAAGGAGAGAAGCCGGAAAAGAAAGAGAAGAAAGAAAAAGAACATGAAGAAGAATTCAATCCGCAAAGGTTTCCAAGCTTCTTTAAATTTGGTAAAGATGGAACTGATGAAAAACCTATAGTTAAAGTTCCATTCGGTGGTGAAAAGACAATAAAATTTAAGACCGATGTTGAAAATGAATATTTTGTTAGAGTCGAAGAACCAGGCGAACTTAAAGTAGGACTTCTTAATCACAACACAAACGAAACTGAAGGTGGCGCTAAAACCGGTACACCTAAAAGGATTGAAGACTTATTCTACGTACAAAAAAGTAATCCACAGGATGGAACAATAAAACTAGTTCTTGCTCCAACAGAAGAAGTGAATGTAGGTGATACGATTGAAATTAAGGTAACTCTAACAAATCCTGGGCAAGATTTTGATCAAATATTTTTAATTAAGATTAGTGAACGCGATAAACCAAAAGAGAAAACAAAAGAAAAAGAAGAGGACGAAGAAAGCAAGATTGGTTTGCCTGATCTAATATTGGTGTACAAAGAAATTAAAGAAGGTGAAGAGAGAAAAACTTGGGATGAATTAGAAGCAAGCGGTGTTTCTATGAATTACGATACGATAGTTCATCCCTATGCTGAAGCTGACATATTGCAAGCGATTTATGTAAATATGGATAGCAGAGTTTTGAAAAACTACAAAACAGCACTAAAATCTGCCGAACAATTTGAAGCTGCCGAAAAGCGGTATTACACTTCCGTTTATTTTCATACATTGTTTTTATTTACCATAAGCAAAAACAAAAAATACTCTATGAAACAAACACAAGGCGAACAAGAAGTTGAAAGAGATTTGGTAGAATATGTTAAGGATGTTTTTGAGAGTTACTATGCACAATTCTTGCTGAACTTTGGAATGAGTGAATTGGTGCAGAGTTTGGAGGGTTAAATAAATTAATTGATTTTGAATATTTCATATTTGTTAACCCAATCACTAGTATTTCTTATCTTCATAAAAAGATTATCCTCTCCTTGATTGTCCACCTCAAAGATCTTGCTAAATGAATCAAGCATGTCGCACAGATATGGTATTTGTCTTTTAAATGACATTATTTCATTTTTTAATTTATTGATTTTAAAGAATCTAAGATTTGCAAGAGCATTTTCCAATTCATTTAACAGACTCATAATTTTTTTATCCTTAGTTAACCTTTGGATTGTGGTCTTTCTTTTTCTGATTTGATCCAAAAGCAACGTTAATTCAATGGAATATTCATATAATAATAAAGACAAAAAATTTTTTAAGTTTTTTAAGGTTATACTTTCTGATGTCCAATATAAATACATCAACAAATCGACAGAATCTTGTATAACACCAATTTTTTGAAAATTAAAATATGTTTGGAATGCTTTAAGTGCAGGATAGTCATCTGTGTAAAAATTTGCTGGATGATTTCGCTCTCTACTTTTTATTAATGCTAAACAGCTAGAGATGAATTCCCCGTTTAATTTATAATAATTGTTAAATTTTTTATTTTCATCAAATAAAACACCACAATCAGTTTTTATTTTTTTGTTTTTTACCTGAAACTTAATTAATGCGCTAATTTTATAATCTATTTCTTCTTTTTTATCAGCATCATAACTTACTTTGTAAATATCTAATAAGCGGTATTTATTAAATGCATTTTTCTTAACCTCATTAATGACTTCTTCAGCAATATAAATATTATGTTTTTGAATTTCATTGAACAGCATATAATCTTCATCAATGTGAAATAGATTTATCAGGGTGCATGCATCAAAAATAAATACAGAACAACTCATTCTTTCCAGCCTACTATTTCATTTTTATTTAACTCAAAAATTTGTTTTGTTATCGGCGAGATTGCTTCTACTTCTGCTATATCAAGTAATATTGAAAATGCCTCATTGTATCTTCTTAGAGACGAATTTTTTAGTTCATCAATTACTACATTTATAATCTCCTCAGTAAATGGGTATAGGGGTTTATCTGTTTTTTCTTGCCTATATAATGGATTATTAAGTAACTCTTTTAAATATAATATTAACTCATCTTTTGATGGTAGCTCAAAATGGATACGATCTTTGATTCTTGATCTTACCGCTTCACTTAGATATTGGCCTAAATCCTGAATATTTAATAATGCTGATTGTGTAAGATTGAGAAAAAGAAGCAAATTATTTGGAGTGTTGTCTAATAACTCGCGTATAAAATTATTGGTTTTATCAACGTTTATGTTATTTAAAATTGATATATCTTCAAACTCATCGATCCATATTATTACCGTTGAAAAGTGTAACTTTTTGTGTGTCAAACAAGTAAAAAATCCAGCTAACAATTTTGTATAATCACTATCACTGTTTAAATATCGAAGTATTCCATAACTATTTAAATCACGTAATTCAGCAGCAGTCAGATTTCCATATAGATATTTTTTTAATAAAAGACTATTGGCATCAGAAAAAAAAGCTTTCAAGACACTCTTTATATGTAGGTTATCTGAAAAAGTATCAATAAAGCTTGTAATTTCTAGTGTTTCATTTTTAAATAAGCTTCTTATCTCCTCAATATCTATTTTGTCGACTATTGCGACAAACATATCATATACCGGGTTTTTTCCTTTTGGTAATAAAAAAACAAGTGAATAAGGAGATTTTGATTTTATTTCCTTAGCAATATCTGATAAAACTTTACATTTATTGAAATATCTTGCAGCATGTGTTTTACCACTTCCATATTCACCCCAATTGAGGACCAATCCTGAATTGGGCATCTGTATTGAACGTTTTATTCTATTTTCAAATTTTTTCTTTATTTCTGGAAATCCAGCCCAAATTAATTCCTCAGAACTTATTGCTGGAGTTATACGAAAGGGATTTGTCTTTAGTTTGAATAGTTTTTCAAAATTCAATTTGACCTCCTTCTTTGAATATATCCGTCACCGTATTGTTTTTGGTACTTATATATAAAATTATTTTGCTTTTTGTTTTCTAATAAATTAGAAATATATCGATGGCCGACTTTTATCTGATCAATTGAATATAACTTATATTTTGTATAGGTAATTGCCTGTGAAGCAGTTACTCTATTTGGAGCAAGTGTTTTAAAATGTTCAAAGCTTTGATCAATATATTGAATGATTAGAGGAAAAATTTCATTCTCCTTAATATCCTTCGGATGATTTTTGTTAGATTTATGATTGTATGTATGATCAAATGTATGTACCCAAAAGAGGTTTAGAAATTCATCGGGGGATATGACGCGTTCCCAATTGATATCGTTCCAATTACAAATTTCTTGGAAAAGTGTAATTCCTTGGGTTGTAAGTGTGATGTTAAGGTTTTGATCAATTTCAACAAGTCCTAAATCATAAAACCAATTTAATCTTGGCATTATCACGTGTTCTAAATATACTTCTGCAGCACTCCAATTTTTTACTCTCTCCAAAACTTTTTTGAGCTCTCGATAACGTTTACTGTTTTGTTCATATTGTAAATTTATCAAAAGCTCATCAAGTCTTGCAAGCAAGTGAGGTTGAAATATCCGATTAAGTTCATGGTAATTAATTACTTTATGTAATCTTATCAATTCAAGCGTTAATGTAATATAAGTGAAATCTTTCTGCAGAATTAATTCTAAAAAAAATAGTTTATCTAATGTGCTTAGATTAAAGACGCTCACAGATTCGTAATCTATTTCATCTTTAAGCACCTGATAAACCTTAAAATATTTACCAATTGTATAAACACCGTTAATCAAGTTAATAAGGCCCAAATATTTAGCTATTGTAATATATGGTTCTGCGGAGACTCCTGTCTTTGTAACCTTTATTAATCCCTTATCATTTTTGTACCCTTTTAAATCATTTCTATAATCTTGAGAAAATCTTTCAAATTTTTTATATATAAAATTTTCAGAAATATTCTTATTTATTTTGAAAAAATCACTGAGGATTTTGAAATAACCTAGCCTTCGTGCCTTAGTGTTTGTGTTAAGTATAACTATCTTTTTCGAATCATCTATCTTTTGATTTTTCTTGTAAAATGGCCAATAGAATGTGGGGGGCAAATAGTCAGCGTCATCGAATTGTAGGTGATTAATTATAAACTGAAAAAAATTCAGATCACCATATGATTCCTTCTTAACATGTATTTCAAAAATATAATTTGGTGATAAGTTACAAAACAGAGCGGATTCTACATCTTCATTATAGCCTTCATTTTGATTAAGGATGTATTTATCAATTATATTCCGATCATATTGAGCTATAATATCTATGGCTCTATACAGTCTATTGCATATTGATATAGGCTTCTTAAACTCAATGATATCTTCTCTGTGACCCAAATACTCTGAACTAGCAATAAAAACATCATTAATTTGCAACCCTGAGGATATAATCTTCGCGAATTTATCCTTAAAGTCAGTATGTGCTAAATTAACATGAAATTCATTATACTGAAAACTCTTATCAGCAAATTCAATATCCACGACAATTTCATAACTATTAAACTCAAAAACCAATCTTGAGTTAGATAGCAAACTTGATTGATTACATTTTTCGTTTAATAATGGTAGGATTTTCACTGCTTACTATATAAAACATGCAGCACAACCTTCACCTTCAGCCTCTTGTAAAATGTCAATTAAGAAAGGAGACCTTTGGTTCGAGTTTTTTGCTGCTCTTTTTAGTTGATCTAATTTTATTTGTTTAACTCTTTCAGGTTTAATTATGTCTTCAAGTTTTTCGTCCTGCATCCAAGTGTAACCATCTTTCTCATAGCTCGTTGCTTTTTTAAATAAATCTTTGTGGTTTTCGTATAACCAAATCCATTCTATTTTCTGTTGGAAGAAACAGAAATAACAACCAGAACGGCTGCGAGAATAATACCCTTTTTGTCCATCTACTTCAAACTCAACTTTTTTATAATACTCAGGAACACCGACACCGCTCTCTTCTAATACTCTAAAAATATCATCACGCACTAAAACATCTTCATTATCAACCAATGGAAATTCTTCGAGAAAAGAAACTGGGTAATTGGTTGTTTTAAGAAACTCAAAAACTATTTTATTAAAATCCGATATATCGGTAGTTAATAAATCGTTTAGCTTTCTACCCTGATCATATTGAAAGGATAATGGTTCTTGAAGGATTTTTATTAGCGTATCTGCCTTTCTTTTTGAAATGACTGTAGCACAAATATCTATTAATAAGGAAATGTTTTTGTTTGCTAATGTTGTACTAATAATTTCTGCACTCCAAATATTTTTGCGGAAAGGAAATATTGATTGTATATTTTCTTTGTGCGAAATGTATCCTTCTCTGTCCTCATCACCTCGAATTCCTACATAAGAAATAGTTGGTTTGCTGCCTACATAATTTTCAAATGGCTCTAACTTCATTGTGCGTGTACACCAGCGTGCATTTGCAGAAGGAAGGTAATTCCCATAAAGTTTTAAGAAATGGTCGAATTGATCGTCGGGAGAATCGGCAGCAGCTTTAAGCTTTAATATTTTTTTGCCTAAATAGATTTCTAAGTTTTCTATTAACTTATAAGTCTCATCAAGCTCTTTGTCGGTTTCACAGAAATAATACTCGATGTCAAGCTTTGGGTATTTATTCTTAAGGTAAATAGCTAAAGCAGCACTGTCTTTACCGCCGGAAATTCCAAGAACGTGTCTAACTTTATTCATTATCCAATTGCTCTTTTAATAGTTTCAGCAGAACTAATTGATTAACCGATCTGCTTTTCGTTAATCTTTGTCGAATATCTTCTTCTAATCTTTTAAGTTCTGCTGTTTTTTGTTTCGGAACTCTTACTACTTTTTTGATTGGAGTATCATTTATCGGTGTGATTTCAAATAAGATAGCTTCTTCTTTAGCTTCATTCACTTCTAAATTAGCAAAATTGGTTAAGTTATCAAATTCTTTGAATATGTCAGTTAATTTGCTTCCCAATATTTCTTCTTCATCATCGTTAATGCTTTCAAGATTCTTGCCGATTAATGAATTAGCAATGGAACTAAGCCAAGAAATGCGATCATCTAATTCAGAAGTCATCCTGAGATAAAATGCTTTTTGATGAGGAAGCAGTAAATACTTCTTTATCGAGGCATATCTCTGAATCAAATGTTTTTTGTAAGACAAGAAATCTTTTTGCTCAAGCTTTAACTCTTCAACGATTCTCGTTTCAATTCTATTCACTAGCTCATCAAAAGAAGTTCTTATTTCACGAATACATTCCTGCAATTTCTGAGTAAAAGCTTCTAATTCTTTTTCAGAATCGTAAAGCTTTTTTGATGTATAACCGAGCGCAACCGGAAAATCTTCAAAGAATGTTTTTTCAGGATCTTTTGAATTTGCTATGGCACTTTTTAAGGATAGAGCTTCCCGACTGAGTCTATTAGTTTTTTTTGAATACTCGGGTAAACTTCGATAGAATGTCAGAAAAGGTCTAATTGTATCAATAAAAGTTTGGTTTGTTACTTTCTCCTCTATCGACTTATTAATAAGTCTGCGATATCTGTTAAATAAATCAAATTTAATTCCTTGGATATCAAAAGCCTTTATATAATAGCTTTCGGGGTATCGAATAACAAGATTGAATAAATCATCACTTAGCTGCGGTATATATACATCTTCATTAAATAAAGCATAGTCATCTCTTTTGATAATAAGATAAATAGGCAACCAAAAATCTAAAAAGCCTTGTTTTAATTTATAAGGTCTATTCGATAATGATTCTGTCAATTCTAATAAGCTCTTTTTTGAATGCTTAGCTGATTCAAAGAATTCTTCACAAGTATTCCATAGCGCTTTGAAGGATTTTTCTTTTGGTTCGCCTAAAACGTATTCTTTATTTTCTAACCGATGAATACCTGTTGATTTAAGTAAACTCAAATAAATAGTTTTTTCGGGTGGAAATTTCTTATCGTCAAAATCCAAATCTTCTTTATTCCAATTAAACATCAGATTTTTGAGCAGTAGCTTTCTTGCTATAGTTATAGCCCCTGGTAATTTTTCCCTATTGATAAGTTCATTCCTAAAGATGGGAGTGTGAGTATAGACTTCATCAATAATCTTAGACAAAAGTTTGTTAAATTTTGATCTTGACTTAATGATCTGTTCCTCACCTCGATAAAACCAAGTAATATTGGTTTTATCTTCAAATAAACCCTCGATAACCAATTGATTAATCTCACTAATGAGTGAGTCTTTGAAATTTTTTAATTCTCTTTGAACAACTCTATCTTCCGTGTTGTTCTCCAACACATAATTAACCTTATCGATCTCTGTTAATGTTGCTTTTATTTTATTGGTATTATTATAAACCGCAAATAAAATTGCTTCACCGCTTTCCTTCAATAACGCCTTTGTCTTCTTTAAATCAATCGTCGTATCAAAGATTAAGTTTATTATTCCGTCAACTTCTCCTTGAGGTTGTGTAATAACTAGTTTATCAGAGATGACAAATTCAAAAAACCTTGGAGTTCCTTTCTTAATATAACTCGCCTTGGCGGGTATATAAGGAAAGCTAAAATATTCCATCAGCTTGTTTACTAAATCAGGCTCTTGGTTAATATAATTTTCCGCCTCATTTAACGCCAAGTCAATGTCAATATCAGTTCCCTCAAAGAGAACATATGTATCAGAATAATCCTGATATCTAATGATTTTCTTCGTTTCTAATGCCCTTAACTCTTCCGATACATTGTGAATACCTAAAGCTAGTTTACCATACTCATTTAAAAATTTCTTGTTTATGTAAGCGCCCGCAGGAGCAAATATATTCAGCAATCCTATGGTCTTAATCAGTTTTTCTTTTGGTTCAGAATATCTTTCGAAAAGTATATCAGATCGTTCGAGTGAATTCCTAATAACTGACCATTTCAAAAAATCGGGGTTGTATTTTGAAGAAAGAAGCGAGTAGAAATTTTCGATTAAATATTCGTATAGAGAATTAAGATTAAAATATACGCTGCCCGAAGAGATGAAATTAGAATAGTGATTTGTCTCAAGGAAGGTAAATAACGAACGTTCATTTTGTCCATACTTCTGAAACGACTTTGTTAAGATTCCTGCAGATAACAAATCAAGCGGGAAAAGATTTTGAGCCAATTTCTCATCAAGTGCATTATTAAGAGGGTAAACTCTACTTGCTAAGATAGCGCAATATAAAGAAATAAAATCCCTATTCGAGATTCCTTCCGCTTTTCCATTTAAATATTTTGCCGCAAGGTGTAAAAGCTGTTCAACGGGTTCATTAAAGGTAATCTCTTTAAGTCTGCCTTTAACCTTATCCCATTCGTTTTTGGTTTTTTCATCAAGTCTTGACCGATAAACATCGAATCCCTGATGTAGCGTAGTAAGAAATAGTATATTTTTCTTATAATCGTTAGCAAACTCAGCTAACTTTTGAATGATATAAAGTTCCTTCTCCGGATTATTTTGCGAAGCGTATTCAAGAAATTTCCCAAACTCATCTATTGCAATTAATAAACCTTTTTTTGATGTATGAATCCTTTTATAATAATTATCAAATTCTTGAATTATGTTTTTCTTACCGCTGATGTTTAATTCTTCTCTTAAGCTATCTTCAAAAGATCTGAAATCACCAACAATGTTGAAGATTTCATATTTTGTTTTACCATTAAAAGTTATTGGAGTGCTAAATATTTTATTTCCTTTTGAAACTTGCTTTTCAAAAGCTAAAAGAAAGGAACTTTTCCCCGTCCCGAATGAACCGACTAAATAAAATGATTTAATTCCACTAAGGACATTCTTATTAAGTTGTTCAATAACTCTCTCAGCGTTGGAGGTCGGTATATATGCGAACTCCTTTTCTTGATCGCGTAAAATATTTATAGATGGAGAGAAATTATTTTTCATAGTATTTTTTTAATACTTCCCATTTATCAGGTTTGCGTTTAAACTGTAATACTCTAATGCCGGCATCGTCCGATAAAGTTAAAAATTTAAAAGATTTAGTTAGTGTATTAATTTTTTCAAGTAATCCTTTCTGACTCAGAGCAAAAATATTTCCAACGCTATTATAGCCGTGCGTTAATTCATCGAATGTTATTGAGTTTTCATATTCAGCATTTGAAAGGATGGAATACAGAACAATTTCAGCAGGAAGATCTTTTCTGTCTTTATTTTCGATTTTATACCAAGAGCTATCTTCTTCATCAAATTTTTTTAGCTGTAAAATTAAATCTAAATCAACAAATAATCCGCTAAATAATTCTTCTATATTTTTGGTTGATTTTTTTGCGCGTACATAATTTCTTAAAAAAACTGATATGTCTCGTTGGATTGTCTTTTCATTAAAGTTTGTGTTATTTGATTCACACTTCCTTTTAACAAACTGCATAAGTTGCGTTTTGTTAAACTCGATTCTTTTTTTTCTGAATTCATTAAACACAAGAGAATAAATAGAAGAGAAATTTTCCGAAACTATGTGGTAATGAAGTAACCAAAGGCTCGCAGTGTCCTCTAAATAAGGATCAACGCCTTTATTATTAAAAATAAATTCTGCTAATTGGGATAGTGATCCTTCTTGGTTTAGCATTCCAAAAGATTTCATCCAATAATTGATTGATGAAACCATGTTTTTGCCTATTCCTAAATCAACAACAGCAGAAGGTTCACTAAAGTTTTTATCATAAGATATGAAGTCGTAGCCTTTTTTTAACCAAAGACTGCGGCAGTGGAAGGATTCGTGACCTGAGAAAAGTAGCTTGCTCATATTATTGAATTATAATTAATCTATTGCAAAGATAACATTTTCATTATTTGTTTCATCACTAATATCTAAATCTAAAATAGTCCATTCTATAAAGGCGGCACCTCACTAACTGCGGACAACGTTCGCATACTTCGCATGAAATGTAATCTCAGCAAATCAAATAAGATATTAACCATACCGCCAATTTTCTTGTCTTAATCATTGCTTATCCAGTATGTTAGGAAAGGTTTATGGTCGATCCGAAAATTATTGCTAATGGAATACGGATCCATCTCTACATAAAACACACCTAACATTTTATAACACATTCCCAAAAATTTTCCTCAAATTTATGCTGAGCGTTATCTGAATTCTTAATTAAACACAAAAGTCAAAACTTCTTAACAAAAGGTGGAAAAATGAACCGGTTATCAATTTTATTTCTGATA
>Ga0180009_10006631_pt1 | contig 12093 bp, 4 predicted proteins | sample OS_PC_MetaG_FD_123537 | JGI IMG/M metagenome (GOLD analysis project Ga0180009, IMG submission 123537) | Groundwater microbial communities from the Aspo Hard Rock Laboratory (HRL) deep subsurface site, Sweden - OS_PC_MetaG | ecosystem: Environmental > Aquatic > Deep subsurface > Groundwater...
AGACCCTTGGTCGCCAGGTACTTCGTGATGGCCGCGGTCAGCGTCGTCTTGCCATGGTCAATGTGACCAATGGTGCCGATATTGACGTGCGGCTTGTCGCGTTTGAATTTTTCCTTCGCCATCGTTTTCCTCCAGAGGGGACGCGGGCTGTCTCAAGTCGCGCCAGCTACGGGAATGAACTTAAAAAACTAAAAAGCCCACGATCGGACTCGAACCGATGACCTCCTCCTTACCAAGGAGGTGCTCTGCCTGCTGAGCTACGTGGGCTCAACCTATCTATTTTCGAGCGGGAGACGGGCTTCGAACCCGCGACCCTCAGCTTGGAAGGCTGATGCTCTACCGACTGAGCTACTCCCGCAATCGGCCCCGGCGGGCGAACCTTCTTGCGTGCTGGAGGGGGGAGGAATCGAACCTCCGAAGTCGTTCGACGGCAGATTTACAGTCTGCTCCCTTTGGCCACTCGGGAACCCCTCCGAGATATTTTCTGAGCTGGCGAAGGGACTTGAACCCGCAACCTGCTGATTACAAATCAGCTGCTCTACCATTTGAGCTACGCCAGCGTACATGGCCTCCGTAATGACGTGGATTGATCGCCTGCCTTGCCGCCGTGGTCATGGGTCTATGGCGGCAGGGATTAAAATCAAAAATAAAATCAGACGCTTAAGCCTCGTTTATGATCTAGCCTCTCGTAGACTGCCGATTTATAAGGATTTCATCCTGGGTGTCAAGCTATTTTTGTGCCAACTGACGCGCCCATTGGGAAACCAGTTCCCCGGCAGGACGCCCCCTCAATCCGGGCGGCAACGCCGCTATTAATTCATAACATATCAGTCACTTAAGACAATCAGGTCAAACGGATCCGGCCCACATGGATCCGTTTGCCGCGTCCCAGGCAGATCTCCAAGGAGATCTCCTCCCGAGAGGACACGAAACGACTTTCTTGCACCGAGGCCGTTGACGTGTGGCCAGGTTGGTGTTACGAAAATAAAAGTTGTGTGTTTGACCCTCGACACAGAGGCGTTCCCCGATGCATATCCCTGATGGTTGGCTCTCAACTCCTGTGCTGCTCGCATCCAATGTCTTGGCAGTGGGTGGACTGACCTGGGCCACAATTCGGGCGCGACGGGAGCTGGACGAGTCGGCCATCCCGCTCATGGGCGTCATGGGCGCCTTCGTGTTCGCGGCGCAGATGATCAACCTGCCCCTCCCGGGAGGCATCTCCGGCCACCTCATGGGAGGCACCCTGCTGGCCATTGTGCTGGGCCCGGCCGTGGGGACCCTGGTGATCGCCTCGGTGCTGCTCCTGCAGGCCCTCCTGTTCGCCGATGGTGGGCTGCTCGCCTTCGGCGCCAACTTCTTGAACATGGGACTCGTCGGGACCCTGGGCGGCTACGTTGTCTATCGCGCGGTCCGCTGGTTCGCCCCGGGAAGCCGGGGCCTGTATGCGGGGGCCGCGCTGGGCGCCTGGCTCGCCACGGTGGCGGGTGCGGCCCTGGCCGCGCTGCATCTCGGACTCTCGGGAACCGCCCCCCTGGGCGCTGTCACTGTGGCCGCCGTGGGTTTCCACCTGGCCATCGGGGCCATCGAGGCGACCGTGACAGTGGCCGTGATCCACTATCTGGTGCGCGTGCGCCCGGAGCTATTCCTCCTGGACCGTCCGCTCCCTGGGGATTGTATCGCCACCTCCGCCGTGGCCGCTCACCCGAACCCCAACACCATTAATGCAAAGGTGATCCAGTGACCCGACGCGCCCTGCGCTGGCTGGTGCCTCTGGCCGTCGTCACCCTTTTGCTGGCCGTGGCCATCGCCCACCTGGCCTCGAGCAATCCCGACGGCCTCGAACGGGTCGCCCAGCAGCAGGACTTCGCCCGGAAAGGGAAGACCACCGCCGCGGCCCCCATGCCGGAATACGAGGTCTCCGCGCTACGGGGCGCCCTGGGGAGGCCGGCGGCCAGGACCGCGGCGGGCTTGTCGGGCGTCCTGCTCACCTTCGGCCTGTTACTGGGCCTCGGCCGGCTCGTCTCCCGCCGACGTCGTGGCCAGCCGGACCCATCCGCCCCCGCCCCGCGGGACAGGTCCCCCGGACCGGACGCATGAGCTCGCCCGCCCGGGACAGCTACCTGGGCCGCCTGGACGCCCGCCCCAAGCTTCTGGCCGCCGTGGGCTTTCTGCTCGCCCTGGGGCTGATTCCCCGGGGCGCGGGTTCGGGGACCCGGCTCGCAGCGCTGGGCGGACTGCTGGCCATGGCGTTGCTCCCCGACGGGGTGTGGCTGCGGCGGACCTTCTGGCTGCGACTGCTGCCGGTGCTGGGGCTGGCCTCAGGCCTGGGCCTGCTCGTCCTTTTCACCCGCGAAGGGGGCACAACCTGGCGACTTTTTGCCCTGGGCAGCCGGGACATCGGTGTGTCGGAAGCCGGCCTGGCCGCGGCGGCGGAGCTCGGGCTCCGAACCCTGCTGGGCGCCTCAGCCCTGGTGGCGCTATCGGTGCGCACCTCGGGGCCGGCCCTGGTCAACGCCCTTGCCTTTTTTCGGCTGCCGCACATTTTTCTGTCGGTGCTGGGCGCCGTGGCCCGATCTTTGTGGATCGTAACCGACGAGGCCCGACGCATGAATCGCGCCCGGCTCATGCGCGGTGCGGGCGCCACCACGGGGGCCCGCATCCGGGTGGTGGGCGGCATGATCGGCAGCCTGCTGCTGCGCTCCTTCGACCGCGCCGAACGGGTCCACCGCGCCATGCTCGCTCGGGGATACAACGGCGGACCGCTTCGGCAGATGCCGCCTGCTCCGCTCCGACCGGTCCCAATGCTGGCGTGCCTGGGCTTTGTGGCCCTGAGCCTTGCCACCCGTTGGAGCCCGCTCCCCTGAGCCCCATGGCGTCAAAAAAAAAAACAACGGCGGCCGACACGCACCTGGCCATCGAGATCACCGGGCTCACCCACCGCTACCCCGAGGGTCTCCCGGGCGCCACGGCCCTGGGCGACGTGAGCCTGCAGCTCCGCCAAGGTGAGGGCCTGGGGCTGGTGGGCCCCAACGGCGCGGGCAAGACCACCCTGCTCGCCTACGCCGCGGGCGCGCTGATCAGCAACGCCGTGCAGATCTTCGGGGTGCCCGTCACGCGCCGCACGGCCGCCCGGGTGCGGCAGCGCGTCGGGCTCGTATTTCAGCAGCCCGACGATCAGCTATTTTTGCCCACCGTGGCCGACGACGTGGCCTTCGGTCCCTTGAACCTCGGCCTGGCACCCGACGAGGTGCAGCGCCGGGTGGACGAGGCCCTCGGAGCCGTGGGCCTGGACGCCAGCTTCCGGCCCCGCCAGCCCCATCGGCTCAGCGGCGGCGAGCGCCGGGCCGCCGCCCTGGCCACCGTGCTCGCCATGCGCCCCGACGTGCTGGCCCTGGATGAGCCCACCAACGACCTGGACCCCCGGGCCCGCCGGGCTCTGATCCACGTGCTGCACCGATTCCCCACCCGCCTGGTGGCGTCCCACGACCTGGAGCTGATCCTGGAGCTGTGCGAACGCTGCGTGTTACTCGACGCTGGGCGCGTGGTCTGCACCGGACCCACGCGACAACTGCTGGCCGATCCGCAACTCATGGCGGCCCACGGCCTGGAGGTCCCCCTGTCCATCCGCCTGGCCCCCCACGCGAGCTGAACCCTGGAGCCCGGGGGGGGTGAATCGACGACCTGGGTTGCGAATCCCCGACCTGGGGCATTTACCGTCCCCGAAAAATCTGATAAAATGAAACAGCTTAGGCCCATTTACCGTGGAGTTTCGAATCATGACGTTGTCGCGTCTTCCGAACGTTGGCGGATTCTTAGCACTTTTCGCCATGGTCTTCATCGGATTGTCCTGTGGTGGGAAAAGGGGCGGCACCGGCAACCCTCAGGACGCGTCCATCATCTGCAGCGAGGACGATGAATGCCCCACGGGCATGTTGTGCATCGGCAACGTCTGTCAACACCCCAACGACGGTGGGAACGATGTGGCGCCCCTGAATGAGCCGGATATCGAAGTCACCCCCACGTCGCTGGACTTCGGCTTCGCGCCTTTGCGGGTGGACACGACCCTGCCGCTGACGGTGACGAACAACGGGAACGCGGACCTGGAGATCACCGCCATCATCGTCGAGGAAGTGGACCAGCTGCAGGAGTACCACTCCACTCCCGAAGGCGTACAGTCTCCGCCCATCATCATCGCCCCCGGGGCATCGACGACCATCGACGTGACCCTCCGTCCCGAGGACGGCGAGCTGGACGCCGGGCAGATCCGCATCAACAGCAACGATCCCGACGAGAGCTCCGTCACCGTCCCGCTGACCACGGGCTACAAGGGGCTGCCGGACCTGGATCCCTGCGTGCTCGACGCCACAGCCATGGCCCCCGAGCCCTTCGTGGACTGCGCCGTGGCGGATATCACCGGCGAGCCCATCATCGACTACGGGGTGGTCCAGTTCCAGCAGGACGCCTCCCGGCTGGTGGTGGTCCGGAACCTGGCCGACGGCAACGCGCCCCTGACCATCGACGACATTGAGGTCTCCAACACCACCGGTCAAGGCGCGCATTTCTCGCTGGAGCTCTTCTGGCTGGAGGAAGGCCCAGGCGGCGACTCCACGGAGATCCCGGTCACCCTGCCGGTGCACCTGCGCGCCGCAGACCCGGTCTTGGCCGTGGAGGAGGACCGCCTCTACGTGCGCATCTGGTTCGACGCTGACATGGACGGGTTCCTGCCCGAGGAGCACCTGATCTACACCTCCAACGACGCCGACGGAGAGCTCGCCATCCCCATCTTCGGGGTGGTTTCCGGCTGCCCGGCGGGCACCTGGGACATCAACGGGGACCCCAACGACGGCTGCGAGTACGCCTGTGACTACCTTGGTCCGGAGATCTGCGACGGCGCGGACAACAACTGCGACGGGGAGATCGACGAAGAGGACGCCCTCGGCTGCACAAGCTACTACCTGGACGTGGACAACGACTCGTATGGCGTGGCCTCGGACGTGCGCTGCCTCTGTCAGCCCGACACGCAGACCCACCACACCGCCACCACTGCCGGGGACTGCGACGACTCCAAGCAGAACGTCAACCCGGGCATGCTCGAGCAGTGTAGCACCGCTGACGACGACGACTGCGACGGCGATACCAACGACCCGGGCGCATTCGGCTGCACCAACTTCTACCGGGATGCGGACAACGACACCTACGGAGTCACCACCGACGTGCAGTGCCTGTGTGTGGCCAGCGGCAACTACACCGCCACCCAGGGCGGGGATTGCGACGACACCAACCCTGCGGCCAACCCCGGCCAGACCGAAGACTGCCTCACGGCCTACGACGACAACTGCAACGGCTCCGTCAATGACGTCAACGCCCTGAACTGCATCGACCACTACGTCGACCTGGACGGCGACAGCTACGGCCAGACCTTCCTCTCGCAGTGTTTGTGCCAGGGCCAGGGGAACTACACGGCCACGCTGCCCAATGACTGCAACGACAACAACCCGAACGTCAATCCGGCGGCGCAGGAGGACTGTTTCACGAGCTACGACGACAACTGCAACATGGACACCAACGAGCTGAACGCCCTCAACTGCACCAACTACTATTTTGACGCCGACAATGACGGCTATGGCCTGGACACGGATTTCCAGTGCCGCTGTGCGCCGCTGGGCAACTATCGCGCCACGGTGGGCGGCGACTGCAACGACACCAACCAGCAGGTGAGCCCCGCGGCGATCGAAAACTGCGCCACGGTGTACGATGACAATTGCGATGGCAATACCAACGACCAGAACGCCATCGGCTGCAACATCTACTATCTCGACCAGGACGCCGACACCTACGGCGTGGCCGGCAACGCCCGGTGCTACTGCAATCCCCAGGGGGACTACCAGGCGCTGGTGGCCGGTGACTGCAACGACACCAACAGCTTCATCAACCCAGGCGTACCCGAGAACTGCTCCACCGCCTACGATGACAACTGCGACGGTGACACCAACACGCAAAACGCGCTCAACTGCACGTCCTTTTTCTGGGACGAGGATTCCGACGGCTACGGCACGTCCCTCTCCCAGTGCCGTTGCGCAGGGTATGACCACTACACCGCGCCCCTGCCCGGGGATTGCCAGGATCAAAACGCGGCCGTGAACCCCGGCATGGTCGAGGTCTGCGACAACATCGACAACAACTGTATGAGCGGCATCGACGAGGGCTTTGACAAGCTCACGGACGTGAACCACTGCGGCGCCTGCAACAACCTGTGCACCAACACCCACGGCACCACCGCGTGTGTCAACGGCGTGTGCACACCGAGCTGCACCGGCGGCTGGGGGGACTGCAACAGCGACCCCGACGACGGTTGCGAGACCGATCTGTCCACCGTGTCCACCTGCGGCAGCTGCACGCAGGACGCCGAGTGTCCGCCGGACTTCTTCTGCGACGGCACGGGCACCTGCCAGACCGAGCAGCCCGACGGCGATCCGTGTACCCGGGACGAGGAGTGCACGTCAGGATTCTGCGTGGACGACTACTGCTGCGACACGCAGTGCGACACCACCTGCGAGGCCTGCAACGTCGCGGGCTCCGAAGGCACCTGTACCGACCTCGCCGCGGGCCTGGATCCGGACGACGAGTGCTCCGCCACCGGCCAGGACACCTGCGGCCAGAACGGTAACTGCGACGGCAACGGTGGCTGCGAGCTGTGGGCGTCGGGCACCGTGTGCGTCGCGCAGACCTGCTCAGGCAACACACTGTACCAGAACGACACCTGCGACGGCAGCGGCGCCTGCATCGACGGAGGCACGCAGAACTGCAGCCCCTACGTCTGCAATGGGGCCGTCTGTCGCACCAACTGCTCGTCCGACACGCACTGCGTCTCGGGCAACTACTGCAACACCACCACCAGCACCTGCGTTTCGAAAAAGCCCAACGGTCAAACCTGCGCCCTCGCCAACGAGTGTCAGTCGAACTCCTGCGCGGACGGCGTCTGCTGCGACACGCCCTGCCTCGGACAATGCCGCTCGTGCGGCTTGGGCGGCACGGTGGGCACCTGCACCAATATCGGAGTCACGCTGGACCCGGACCACGAGTGCAACCTCTGTCAGACCTGCAACGGCTCGGGGCTCTGCGCCAACGCCGCGAGTGGAACCGACCCCAAGGCCGAGTGCAATGCCAGCAGCCAGTCTTCCTGCGGCTTGGACGGGGAATGCAACGGCACCGGCAGCTGCCGCTATTGGGCCTTCGGCACCGAGTGTGTCGCCCAGGCCTGCACCGGCAATACCAAGTACCTCGCCGACAGTTGCAACGGCGCCAGCACCTGTGTGGACGGCGGCTCGGTGGACTGCTCACCGTACCTGTGCTCTGGCAACGACTGTCGCACCTCCTGCACCGTGAACACCCAGTGCGTGGCCGGCTCGTGGTGCTCGGGCGGCTTCTGTGTGGGCCAAAAAGGCCTCGGCCAGACCTGCACCGGTGGCGCGGAGTGTCTCAGCGGCAACTGCGTAGACGGCGTGTGCTGCAACTCCACCTGTGGCGGCACCTGCCGGCACTGTAACCTGGCGGGCTCGGTGGGCACGTGCGTGAACATCCCGGGCAACACCGACCCCGATGGCGAATGCGGTGCGACGTGTCGGAGCTGCAACGGCGCCGGGGCCTGCGTGGCCTCCACGGCGGGCACCGACCCGGAGAACGAGTGCGCCCCCCAGGCCCAGTCCACCTGCGGCCAAGACGGCGAATGCAACGGCAGCGGCAGTTGCCGGGACTGGGTGGCAGGCACCGAATGCGTGGCTCAGACCTGCACGGGCTCCACCCGCTACCCGGCCGATAGCTGCAACGGCACCGGCACCTGCGTGGACAACGGCTCAGTCAACTGCGCCCCGTACATGTGCGACGCCGCGGGGAACAACTGCCGCAGTGATTGCTCCCTGGACAGCCACTGCACCACGGGCAACTACTGCAACAGCGGTCTCTGCGCCGCCAAAAAACCCAACGGGCAGACCTGCTCCACGACCAACGAGTGCACCAGCGGCAACTGTGTGGACGGCTACTGCTGCAACTCCACCTGCAGCGGCACCTGTCGCGCTTGCAACGTCGCGGGCGTCGAAGGCACCTGCACCAACCACCCGGCGAACACCGATCCCGAAGCCGGCTGCGGCACCTGCCGGGCCTGCAACGGCACCGGCACCTGCACCAACGTCGCCGCGGGAGCCGACCCCCTCAATCAGTGCACCATCACCAGTCAGGACACCTGCGGCTACGACGGCCAGTGCGACGGAGGCGGGGCGTGTAATTACTGGGCCACGGGCACCGAGTGCAACGCGGCCTTCTGCTCGGGGGTGAGCGTCAAGACCCTGGCGGACCTGTGCAACGGTTCGGGGGTCTGCGTGGACAACGGCACGCAGAACTGCTCCCCCTATATCTGCGAAAACAACGACTGCCGCGCGAGCTGCACCCTCGATGGACACTGCATCACCGGCTACTGGTGCAACGGCGGCAGCTGCCAGGTCAAAAAGCCCACGGGCCAGACGTGCAGCGTCAACAACGAGTGCTCCAGCGGCTTCTGCACCGACGGTGTCTGCTGCGACGTGCAGTGCTCCGGTCAGTGCCTGGCGTGCAACAAGGCCGGCGCGGTGGGCACCTGCACCCCGCACGCCACGGGCACCGACCCCGAGACCGACTGTGGTCTCTGTCAGGTCTGCAATGGCAGCGGCACCTGCAACGCCGCGGCGGCGGGCAGCGATCCCAAAACCGAGTGCGCGGCGTCCGCTCCCTCCTCCTGCGGCAACGACGGTGAATGTAACGGCACCGGCGGTTGTCGCCTTTGGAGTCTGGGCACCGAGTGTGTGGCCCAAAGCTGCGCGGGCTCGACGCAATACAACGCCGACCAGTGTAACGGCGCGGGAAGCTGCGTAGACGGCGGCTCAGTGAACTGCGCGCCGTATACCTGCACGGGAACCAACTGCCGCACCAGCTGCACGCTGCAGACCCACTGCTCGGCGGGCAACTTCTGCAACACCTCCACCAACGCCTGCGTGTCGAAAAAGCCCAACGGCACGAGCTGCTCGGCCGGCTTGGAGTGCGACAGCGCGATCTGCACCGACGGCGTGTGCTGTAACAGCACCTGTGGCGGGAGTTGCCAGGCGTGCAACATCGCCGGGAACTTCGGCACCTGCACCAACCACACGGCACAGACCGACCCCGAGACCGAGTGCAGCACCTGCCGGGTCTGCAACGGCAGCGGCGCCTGCGTCTCCGCCTCGGACGGTACAGATCCCAAGGCCGAGTGCATCCAGGCGGCGCAGTCCACCTGCGGACAGGACGGCTTCTGTGATGGGGCGGGGGTCTGTGGCAACTGGGCCACGGGTACCGTTTGCAACGCGCAAACCTGTGCGGCGCACATCCAGTACAACACCGACACCTGCAATGGCAGTGGCACCTGCAGCGACGGCGGCACCACCAACTGCACGCCTTACGAGTGCAACGGGAACAGCTGCTACGCCAACTGCGGATCCGACGCACACTGTGTATCGGGCTACTACTGCAATGGCTCGAGCTGTATCCCGAAGCTGAACAACGGACAGGTCTGCTCCACGGCAAACCAGTGCTCCAGCGGCTTCTGCACCGATGGCGTATGCTGCAACAACCTTTGCTCCGGTGACTGCCGGGCGTGCAACCGGGCCGGGAGCGTGGGCACCTGCTCGAATCACACGAACAACACCGACCCCGAGTCGGACTGCGGTTTGTGTCAGGTGTGCAACGGTGGCGGCGCTTGCGCCAACGCTTCGATCGGGACCGATCCCCGGGGCCAGTGCGGCCTCGAGACCCAGGCCACTTGTGGGCAGGACGGCTTCTGCGACGGCTCCGGCGCCTGCGACCTCTGGGCCGCGGGCACGGTGTGCAACGCCGCGCTGTGTGTGGGCTCCACCCTCCAGGTGGCCGACAGCTGCAATGGCACCGGCACCTGCGTGGACCAGGGCAGCACCGATTGCTCACCCTATATGTGTAACGGCACCAGCGACGGCTGCCGCACAACCTGCTCGTTGAACAGCCACTGCGTGGCGGGCTTCCACTGCAACGGCAGCGCCTGTGTGCCCGACAGCCCGGCCGGCACCGCCTGTGTGCTCGACTCGGAGTGCGTCTCCACCTTCTGCCGCGACGGCTACTGCTGTAACAATGACTGCAGCAGCGCCTGCCGGGCCTGCGACAAACCCGGTGTCGAGGGCACCTGTACCAACCACGCGAACAACTCCGATCCCGAGGACGAGTGCGGCACCTGCCGCATCTGCAACGGCAGCGGCTCCTGCGTGAACGTGGCCAACAACTTCGACCCGCTGGACGATTGCACCGCCGACCCCCAGTCCTCCTGTCAGTTCGACGGCGTGTGCAACGGCTCGGCCGCCTGCCGACTGTACACCACAGGCACGGTGTGCGTTTCCCAGACCTGCACGGGCTCCACTCAATACAACCCCGACACCTGCAATGGCTCGGGCACCTGCACCGACAGCGGCACAACGAACTGCGCACCATACATGTGCGACGGTGGCGGCTCGGCCTGCCGGGGTGGCTGTACCCTCGATACCCACTGCGTCGCTGGCTACTACTGCAACGGCACCCTCTGCGTCACCAAGAAGTCCAACGGCACCGTCTGCGGTGTGGGCAACGAGTGCACCAGCGGCTTCTGCACCGATGGAGTCTGCTGCAACGCGGCGTGCGGGGGCACGTGTGAGGCCTGCAACAAGGCGGGCTCGGTGGGCACCTGCGCCGACCACGCCTCGAACACGGATCCCGAGTCGGAGTGCACTGGCACCTGCCGCTCCTGCAACGGCAGCGGCGCGTGCGCCAACTCCGCGGACAACACGGACCCCGAGTCGGAGTGCCCCAACCAGGGCGGCTGCGGATACGACGGGGAGTGCAACGGCAGCGGCGGCTGCGGCTACTACCCGGCCAGCACGGTGTGCGTGGCCCAGACCTGCGTGGGCAACACGAGATACAACACCGACTACTGCAACGGCACGGGCACCTGCGTGGACTCTGGCACCACCAACTGTGCCCCCTACGTGTGCAGCGGCACCAACTGTCTCATTAGCTGCACGCTCGATACGCACTGCGTGACAGGCTACTACTGCGGTGGCGGCACCTGTCAGCTCAAAAAGACCAACGGGTTGGTCTGCGGCGCTGGCAACCAGTGTCAGAGCGGCAACTGCGTCGACGGCGTGTGCTGCAACAACAGCTGCACAGGCTCCTGTCGGGCCTGCAACCGGGCCGGAAGCGTGGGCACCTGCAGCTACCACCTCTCCAACACCGATCCCGAGTCCGACTGTGGTCCGGCCTGCCGCTCGTGCAACGGCACCGGGAGCTGCACAAACACGCTCAACAACACCGACCCCGAGGGGGATTGTGCCGCATCCGGTTCGAGCACCTGCGGCCTGGACGGAGATTGCAACGGCGCCGGCGCCTGCGGCTACTGGCCGGCGTCGACGAGCTGCAACGACCAGACCTGTGTGGGGAGCACCTTGTACTACGAGGACTTCTGCAGTGGCGGCGGATCCTGCGTCAACTCCGGCTCCGCAGCCTGCGCCAATAACTACGCCTGTGATAGCGGTGGCGTAAACTGCCGCTCCACCTGCAGTCTGGACAGCCACTGCGCGGCGGGCTTCAACTGCACCAGCGGCGTTTGCTGCGCCCCGGTTTCCACCTCCTCCGGCACAACCTGCGGGAGCGGCACCCTGTTTACGTGGAGCAACAACAACACCAGTCCCGAAGGGGGGGACTTTACGGGCAATCTGGTGGGGGTCATCGAGCGCTGGTATCGATTCCGGGCCGTCGAGGTGTTGAACAACAACAACATCTGGGCCTGGCTCAACTCCAACCCGGGGGACGAGTTCCGGATGGAGGTGCGCTACAACGACGCCGGCGAATCCCAGGCCTGCGGCGCCAGCTGGTTCTCCCCGGGCTGCGGCGCCGCGACCACCCACTACCAGTGGCGCCAACTGTTCCCGGCCTGGTACAGCGACGACTCCAAGACCGTATACGTGCGCGTCTACCGCAAAGCCGGGGCAACACCCACCTGCAACAACTTCACCCTGCGCGTGCGCGTGGGCG
>Ga0180009_10006632_pt1 | contig 12093 bp, 9 predicted proteins | sample OS_PC_MetaG_FD_123537 | JGI IMG/M metagenome (GOLD analysis project Ga0180009, IMG submission 123537) | Groundwater microbial communities from the Aspo Hard Rock Laboratory (HRL) deep subsurface site, Sweden - OS_PC_MetaG | ecosystem: Environmental > Aquatic > Deep subsurface > Groundwater...
CAATAGAGTGCCAAAGGAATGACCGTTCGAACCACAAAGGGACAATGGGGGCATTGAAGGGCAATATACAGGGTTAACCGGACCGGGATGTCTATAGTATCAAGGGATTGCCGGATGGATTCCGACAGAATCGAACCATTGCTGTTCAGTTGCGATAAAGCTTCAAGAAAGGGTTCAAGCTCCTTTTCAAGGGGAAACGCCGAATAGGTGATATTCTCCTTGAGCAGGAATCCGGGCAGGCCTTTTTCAGCTTTTTCAGGTTTGATGACCATATTGGATGCTGTGTGCAGAAGATGATCGGCAATAGCCTTAAATTCATTGTCTTCAGTGTGACCTGTTGTGATCAATTTTATGTGGATCTGTTTTTCAATGGTTTGATTCCAGTTTCGGATCAAGGCTTCTGATGATGGATTAAATAGGGGCATGGTACCTTCTTTTATAGGATTAATGTTTTAACGGTGTTTCCCCCCTGCTCCATGGCAGAGGTTAACGCATCCAAAGCTCTTTTTACCAGAAGGGAGCAGCTTGTGTCCGTATCCGGGATATAGGGGGCAATCCCGATGCTGACGGTCAGTTTCAACAGGGTTGAATCTTTTTTAAATTCATGGTTGGCAATTTTTTTTCTCATCCTTTCCGCCAGCATCCTGGCACCGTTCAGCGCCGTGTTCGGCAGCACAATGCCAAATTCCTCCCCCCCGTATCTGCAGACCACATCATTGTTTCTGACCATGCTTTGGATCAATGCGGCACTGGTGGTGAGGATGGCATCTCCTGTTTCGTGTCCATGGGTTTGAGTCAGGGTGTTAAAATGATCAAAATCAACGATAAGAATGGATAATGCTGTGTTATACCGTTTTGCCTTGGATGTTTCCGATTCCAGTTCCTGGTCAAAGCATTGCCGGTTATAAAGCTTGGTAAGAGGGTCTTTTTTTGAGATCATGACGATCCTGTTCTGGGCATCTTCCACATCCTGGGTGATCTTTGCCTTTTCCAGGGTGCTGTAAATAATGGAAAGAATATTCGCGCTAGAGATTTCTTCTTTTATAAAATAGGTAAAGGCTCCTTTTGACACGGCTTCAGGACCCTTATGGAGATGGGCTTTGTCCATGGTGAAAATTACAGGAATATCCGATCGCATCCGGTTTAACCGGGACAGAAGGTCAAATCCGGTTCCGTCGGGTAAAAGGTGTGCAATGAAAATCAAATCAAACCTGTTGCCGGCAATACGTTCCAGGCTTTGCTCAAGTGTCTTTGCCTGGATTAAGGTACAGGTTATAACGCTTTTCATTAAATGGTTGAAGATGCTGAAATCTTCATCTGAATTTTCAACATAAAGAATACGATAGGTCTGATCAGCCATTTGAGCTGCAGCCTTTTGTGGGAAAATCATTTTTGATTTTCCCGGAAAAGCCAGAAGTTTTTTGTTGATCTGAGAAATTCTTTCAGCAGCAGTCTTGATGGCGCCAAGGTTTGATTTGACAGCAGGGGTGACATCTTTGTTTCGGAGCAATTGATTGACATTCCCCTGGAGGGTTCTCAGGGGTTGCTGCATCTGGTTGCCTGCAATGGTTGAATGGTTTATCATCTTATTTGTTGAGACATCTTCATTCATGAATCGTTCATGCTGTGCAACAATTTTTTTGTACACTTTATCCAGCTCATCAATACTCTGGTCAACTGCCTTTTTTTGTTTAAAGAGATCAAAAAATATGTTTATTTTTGCCTGGATCAATTGTTCGTCAAAAGGCTTTACAATATAGTCGATGTGGAGGGCTTTAAAATCTGTCAAAAATTTTTGCGGGTTAATGGTGCCCGTGATGATGAGCAACGGTGTATTATGGGTGTTTTTATGGCTGAGAAGCATGGCCCCGATTTTATACATATCGATGTGAACAAGGGTTTCATCAACAATGACCAGAACGAAAAAATGATTATAGATCAACTCAAACGCCTTGTTTTCTGAATCTGCTTCAAGGATTTCAAGCCCTGAATTATCTTTGAGAGAATTGGAAATAGTTTCTTTGGATTCTGTTTTGGCTATCACAAGAATTTTATCACAAATAATGTTCATTAAAAGCCCTTTCATTTTTATTGTTGGGTCGGATAATTACCTTTTAGCAGAATCCTGCTTTTAAATTAAGTGCAAATCGTGTAAATTGTTAAACCGGTATATAATTTTAACGCTTAATCCAGGCAAAAAAATGAAATTTATTGCTGACCTTCATATTCACTCCAAGTATTCAAGGGCAACAGCCAAAAATCTTGATTTTGAAAATCTTTATTATGCCGCCCAGATTAAAGGGGTCACGGTTGTCGGAACAGGAGATTTTACCTATCCTGCCTGGATCAATGACATTGAGTCCAAGCTCGAAGCAGCGGAACCGGGATTGTTTTGTCTTAAAAAACAGATTACAGAACAGATTGATAAAACCATCCCGGAAAATTGCAGGCACCCGGTCCGGTTTCTTCTGCAGACGGAGATCAGTAATATTTACAAGAAAGATGACCGGGTAAGGAAAAATCATAACCTGGTCTATTTTCCTGATATTAAAAGTGTTAAAAAATTTAATGCCAGGCTTGATGCCATTGGAAACATCAAATCCGACGGGCGCCCCATACTTGGACTTTCTGCGGCAGACCTGCTAAAGATCATGCTGGATATCAATGACAAAGGGTTTTTTGTCCCGGCCCACATCTGGACACCCTGGTTTTCCATGTTCGGCTCAAAATCAGGGTTTGATACCATTGAAGAGTGTTTCGGGCCTTTAAAGGATTATATCTTTGCCGTTGAAACCGGATTGTCTTCAGATCCCCCCATGAACTGGCGTGTTGAAGATCTGGATAATATCCGGCTGATGTCTAATTCCGATGCCCATTCCCCCGGGTATCTGGGACGGAATGCCTCTGTGTTTGATACAGAGTTGAGTTTTTCTCATATCCGTCAGGCCCTTGAAAAAAATGACCTTGAAAAATTCCAGGGCACCCTGGATATGTATCCCCACCAGGGAAAATATCATTATGACGGACACAGGAAATGCAATGTCTGCTTGAATCCTGCCACCACTGCCCAAATTGACGGGATCTGCCCCGAGTGCGGACGTAAAGTTACCTATGGGGTATTAAACAGAGTCCAGGAACTTGCCAACCGGCCCGAAGGGTATGTGCCCGAAAACCGGCACGGATATAAAAGCATTATTCCCCTTTCAGATATCCTGGCGGAAATAGTTGAAGCAGGCCCTAAAACAAAAAAGGTGACGGCTTATTATAACAAGGCGATTGAAATGCTCGGGCCCGAGCTTGGCATTCTTTTGGACGCCTCTTTTGAAGAAATAGAAACCGCCAAAGTGCCGCTGCTTTCAGAAGCCATCCTGAAGATGCGAACAGGGGATATCACCATTGACCCCGGGTATGATGGTGAATTCGGCAAAGTAAACCTTTTTTCAAGACAGGAAAAAGAGCGGTTAAAAGGAGAGAAAAACCTTTTTTTTGTTCTTCCCGTGAAAAGAGAAAAAAAAATACCGGTAAAAAAAGGTGTTGTAAAAACAGCGGTCAAAAAAACAAATAAAAAAAAAAGCATGAAGACAAAGGCACCTTTACAGAACCAGGATCTTTTAGCCGGTTTGAACCCTGAACAGCAAAGAGCCATTGAATCCCCGGCAAGCGCCATGGTGATACAGGCCGGACCCGGGACAGGCAAAACAAGAACCTTAGCAGCAAAGATTGCCCATCTTGTATCAAAAAAAGGGGTTGATCCATCCGCCATCCTTGCACTTACCTTTACCAACAAAGCGGCAAAACAGCTTGAACTCAAAATTGATAAATATGTATCCCAAACAAAGGGGGCTGTGCTGGCGGCAACCTTTCATTCTTTTTGTTTAAACCTGTTAAAAGAGTACAAAGGCTTTAATGGTGCCATTGTTGATGACACGGTTCGGCGGTCATTGATCAGGGAAGCCATGGGAGAAGATGTTAAGGCCGGGGCGGTAAATAAGGTGGATCAATTGATTTTTCTTTGCAAGCAAAAGTTATTGGGCCCTGATGATAATCTTGAAAAAATAGTACCGGATGATGATGCAGGTTTGTTTAAAGCGACCTATCGAGCCTATGAGAACCTGTGCAAAGAACAGAACCTGGTCGATTTTGAAGACCTGATTCTAATGACCATCAGACTGCTGACTCAGGATGAACAGATCCTGTCAAACGTCCGGCAAAGGTATGGATATATTTTTATTGATGAATACCAGGACTTGAATTTTGGCCAGTATGCGCTTGTAAAACTGATTTCAAAAGGGAATCATATTGTTGTGATTGGTGATCCGGATCAGTCCATATATGGGTTCAGGGGATCGGACAATACCTATTTCAAACAGGTTGCAGATGATTTTTTTGGATGTGAAAAGATTCTTTTGACTAAAAATTACAGGTCCACCCAGCTCATTCTTGATGCTGCTTTTCAGATGATCAGCAAGTCTGTTGAAACTGGAGAAAAAGTGAAGATTTTTTCAGATGTGGACAGCACCAAAAAACTGATCATCAAAGCGGCTGCCACAGAACAGGCAGAGGCTGTTGCCATTGGTAAGATGATCGAAAAGCTTGTGGGCGGGACTTCTTTTTTTTCAATAGATGCCGGTAAAACCGATTTTGATGAAAAAAAAGAGTATTCCTTTGCAGATTTTGCCATCCTTTATCGAACCCGACGGCAGTGCGAGGCGTTTATCAATGTGTTTGAAAAAGAGGGAATCCCCTTTCAGACCGCAAATAAAAAAAACATGCTGGAAATCAACGGCATCCGACAACTCATCAGTCTGTGCAGAATGATGGTGCAATGCGAAAGTTTTTTTGATGTACAAATTGTTTTTGATTATTTGGGTGTAAAGCTGGGCAAAAAAAGCAAAGCCGTGTATCATGAGGTATATAAAGCGTCCTGTGTTCTGAACCACGATTTTCTGGATGCAGTTGGTCACATAGATATGAATGGGGTTAAAGAGACATTAAAAGAAAGCATTGTCTTAATTGCCAAAACCCTTCAGGCGCTTAAGGAGGAGATTAAAAAATGCGACAATGAAACAGGGTTAAGACTTTTGTGTGAAAAAACACAGTTGAATCAGATCATTGGAGAAAATGACAAAACAAACCAGGTTTTTGAAAAACTTTTATCCATTGCAGGAAGTCACAATGATTTAAAGGGTTTTCTGGATGCCCTTGCCTTAAACCAGGACGTGGACACACTAGAGGTGAATGTGGAAAAGGTATCTTTGATGACCCTTCATTCCGCTAAAGGTCTTGAGTTCCCTGTGGTATTTGTTGCAGGATGTGAACAGGGACTTATCCCCTTTGCAAAGGATGGTGAAAATATTGATGACCTTGAAGAAGAGCGGCGTCTGTTCTATGTCGCCATGACAAGGGCAATGGATATTCTTTGTTTGACTTATGCCCAAAAAAGAACCATATATGGCAAACGTTTAACAAGACAACGCTCTTTTTTTATTGACGATATTGAAAAAAAACTGACACAGGTTGTAAAAAGCCCTGTTCAATTGCCGGTGATAAAAAAAGAAAAGCAGTTGGAATTATTTTAATGCATTTAAATCGGCCAGGCAAAAAGCCACAGGGAAATAATGGAAAACACGATAGTAAAAAAGATAGAACTTGATAATAACCAGCTGCTGATCCTCTCGGACTTGTCCAGAAAGATCAGTGAGGATGCCTATGTGGTCATCATGAAGGCAAGTATTGAAATTAAAATTGAAAAAGACCTTTTCCCCGACGATTCGTTGTCTGATTTTAAATTTCAGGATATTCTGGACAAGATAGGTGACAAGGTGGTCTATGAATACAAAATTACGCGCAATTTCATTTTGAATCATCAAAAGGATGAGGTGTTTGACGCACAGGTCAAAATTTTTCTGGATAACCTGGGCCACTATGTTGCCAAAAAAGATTTCCCTGGGAAATTTATCCTTAAAAAATATAAAGACAAGATGAAATAATTAAGAAAAATGTTTAAGAAAACCATCATCATTCTGTTTTTTGGCTTATGTATCGGTTGCCTTGACAACCCTGCCGTTGCAGATATTTACACCTTTATTGACAGTGAGGGCGTTGTCCATTTTACAAATGTGCCCACCTCATCGGATTATAAATTGTATATCAGAGAAAGGCCCAAAAAAATAAAGCGCTGGTTCAGTACCCAAAGATATGATGATCTTATTAAAAAAGCACAAAAAAAATATGGTGTGGAGTTTTCTTTGATTAAAGCGGTGATTAAGGTTGAGTCAGGGTTTAATGCAAAGGCTGTCTCGAAAAAAGGCGCCAAAGGACTGATGCAGATAATGCCGGACAATTTTAAATCCCTTCTGGTGAATGATCCGTTCAACCCATTAGAGAATATCATGGGCGGGACCCTTTATCTTCAGCGCCTTTTAAAGCGGTACGAGTATAAACTGCCCCTGGTCCTTGCAGCGTATAATGCAGGGCCTGAGGCAGTTGACAGATACAATCGGATTCCGCCGTTCAGTGAAACGCAGAATTTTGTCAGAAAAGTGATGGAAACCTACAGTCTGTATAAAAATTCCTGAAGGCTGTTAAACGTCTTTTTGAATCTCTTTAATAAAATTTATCAGCCGGTCTCTCATATCCGGTCTTTCTAAGGCAAAGGCAAGGTTGGCCATCTGGAATCCTACCTTGTCGCCGCAGTCAAAGCGTTTTCCATGGAATTTATATCCAAAGATCGGTTGTTCTTTTAGAAGTGCTTTCATGGCATCGGTGAGCTGGATTTCTCCGCCGGCTCCTTTTTTTTCTTTTCCCAGATGTTGAAAAATTCTAGGTGTTAAGATATAACGGCCGACAATGGCAAGATTGGATGGCGCGTCCTCAGGCTTTGGTTTTTCTACCATATCATCGATTCGAAAAATATCTTCTTCCACCTGCTGGGCATCAAGAATACCGTATTTGTCGGTCTGGTTTTTTTCAATTTCCATGACAGCAGCCATGGAAGCCCTTAACCGATCGAATTTTTTTACCATTTCGGCAAGAACCGGTTTGTCTGTCTGGATGAGGTCATCAGCCAGAAGAACGGCAAAGGGTTCGTCGCCGACAATATCCCTTGCACACCAGATGGCATGGCCCAGCCCTAAGGGTTGGTTCTGGCGGGTATAAATAATGGTGCCGGTTTTTGGAACAAGCTCCTGAATTTGCTTTAAAAGATCTTCTTTTCCTTTTTCCATCAGAGAGTGTTCTATTTCAAAAGATCTGTCAAAATGATCTTCCAATGCTTTTTTCCCACGGCCTGTAACAAAAATAATCTGTTCGATACCGGCGGCAAAGGCTTCTTCAACAGCATATTGAATAATGGGTTTGTCAACAACCGGAAGCATCTCTTTTGCCATGGCTTTTGTAGCAGGTATAAATCGAGTGCCAAGTCCGGCAACAGGGAAAACTGCCTTTTTAATCTTCATGAAAACTCCTTTGGGCGATTTGGTGATTCATTGTCAACGCTTACAATGCTCAGTCTTTTTAATGTCTTGATATGTATTTGGAAAAAAAGCATATGTCAAATATATTTTGACCACTAATGTGCGGACAGGATGTCAAAGCCATGGGGAGTAGTCGTAATTTGTTGACATTATTGTATTATTTTTGTATGTTCCTCTTTTTAAATGACCATAACAACTTTAGACAAGGAAGTTTTAATGACTGATACAACCCAGAAAACATCCGGAATACCGCCGGAACAGCTCAACCTGAAAAGCAAGTTTCAGTTTAAATGCCATAAAGGTGTAAACTGTTTTACCGACTGTTGCCGGGGAATTGATATTATGCTTACCCCTTATGATATTCTAACCATGCGTAAAAAGCTCGATTTAACGTCGGAACAGTTTCTTGCCGTATTTACCACGCCGCAGATTCTTGAGAAAGCCGAGCTTCCCGTGGTAACGCTTAAGCTTTTAGATGATGAAAGAAAATCATGCCCTTTTGTGGAAGACAAGGACGGGTGTGCCATATATGAGGATCGCCCCACAACCTGCAGATACTATCCCTTAGGTGTCGGATCCTTAAGCTACTCTGGTGAAAAAGGCAAAAAAGAAGAGTTCTTTTTTACGGTAAAAGAGGACCACTGCCTGGGATTTGAAGAGGATAAAACGTGGACGGTTGCTGAATGGAGAGAAGATCAGGGGGTTGACCTTCGCGATGAAGTCAATGACGGCTGGATGGATTTGATTGTCAGGAAAAAATCATTGCCGTTGAGCATGAAGCTTTCCGAAGAGAGTAAAAAGATTTTTTTCATGGTGTGCTATAACATTGACAAGTTCAAAGATTTTGTTTTTAACAGCACCTTTCTAAAACGATATGATCTTTCAAAACAAAAGATTGAAGAAATCGAATCCGATGATGTCAAACTGCTGCAGTTTGGATTTGAATGGCTTAAAGCAGAATTTTTTCAAACAGGCCGGGAAAAATTTAAAGTAAAACAAGAAAAGTAACCCATACCGGATTTTCACAGCCCCGGCCATGTCGCAATGGACATGGCCGGGGCTGTTTTATTTAATAGGTATACCAGAGGCCTTCCTGGAACTTGGGATCCGTCAGCCTTTTTTCAATATCCACATTAAAAAATGCAGCAATGGGTTCAAAGATTTCAGGGGTATTGGCCTGAACACTTTTTGCCGCATCCAGAAGAACCTGAAAGCCGTTTTGTGTCATTTTACCCAAAGGTTTCCGGCAGGGGCCGGAGGGCATGCCCAATAACTGCATTAAGGTTTTTAACGGCAGCGGGTTTCTTGCTCTGCAGCTGACAGGGCCGAATTGACAGTCTTCCTGTGTGGTCACCACCACAAGATCCAGCAGTGGTTTTAAGGCGGCCTGAAGCTTTGCGGCCCCATTTGTATCCCCCTGGTTGAGAAGTGTTACCATTTGTGTGAGAAATTTCGGGGCAATATTGGACATCACGGAAATTCCGCCGCATGCCTTGATCTCAGGATCTGTCATAATATTGTAAATCAGGGCATCGTCTCCGGATAATATTTTAAAGTCATTCCCGCAGTATTTCCGGGTGAGTTTCATGTTTTCTATATTGCCGGTAGCTTCTTTGACGCAGAACACATTTTTGCAGTTTTCTGCCAGAATGGCCAGATCCTGGGGCAGCATCTGTGCACCGGTTCTGCCCGGAATAATATAGGGTATAATAGCCATATCAGGGAACTTTTTTGCAACCACTTCATAATATTCTCTCCTGATTTCAAGGGAGCTTGGGCCATTGTAATACGGGTCCACCATAAGAACTGCATCGACCTCTTCTCTGGCGGCATGTCCAATGGCTTCAAGGGCTTCAGCAGTATTATTGCTTCCTGTTCCGGCTATTCTAAGGCATTTGTTTTTGGCCAGTTTTGCAACCAGGGCAATAACATGATCGTGCTCTTTCCATTTGAAGGTAGGGCTTTCTCCAGTTGTTCCGGTTGCAAGTATCCCTGTGACACCATTTTGAATCTGGAAGTCGATAAGTAGTTCAAGCCCTTCCTGATCGAGTTCTCCTGCCTCATTAAATGGGGTGATTAATGCTGTATAGCATCCTGGTTTCATATCTAACTCCTGGCATAAAAATAAATTATTCCGCAATGGATTTTCCTAGATCCACGTGCTATCACAAGTCTTGAATTGGTTCAAGTCCAAATTAAAAATGTGATTATTTTTCAGGGGTCTTGACACAAAGTTGTATCGGAAATATTATACTTAGTTTTAAAAAGATTTGAATTTTATATCAATTATTAAAAGGATATTCTAAGATGAGTGATGCCGATCAGGGAAAAAACCTGCCAAAAGATGCGGATGAGCATATTGAACGATTAAAAAGCCAGCTTTCAAAAAATGAAGAGTGCGGAACTACCCATTACAATCTTGCGGTAGCCCTTATGGGAAAGCAGGAGTATATCGAGGCTGAAAAGGAACTCCATGAGGCCATTGACTGCAGCCCGACACTTGCTGAGGCCTATGTTCTTCTGGGCGGTATCTGTCTTCAGAGAAAGGATCTTGAAGGGTGTTACCGGTTTAACCAGCGTGCCGTAAAAGCCAGGGCCGGCTTTGCAGAAGGGTATGGCAACATGGCCTTTGTCCTTCTTCAGCTGGTGGACGGAAAAGATCCCAAGGAAGATGAAGAAAAAGTGGACAAAGCCATTAAAAATCTCAAAAAAGCCATTATTCACAATAAAAATTTTGTTCAGGCCTATACAACCCTGGGAACTGCTTATTTCATGAAAGGGCTTGTGCCAGAAGGCATCAAGGCAAATCTTGAAGCCATTAAAGTACAGCCTGATTTTCCCGTGGCCCACAACAATCTGTCTGTTGCCTATCTTGAAATCGGTGAATTCGATAAAGCCATCACCCATTGTGATAAAGCCGTAGAACTTGGTTTCGAAGTTGCCCAGGAGCTGAAAGAAGAGCTGTTGCCTTACAGAAAAGCATAATGGCATCCAATTTTGTTTTGCTTTTTTATATCGGGTGAAGAAAAAGAAGTATCCCCTGGTTCTTGTTTGTGGGAAATTCCATTGTCAGGGGAAAACAAAGGGTTTTGTTTTGACCGCCTTTCTGAAGAACCTGCCCAAGATCCGGCTATAACGGTTGGAGATTATTATACTGCCGCCTGTCAATTTTTATCGGGCAATGATTTTTTAATATTGAAAACAGGTCTTGCGGCTGTTTTAGATAAAGCTGTCCTGACGGATCAAATACGCCGGATTATCGTTTCCCTTGAAAAACACGGTGCTTTTTATCATCCGCTGAAGGTACAGGTTGCTCTCAGTGACAATTCCACCTGTTATTTTGTTCTTAACGGAGCTGTATCACGTCCGGGCCTTAATCTGATAGAAAAAGAGTATCAACTCCTGGCCAGCTTGAACAAAACCCATTTGAAACACTATCTTCCACCTGTTTTTGGGGTTGACGTCATAAAAACAGACACTGGCAGGGTTGGATTCTTTTTAGGAGAATGGTTTGACGGGTACAAGGAATTTCATGTCACTAGAGACAAAAGCAAAAGCCAGGTCGTGATATGGGAGTCTGACGGAAGGTGTCACTATATCTCACAGACAAAAGCGTTGCCGATATATCATGAGATATCAAGGATTCTGACCTATTACTATGATATTGAAACCTTTGAACAAATTTTTCCCTGGCATCATGCAGCAGGGGATTTTGTCGTCAAAAAGGAAGATGACAAGGTTCATGTCCGGTTGATTACAGTGAGAGGATATTCATCCTTAACCGAATTTGGTGCACAAGGAGAAGACAGCAAAATATATATTTTACCCTCTTTGTTGATTTTCTTTTTGACCCTGACCTTAAGAATTCGTCTGGATCGGTTAAATGGTACCGGCAAAACCATGCTGCTTGGGGAAAAAATTGTAACAGCAGCAGTGGAAGGTTTTTTTATAGGACTGGATGAAAAAACTCCAGCGTATGATTACGGTAATTTAAAAATGATATTTATTGAATTTTTCAAACAATTCGATGTAAAGCAGGTCGCAGAGCTTCTGGAAAACATATTAGCAACCGGCTCTTTTGCTCCATCAGAACTGTTGGTGATACAAGAAAATCTTGAATCTCATGGCAAGATCCTTGATTCAATTTTCAAAACCTTGTAAAAAAAACCTTTTTTAATTGACATGTTGAAACAGAAATTTTATATCTGCAATGTTATTTTGCTTAAGGTGTTCATTGGAAAAATGTTATGTTTTTATAACAGATTGGAATAACAACAGATTAGACTATTGAATGAAAAGTTTGGATAACCTTTTCATTAATGAATGAATGTAAATTAACTATTAACGGAGGTAAGTAAATGGCAAAACATGAGACTCCTTTACTGGACCAGCTGGAATCCGGCCCATGGCCTAGCTTTGTCTCTGACCTGAAAGAACAGGCTGAAAGAAGAGCAAAGAATGTAGAAGGCGTTGAATTCCAGATTCCCCAGGATTGTGTTGATGATCTTTTGGGTGTTTTGGAGCTGTCTTACAAGCATGGCAGAACGCACTGGAAACATGGTGGTATTGTAGGTGTTTTCGGTTATGGCGGTGGTGTTATCGGCAGATATTGCGATCA
>Ga0180009_10006633_pt1 | contig 12090 bp, 14 predicted proteins | sample OS_PC_MetaG_FD_123537 | JGI IMG/M metagenome (GOLD analysis project Ga0180009, IMG submission 123537) | Groundwater microbial communities from the Aspo Hard Rock Laboratory (HRL) deep subsurface site, Sweden - OS_PC_MetaG | ecosystem: Environmental > Aquatic > Deep subsurface > Groundwater...
AAATCCGAAATCTATTCTGAAAGGGTTTACTATGAACCACTACATAAAAATTTTTAAATCATTCATATAGGGAAAACCAGTTCCTGTTGGCGTGTAAACAGTTATTGTTTTTATTATGCTTTTTGTGGACAAATCTACAACAAACACTTTCGACCCATTAAGGTTGGATACATAAGCGTATGATTGTGTCGCTGATGATATCATTTCATCACGCCCAAACATGGTGGTTACAATGACTATAGTAAGAAGAACAAGTATAATTATCCTTTTACCTAAACCAAAATTCAATAGGCTTAAATTGTTAATAAATCCTCCAATTTGTTGTTTGTGTAAATGTTAATTACGACACAATTAATTAAAATAATAATTTTATAAAAATCAAGTTGGTGGGTGAATCAATTTTCTATAATTTCCATTTATTTGGGCTACTTGAAAAGTATCCAACTTACGATTCATCCTATACCAATTTACATTTTATATGTATCTAATCCCGCAAACCTTAACTAAACGGATTTAACCACTTTTAACAACGCATCTTGCAAGCATCTTGCCCTACTATGGCAGTCACAGTTTGTCACGCAAATAGCGGGAAACCATTTATTGACAGTAAATTTGCTAAAACGTGACGATATTAGCGTCATGGTGGGGGACAATGATACCCAAGTTTTGTACATTTGGGCATTTTCGATCAACCCTACGAATTTTCGATACCATTCTATAATTCCGCTTTCTCGAAACTTGACTTTTATTAAAGAATAATTTATGTTACTATCGTTTGAAACATTTCAAACGATAAAAATATGGATCGGGACGAAAAAATTAAATATGAGTTAATCCAAAGGTTTGGAGACGCTTATAAAGCGTTTGGATTAAATAAATTAATGGGTCATGTAGTTGCGCTTTTAATTTTCTCGCCTACACCTCTCTCCCTTGACGAAATTACGAAGCAGCTCAAAAGGAGCAAAGGTCCTGTTAGCCAAATTTTACGGAGACTTCGAGATAAAAAGTTAGTGCGTAAGGCATGGTTACCCGAAAACCACAGAAAAGATTACTATGAAATTGAACCGGAAATTTTTGAAAACGCCTTCCGCAACAATTTAGAATTAGTGAAAAATAATACCCGCATAGCAAAAGTTCTAAATAAGGACGTCAAACAAGTAAAGAAAAAAGATTTTGAAAAGTTGACAACGCGTATGGACGAAATGGAACACTTTTACGTTCTGATGGAAAAGCACTTCAGGAATTTTCTTGCTGAATGGATCGAAGAACGAAAAAAGATTTATGGATAAAAGTTTATTTATTCGAATTGGAGGATTAAAATGGGAAGATTAGATAATAAAGTTGCAATAATAACCGGAGGCGCTCAAGGAATTGGTAAAGAAGCGGTTATTAAATTTGCATCCGAAGGCGCAACTGTTGTTATTTGGGATGTTAATGGCGAAAAAGGAAACGCTTTAGTTGACGAAATGAAAACAAAAGACGGGCAAGCCCATTTTAGCAAGGTTGATATTACCGACATCAATTCAACTAATGATGCTGCCAAATCGGTTGCTGAGAAATTTAAAAAGATCGATATTTTAATCAACAATGCCGGAATAACACGAGACGCATCGCTACTTAAGATGACTCCCGATCAGTGGAAGCAGGTTATTGATGTAAACCTAACCGGTGTGTTTAACTGCACTAAATCTGTCTCTCCGTATATGGTCGAAAAAGGGAAAGGTAAAATTATTAATACATCATCGGTTGTCGGCATCTATGGCAATTTTGGCCAAACAAATTATGTTGCGTCTAAGGCTGGAATAATCGGAATGACAAAGGTCTGGGCGCGTGAACTTGGCAGGAAGGGAATAAATGTAAATGCCGTAGCTCCTGGCTTTATTGCTACTGAAATGGTGCAAACTGTTCCTGAAAAGATTTTAGAAAATATAAAGGAAAAAACTCCATTAGGGAGATTAGGAAATCCGGAAGATATTGCAAACGCTTACCTGTTTCTTGCAAGCGAGGAAGCTAACTTTGTCAACGGAGCCGTTTTGAGTGTAGATGGCGGTTTAGTTTTATGAGAAATTCGATAATAATCGGATCTGGTTCGTACGCGCCGAAACGGGTTATTCCTAACACGTACTTCAATGAAATTTTAGGAGAAGATGTTGATACGTGGTTAAGAGAAAACCTAACAATCAAAGAGCGTAGATGGTGCACATCCGAGCAATCAACCGCCGATCTTTGTGTTGAAGCCGCAACGAAAGCTTTATTAAACGCCAATCTTACACCAGATATGTTGAATCTTATAATTATTGCAACCGATACACCGGAATATATCTCCCCTTCTACTGCTTCGGTTGTTCAGTTTAGAATAGGCGCGAAGAATGCCGGAACTTTTGATGTGAATACTGCTTGCGCGGGATTTGTTACTGCTTTGGATATCGGTAATAAATTTATTCACTCCGATGAAAACTATGAATACATTTTGGTAATCGGCGTTTATGCAATGAGCAAATATTTAGATTTAACCGACAAGAAAACAGTTACCTTATTCGCAGACGGTGCGGGGGCCGTAATCTTAAAATCAATTGAAAATTCCGATAAAGGCTATTTGACAGGTATGCTCTATACGGAAGGACAATATTACGATTGGATGGGAATTTACGCGGGTGGTACGCATCTGCCTCTCTCGAAGGAAGTTCTCGACAGAAAGGATCACCTTTTAAAATTTGTCAAGAAATTCCCGAAGGAAGTAAATCCGACTACCTGGACAAAGATGATTAACGAATCTTGCAAAAGAGTAAACATATCTCCGAAAAATATTGACCATTTTTTTTTCACTCAAATAAATATTAACAGTATTTGGGAAGCGATGGATAATCTTGGGGTCGACAGATCAAGGGCGCATACAATTATGGATAGATACGGATACACGGGGTCGGCTTGTATTCCAATGGCGTTCGATGAAGCACGAAAGTTAGGCAAAATCAAAGATGGAGAAATTGCGGTTTTTATGGGTTCCGGAGGCGGATTAGCATTCGCTTGTGCAATTTATAAAATTTAATTTTAAGGAGAGTAAACGTGACAAACATAGCTTCACCTGAGATGATAGCCGCAACCTGGGTCTTGCTTGGTATCTATGTTACTATTACTCTTTTCTTCGTTGTGCGTGGCGCTTTAAAAATACAAAACATCAGCGATTATGCCGTCGGGAATATAGCTTTTTCACCTATCGCTGTCGGTCTCGCCATGGCAGCATCGATGACGAGTGCGGCGACATTCATTATCAATCCGGGATTTATCGCGTTTTATGGTATCAGCGCGTATTTTTCTTATGGCGTAGCTCTTCCGGTGGCTTCTGCGGTTTCTCTAATCTTGCTCACAAAAAGTTTTCGCAAACACGGCAGCAACGTTAAAGCTTTAACAATGGCTCAATGGATGGGAACAAGATATAAAAGTAACGGATATTCACTTTTCTTCGCCTTTCTATCACTGCTGCTTATTACATTCATAGTTTTAATTTGTGTTGGACTTACGAAAGTTTTGTCGAAATCACTCGATATATCGGAGCTGTATATCTTGATTGGGATAGTAGTTTTTATTTTTGGCTATATGATGTTCGGCGGCGCAAACTCTATGGTTTACACAAACACAGTTCAAGCAATTATCATGCTGATTGTTGCTTTTATCCTTCTCGGCTCAGGTTATGAACACTTCAGTAACGGTGTTCATGGGTTTTTAGAGAAATTAAAAAGTATCGATACAAAGTTAATTCAAACAACAAACGAAAGTAGTTTTCTATTTCGTGATTATTTCGAAATTATTTTTACTCAAATAGTTATCGGGATTGCAATAGTCTGCCAGCCGCACATAATCACAAAATCACTCTTACTAAAGAATGACAAAGATGTGAACAGGTATTTAACATTCGGCGTAATTACTCAGATGATTTTCTTTTCTGTAGTATTTGCCGGGCTTTATGCAAGGATTACTTTTCCGGATTTAACGGTTAATGATTTGCCGTTGAAGCTCGATGGTGTTATTTCGGCTTATGTAATAAAAGAATTTCCCGTATTCGTCGGTTTAATCGTTGTTCTGGGTTTAATCTCAGCTGGCATCTCCACGCTCGAAGGGTTGATTCAGGCGATAGCAACGACAATTACTGCCGACATCATTAAACCGTTGTTCGGCAAATATTTACCCAAAGATGAAGATAAGAAAACCAAAAGGATGATATTGATTAATAAAATTGTCATTGTTGTGTTGGCAATACTCTCAATCTTAATCACGTACGAACAACTGGTTCATCCAAAATTAAGCGTAGGCATTTTTGCTCAGAATGGAGTGTATGCCTATTTTTCAGCGGCTTTTATCCCGATATTATTTGGTTTGTTTGTGAAGAATGTTCCGAAGATAATTCCTATTCTCTCTTCAGCAGCGGCTATCATCGTACACTTTACTTTTTATTATGGGCAACTCAGCGTTCCGTTCACAAATGCGACCGGAGAAAATCCCGGTGTTGCTGGAGCAATGGCAATTTTATCTTCTATTATAGTAGGTGTTATAACTTACACAATCACGATGAGGAAGAAGGATGTACAACTTTCAAACTGATTGGCTTTCCAAGTGGGCTTACTATACTCCGGATAAATTATTTTTAAGAGAATATAATAGAAATTTAGAATGGACGTTCTTGCAATTTAATCAACGGACGAATTCGCTGGCTGACTATTTAGTGAAGGAACTCGGAATCAAAGAGAAGAATAGAATAGCGGTATTTTCTAAAAACCGTGCTGAGTACGTTATGCTTTTCTTGGCTTGTGTAAAATGTGGAGCAATTCTGGTTCCTTTAAATTTCAGGTTAATGCCTCGTGAATTGGATATCTTATTAGGCGATGCAGAACCAAAGCTATTTTTCTACGGAAATGAATACCGCAATCAAGTAATTAAACTAGAGAAACTTAAGAATATTCAATTTAAAAAAGATATCGAAGAGCTTGCAAAATTCTTAACGGACGACATTTATGCAAGCGATTTCACTCAGACGAGATTATACTCCGAAGAAGACATAGTGATGATACTTTATACTGCCGGGACAACGGGTTTATCGAAGGGAGTAATGATAAATCATCGAATGCTTTTCTGGAATGCCATTAATACCGGTTTACGATTGGATTTAAATTCAAATGACCATACACAGGGTTTTGCACCATTTTTCCATACCGGGGGCTGGAATGTTTTACTTACTCCTTTTTTACTTCACGGCGCATCGCACACATTGCTTCAAACATTCGATGCAGAGTTAATTTTGAAATTGATTGAGAAAGAAAAAACAACAATTATTTTCGGTATACCGACAATGCTGCAAATAATGTCCGATTTGGAGTACTTTAAAAAAGCCGACCTGTCTTCTCTGCGATACGCTATTGTTGGTGGATCGCCTATGCCTATTCCTATAATTAACCAATGGCATGACAAAGGCGTTTTTATTCGTCAAGGTTACGGACTTACAGAAGTAGGACCCAATTGCTTTTCGCTTCACCAAAATGATGCGATTCGAAAAATGGGGTCAATAGGGTTTCCGAATTTTTATATCGAGGCAAAGATAATGAGTGAATCTGGAAAGGAGTGCGGAAATAACGAGGTGGGAGAATTATGGTTACGTTCGCCGGTTGTAACTCCCGGTTATTGGAGAAAAGAAAAAGAAACCTCTGAATCAATCACGGATGGTTTTTTCCATACGGGCGATTTGGTAATGCGGGACGACGAAGGATATTACTATATTGTTGATAGGAAAAAGAACATGTTTATCAGTGGCGGCGAAAATGTCTATCCGGCAGAGATTGAAAATTACCTTTACACAAATGATAAGATTAAAGAGGTCGCAGTAATCGGAGTGCCGGATGAAAAATGGAGCGAAGTTGGTAAAGCTTATGTCGTTTTGAAAAACACTCGGGAATTAAATGAAAGTGATATAATAGAATATTGCAAAGGCAATTTAGCAAAATTCAAAATTCCAAAATATGTCGAGTTTTTGGAAGAACTTCCAAAAACTGATGCAGGTAAAATAAATAAAAAAGAATTGTTGAAAGTCCATCAACAAACAACTAACAATATCACTATAACAAACAAAAAGGAGCTTTTATGAAAAAGTCATTATTATTCTTAACAATCATTGCAATCTCTTTGCTGTTAATTTCCTGCAGTAAAGATGATGAGGATACGGTAACCCCACCGCCAACAGATCCAATCGTTGCGACTTGGGTATCTGAAGGCGCTAATGTTCCGATAGGGTTGCGTGTGGCGCCATTTAAAATTAAAAAAATCGTTGCCACGTTTAACACAAATAAATCATATACAGTCGTTCAAACCGATAGCAGCAATGTACAAACTACGTTCACGGGCACATACACAAATACCGAAACAAGTTACATCGATACATTTACGGTTTACGGAACAAAAAATGCAAAGATCTGGACAATTGTTGCGAATCAATCATCTCCATCAGCAGTTACTGCAACGGGAATCTATGCTATTAGCGGTTCAAACATGACCTATGAAATAATTCAAACTACACCACCCATTGCAGGAGTTTCAGCTCCAACTGCTCAAGGTGGATTCGGAAGCACAACGATTGCCGGCGTAAAATATAATTGGTATGTACAAAAGTACGTTAAACAATAAACTCTGTTTGACCGACTTTTCAAGTTAACAGTTTATGCCTTCGTTCTCATAACTCAATCAGCGGAGGCATAAACTAAATTTAACACATCTCCTAACAATTTATTGGAGAATTATTATGAAAAATTTTATTTTCATTTTCATTTTCATTTTTTTTGCAAGCAGTCTTGCATTTGCACAAGACACTCTTTTTTTTGGCAATAGTCAACGTATACCCAACCCCAAATCTCCGGAGCTAAAATTTATTGGCTATTTATTTACAAGAGGAACCGCATCAAACATTGCACCGACGAACGAACTTCTTCGTGGTCAAATCATCGGAAGATTATTCGGACCAAATACGACAAATACTCACAAGAAAACTGCATCCTATTTTGAGCAAAGATTTGTTCCGATGTTTATTTACACCCCATCGATATTGGATGGCTTTGCAACTTTCCGCAGCTTATTCAAAATTGACATGACCTGGGGTGATGCTGCTTATGGTGTCGGTGGAAATACCGGAGGTGGAATAAATGCCGGACAGGTTAATCTGCAGACGTTGCTTGCGAATGTCGAAATAAAACCCAACGATGCAGATTGGAATCTCGTATTAGGGTTACAGCGCATCTTCGACAATGTTCGAGACCCCAATATAAATTCTGTAAGCACTGCCCAGACAAGCGGATACAAACTTTCTTATTGGGGAACTCAAGGAGTTGGAATAAGTTTATTTGCCAATTTGAATCCGACGACTCAGTCGAGAATCGGATACTATCAACTTTATGAAAATATCATTCAAGAAAACGACGACGTTGCGTTATGGATGTTCGATATTGAATCAAGAGTATTACCGTTGCTTGAGGTCGGCGCTGATGCTTGGTATGTTTGGGACCGGGGAAAAAATTCTGGCGGTATTTCCGTTCTGGGTCAGGGTTTAAATAGCGGGTTGGCGGAATATAACGGTGCGTTGAGGATAAATTTACCGACATCAAAATATGAAGCGGACATTTTTTGGCTTGGTAGTCATACCTCATATAACAGAGATTTCCTTGCCGGAAGAATGTGGGCGGATGCATCGGTTATGACGAATTTCGGGAAAATAGATACGGTAGGCACAGCCAACGTCGCAAAAAAATATTCAAACATTTTTGGACTTTCTGCTAATGCAATGTTTTCGTATAAATACGGCATGACGGTAAATGATAAGATTGTTATCGAAGCCTTGTTATCTACCGGAGACGGAAAGCTTAACAGCGTTATAACAGGTAATGTTTATGGTTCACCCGTCGGAATCTATAGCTCGCATCGCGCACTGCTTTTATTTCCTGACCCTCAAGTCGTTAATCGCTATTATTCTGCAGTTCACGATATTTCAAACATGGGCTTAGGTGTAACTGCGGGTTTTATATACTTTGCCAAAGATTTTATTCCCAATAAATTCAACGGCAAGCTTGGAGTTGCTACTGCAATTTCTAATGTTTCGCCAAAAGGCGGGTCGAATTATATGGGAACCGAGGTCAACCTCGAATTTAAATACAATCTAAAGGTATTTCTGCAACTCGGTCTGAGTGCCGGATATTTGAAGCTCGGCGATTTTTATAATGCACCATCGGTAACTTATGACGCAAAAAGACCGAAAGACCCCTGGGCTGTTTTCACATCGTTAATGTGGTTAATGTTTTAGGAGGATATCATGAAAAAATATATTTTATTTTTTACAATAGCATTATTTTGGGGGGGTTGTTCCGGATACTTATACAACAATAGCTCTTCATTAGAATTTTCTAACATAGATTATGGTTTTAATACTAATAAAATTTTAAACGATCCATACATATCTTATATCGATGTGGGAAGTGGAGATAAAACGATCATATTAGTGCATGGCTTGGCGAGCAATTCGGGATTTTGGAGATACAATATACCGGAACTCTCCAAGCATTACCGTGTAATTGCGATTGATTTACCCGGTTACGGAAAATCCCAGAAGAGCACGTATCCATATACAATGAGCTTTTATGCTAACCAGGTTAAAAGAGTTGTGGATGAATTGAATCTTAATAAAATTATTTATGTGGGTCATTCGATGGGCGGACAAATCGGAATTATATTTTCATTAAAATATCCCGATAGATTAGAAAAATTAATTTTGGCTTCACCGGCAGGAATTGAAGAATTTCAAAAAGGAGAAGGTGATTGGTTAAGAAGTGTGATGACGACCAGCGGCGTGAAAAAAACTCCGGAGGATGGTGTCAGGAGAAATTTATCTAACAATTTTTATAATTGGTCTGATGAATGGGAATGGATGGTTGAAGAAAGAGTTCGAATGTCTAAGGCAAAAGAGTTTGATGAATTTGCATATGCTGTCGTTAGAAGTGTCAACGGAATGCTCGATGAACCCACATTCGATAAATTGGAAAAGATTTCAGTTCCTACTTTGATAGTATATGGGAAGTATGACTGGTTGATACCTAACCCATATTTAAACCCGGGTTTTACTTCAGACGTTTTTAAATTCGGTGCGGAAGCAATGGCAAATTGTAAGTTGCATGAGATCGATTGCAGTGGCCATATGCTTCAAATTGAAAAACCTGAAGAATTTAATCGGGTTGTTTTAGATTTTATTAAATGAACCAATTCCCTTTTAATACAGTTGATCTTGACGATAAAATTTCAATTGCATACTGGGATGAAGGCAAAAGCGAAGAAACATTACTTTTTATTCACGGGCTTACGAGCAACATACAAGCCTGGAGTAAAAACCTGCCGATTCTGAAAAAACATTTTCGTTGTGTTGCGATTGACCTGCCAGGTTACGGAAAATCTGTTCCCGGAATACACAGTGGGAAAATGGACTTCTATGCCGAAGTGATATCGGAATTTATACAAGCATTAAAATTATCGAATCTTACGATTGTTGGACATTCGATGGGTGGACAGATTGCAATGGCTACCGCTTTGCTTTATCCGAAATTAATAAAAATTTTAGTCTTAGTAGCACCAGCAGGTTTAGAGTCCTTTACAAAGAAAGAGATTAATTGGATTAAGAAAAATTACACAGAGGCAGCTATTGCTTCGCTTACAGAAGATCAAATAAGATTAAATTTTACAAATGATCAAGATAGAAATTATAAAGTAATCATCAGATCTCTCCACGGCATGCTCTACCAACCGGTTTTTGAGAGACTAAATGAAATTAAATGTCCTACTTTGATAATATTTGGAAATAACGATTATTTAATTCCTCATCCAATACTTCATAAAGATAAAACTCCGGAAGAAATAGCAAAATTAGGTGTTAAAAAAATTCCAGGTGCAAAATTAGTTTTATTTGATAATTGTGGGCATTTTGTTCAATTTGAAAAACCTGACGAGTTCAACAAAACAGTTATCGAGTTTTTAATAAAAGGTATATTTGAATAAGGCAGTATGCAACACGCATACGTGAGTTTTGCAGAATGCAGAGTGTTTACCAGTTTGGAAGCGTAACTAATCGGTTGCTACCGACTGTTGTTATGAAAAATTTCAAGACAATGGCTACACTTTCGTCAACAAATGATTGTTGACGGTTAGGGGCTGGCTGTCGTCACCCCAGCTTGCTTATTAAAACTTAAAATGGGGTGGGCAGAATTGCATTGCGGTGGCTTCGTTTCTATCAGCGATTGGTCGCTGACAGCCAGAATTTTATACTAAAAAAATATTTATTTTAGATTTTTACAAAACTTGATGAATTTCCTAGAAAGTTATAACTAATAATTTTATATTTAAAATAAAAAAAAGTATTTTGTTTAGTCGCCAGTTTGGGCGGGATAAACGCAATGCGTTTATACACTAGTGCCATTTCAAATTATTATTCTTTTACTTTTTATTAACTCAAATAGTTCAGCATATCTATCACGTATTTTAACCCCTCCTCTAATTCTCCCCTTTGCGTTTCGATCAGTGCTATCCAACTGTCCAGCGTCAAGCGTTCGGCGAGACATTCTTCACCCCTGTATTTGATCCCGATGCTGTGCTTAGCCAATCGCTGGAGTTCCTTGAGTGTCTCGAGTCCAAGCTGACGGCGTGAGAGTTTTTCAATCACTCGCGCTTCCTTCTGAATGTTCATGGCAAGGAACTCATGTGGGAAGAGGTACTTGCAGAGAAAATAGAGAGCAGTGAGTGTATTGGGTACAAGGACAGCAAAGAACTCGGGGAACACCTGTTCAACAAGTGCCCGAAGTTGTGCACGATTCTGAGCCATCTCGTTGCGAAGCTTGACGTAGGTGATGCTGAGCCGGTGCATGGCGTTACAATGAGGTGAGAACTGAACGTACAGATCGTAATAGCCGTGCTGTGCATTTGATGCAACGAGCAGCGCATCTTTGGGATCGGTGTCCCGACAAGTCGGGATGGCTGATCATCGGACGTGTATGATGAGTCGTCAGAGGGCTCACGAGCAGAACCGTATAGCCTTGTTCATGCAGGTAGAAGGCGATGGTCTGCCAGAGGTTACACGATGTCTCGACAGCGAAGAAGACACTCTGTGGGTTGCAAGTCGGAAGAATCTTTGTTACTTTCTTCCAGAGACTCTCGGTATATCCTTCGCAACTGACATCGAAGGGAAATGAATGACCAAGTTGAACACCCTGCGGATCGATGCCGATGTTCGTTTTACAGTCCCGATGTATCGGGATTCCCGTTTGATTTGTAGTGCTTGGAACTTCATAGTTATACTCCTTTGAATGAGAGTGATCTCAACATGCAAGGCAGCCGGGGTGATCGCTGCGGGTCCAAGTACGGAGATCGATCTCAGTCTCCGGGCGTCAGGACAGCCACAGTGCATCAATCCCTCCGACCTGTCGGAGAGAGCGCCGATCTGAATTGTAGGACGCCGCGCTGCCTTGCTGAGTTATTCTGTATGTGAACAATGTAATATAGAAATCGTTAGCTGCAATGCCGATGGATTAGACCAATGAACAGAAGACTATCTATATTCGTGATTCTTACGCTAACGCTGGTCGGCTGCAAGGAGTCAACTGTCAGTCCACCCGAGCAATATCTCGTCAGTGTTCATCTTCAAACAGGGTATTTCTTCGATTCTGTTGTGGTCGCAGTTGATGACAACATCACTTTCAAAGTGAGTGTTTCAACAAAGCCAGATTCCGGCTTCGCAAGGGCTTTCTCACTTGGCTTGCATGAGGGCAACGAAGTGGAGTCGAAGGCTGTTTTTCATTCCTTTTTGGTAAACCCCGTATTTTGTTTTATAATATGTGGGGTTGAGTTCTATTTTCTTTCTTAAAAATTAAGAAATACTATTAAACTTCAAAAATAATACAAATACTTCACCTTCAACACGCCTGCCCTTGCGGTTGTTTGCATTTTGTAGTTAGTAAATTTCCAGAAGAATTGTTCCTGGCGCTGCGGTTCCGGACTTCATTAACCGCTAAATATATCCAACTC
>Ga0180009_10006634_pt1 | contig 12088 bp, 10 predicted proteins | sample OS_PC_MetaG_FD_123537 | JGI IMG/M metagenome (GOLD analysis project Ga0180009, IMG submission 123537) | Groundwater microbial communities from the Aspo Hard Rock Laboratory (HRL) deep subsurface site, Sweden - OS_PC_MetaG | ecosystem: Environmental > Aquatic > Deep subsurface > Groundwater...
ATTGAGAAAAATATCTGTTTCGATAGATCCTCAAAGAGTTCCACTGTCCTTTGGCCGAACCAATATTCCAAATTAACGGGATCAAGCCTGGTCTGAGTGAAATAACCCGGGAAGAGAATCCGTTTTGCCTGGTGAATGATCCTAACAATCGAGTCCTGTGATGGAATAGACCTTGATGCTTCGTGATCACCAGAAACAGTGCTATTCCATGAAGCTGCTATGAGCTTCTCAACTACTGCAGGGATATGTTGGTAAGAACGTGTCAATCTCTCCTTTTCATTCAAAAATTGTTCTAATATAATAAGCCTGTTTGCCATCATGTTTGACCCTTTCCGTTTAAAAAAATACCGTAGGTGGCGCGTAAAGCTGGCAGGAATTCAACTATATTTCCCCGTTTATCACTGTTGTTGGTATTGATAGCCATCTCTTTCAAGATCTCAAGACTTTAGACTGCACGCTCATAACCCAGAGGCTGCATCATGGATATCAAAACCTCACACGATCGACAAATCTTCATCTTTTCTTTCCAATCCATCTGAACGGCACCTTCACAAATTGTTCCGTTAATAAACCAGCAGAGCTTTCCAGCGTGGAACTCCCATGCCGGGCATTGTTTCTTGATCTCAGTAGGGCAGCTCTTTATAACCCAGCACGGCTTTTGACCTTTTTTTACCCCCCTCATTCTGGAGACCAAGAAAAAAATCTGCCGCTCCACATAAGCCGGGACTGTTCGCCACCCCTGCTCATAGCTGGTCACAGCCTTAATAGATGTTCCGAGCAATTGGGCCATCTGTTTCTGCGTCTTGTTAAGTTTTTGGCGGATGTAACTGAATTCTTTACTGTCCATTGTTGCCTCCCAGTGCATTTTTTCAACACTCATAGGATAGGGGCTTGATGTTATATGCCACATTGTAGTATAGCTGTCAACAGAAAACAGGTCCTTTTGAAGAAAACCCTATTCTATGAGAAATATCCTGAAAAAAAGCTTGAATATTATACCACAGCGTGGTATTTAAATAGAAAAACCAGGGTTTTTGAAAAAACAATAACTCCTGCTCAAAATCTAAGCAAATGGATTTTCTTTTTTCTCACATAAGAAAGTGCTGCTTCCCATCAAAACTTTTGATTATCGCGATGCTGGTCTTTTCTTATGGTTGTCGCGATAATGTCGATACTGTGGTCGTTGATTTCACGAAAACCGTCGCCGTGACACAGCCGGGAGATGAAGAGACAGTCAGACAGCCTGTTTTCAGAGTAGCTGTGGGGGCTATGATCTCACCTAAAGAAACGTTTGTCTATTATCGTCAGCTTCTGGATTATGTTGGCAGACATCTGGGTAGGGACATAGAGTTCATTCAGCGGAAGACCTATGGTGAGGTTAATGAGCTCTTCGGAAATGACAAAATTGATCTGGCTTTTATTTGTTCGGGGCCTTACGCCATTGGGAAAGAAAAATACGGGTTCGAACTGCTGGCCGCCCCTGAGGTTCAGGGCAGCCACTTCTACCAATCCTACCTGATCGTGAACAAGGACAGCTCTTTCCACCGTTTTGAAGATCTCAGAGGACGGGTCTTTGCTTTCACTGATCCAGATTCCAATACCGGAAGATTGGTGCCCATATATTGGTTGATGCAGATGAAAGAGCAGCCGGAAAACTTCTTCAGTAAGACTGTATATACTTATGGTCACGATAATTCCATCCTGGCAGTGGACAGGGCTCTGGTGGATGGCGCTTGCGTTGATGGGCTCATTTGGGAATACTACGCCCATAAGAACCCTGTCTTTACATCCAGAACCCGGATCATCAAGAAATCAGAACCCTATGGCATTCCGCCCCTGGTGGCCTCCGGATCACTGCCCTCTGATATTAAACAGCACATCCGTCACCTGCTTTTTTCTATGCACCAGGATCCTGGGGGCCAAAGAATTCTCAAGGAGCTAATGATTGACAAATTCATAATGCCTCAGGAAGAGTGGTATGAATCCATCCGTCGGATGAAAAACAAGGTGACCATGCTAAGAATGAAACCTTATGCGCCTGCGAAGCCTTAAGAGCAAGTTATTGTTGGCAGTCTCTTTGCTGGTTATTGGCAGCGGTCTGCTTATTTCCCTGCTCTTTACACAGCGTTATAGCAGCAGCCTAATAGATGCCATGACGGCCCAGGCGGAGAATCGGGCTCACACGCTGGCCCTCGAGGCCACTGACAGGATCCTCATCAACGATCTGGTTGCCCTCCAGAAAATGCTAGACCACCAGATGAAAAGTAATCCCTCTGTTGCCTATCTTTTTGTTGTTAGAGACAAACAGGTACTGGCCCACACCTTTCCGAAAGGGTTCCCCTTAGAGCTGATCAGTGCTAATGATATTATTGAAGACAATTATGGCCATTCTAGAGAAATCGCATCCACAAGTGGTGAATACTACTTAGATATTGCCTGGCCGATATTCGAGGGAAAGGCCGGTGTTTTACGTTTCGGATTTTCGGAGACGCTATATCGAAGGCAGGTAGCCAGGTTGTGGATGCAAATGAGCGGTCTTACCTTGGCAATTCTATTACTCGCCCTGGCAGGTACCCTTCTTTTTGTAAGACGTATCACCAGTCCATTAGCTGAATTGGCTCGAGCCACCCAAGAAATCGACAAAGGTGAACTGGGCGTAAGGGTTGGGGTCCAAAGCCGGGACGAAGTGGGAAGATTAGCTACATCATTCAATCACATGGTTGCTCGCATGGAGGATTATACCCGGCGTCTCGAGGAACAAACCATGGAATTGGAGCGCGCTCACCATCAGACTAGGACATCTTGTGGTATCGTTCAGGAAATCGGTGCGCTATCCAGTCTTAATGAAATCGGGTCCTTCCTCATCAAGAGGTTTCAGCAGATTCTTAAATGCAGTCACATGGTGCTTTTGGTTTTCAATAGCAACCAGGAGCACTTGTTTTCTTTGTCATTTGATGGGCGCAAGACCTTGAAAGAAACTGTTGCCATCCAAAATCTCAGGAATATTCTCAACGACCTGGAGAAGGTCACCTTCAAGAAGAAAATACCTTTTCGACCTCCCCTCGTTCCGGAAGGTTTTCGAGAAGCAACACGTCAGGCCATAGTTCCCCTCTCCCACGGGAACCAACCTTTTGGCGCCCTCGTCATCGCCTGCCCCGATAAGTGCGTGTGTAATATTGAAGAAATTGAGGCCATCGGGCTGATCCTTAGCCAGGCTGCCGGAGTTATTAAACGTGCTGTTTTACAAGAAGAGGAAATACATCATATCCAAAGCCAACTCGAAAAGACTGCGGAATTTAGTGGCATAATCGGCAGGGATCCTAAGATGCAGGTGATCTACAAGCTGATTGAAGATATCGCTCCAACAGATGCTACTGTCCTAATCCAGGGTGAGAGCGGGACCGGAAAGGAATTGGTTGCACGGGCCATTCATCAACAGAGCCCCAGGAAAGCCCAGCCGTTCATAGTGATCAATTGTTCTGCCTATCCGGCTACCCTTCTTGAAAGTGAGCTCTTCGGCCACGAGAAAGGAGCTTTCACCGGAGCCCTGCGCCTGAAGCCGGGTCGTTTCGAACAGGCCCATGGTGGCACGGTGTTTCTGGATGAGATCGGCGAAATACCCCCCTCGGCCCAGATCAAGCTGCTTCGGGTGCTCCAGACTCATAAATTCGAGCGCTTAGGTGGTGAACAGACCCTGGCCGTTAACGTACGCATACTCGCAGCTACCAATAAAAACCTTCTCGAAGAAATACAAAAAGGAAATTTCCGTGAGGATCTTTTTTACCGTCTTAACGTTATTCCAATTTACTTGTCGCCCCTAAAAGAACGGCGCAATGACATCCCTCTGCTGGTCCGCCATTTTCTGCTCCGTTTTGCGGCAGAACAAGACAAGGAAGTTGAGGAATTCAGCCCCGAGGCCATGCGGCTGCTCCTTGATTACCCCTGGCCGGGCAATGTCCGTGAATTGGAAAACAGCGTCGAGCACGCCACTGTGCTGGCCAAAAGCACCCGCATTGAAGCCTCAGACCTGCCCTCCTCACTGCGAGATGCAGCTCTATCTGATGTCCAGGTTGGGAGGATGCCTACAATTTTGGAGCAGGAAAAGGAATTGCTGCAGAATGCCTTGGCAGAGTATGGCTGGAACAAAAAACAGGCAGCCCGGCGATTGGGGATCAGCCGCAGCACCCTGTATGAAAAACTCCGAAAGTACCAGATCACAAGACCCACCACGCATTAGCAAATTACAAAATGTCCCCTCCTCGTCATTCGGAAGATTTCGTACTGCCCACAGCAGCATTCCCCTTTTTTTGACCAACGACAACTTGAGCGGACTCCAATAGGCAACAGAAAAAAATTGAGGGCTAAGATTGTCCAGAGTATACCCGCCAAGGTGCAAAATGTCCGGATTTCGTACACACTCAACTATCATTTATCACAAAGAATTTTAAGCTTGGTAGTTTTGGTGTCCGAAATGCATACAAAACGTAGGAAGTCAATTTGTTCAATCCCGCCCTAACTCTTCTTTCCCGATTCGTAGGACCCCCAAAATAAGACCTTGCATAAAGACGTATTTCTGGCCTGATTTCAAATAGTTAATCCAACAGCCCCCGAAAGCCCTTGAGATATGCTCTACTGTCTTGCTCTGATCCACAATCCTGGCATATGAATTGCTACAATGTGGTAGTAGACAAAGACAAGGCAAACCAAATCCTAACGATTAAGTGATTTCCTCTGGTGGAACAATCCGTATCAAAAAAAAAGATCTTAGTGCTTGATGCCGATGCAGAGAGCTGCCAAAGACTCTGTGAAACAATAGAAAAGCGTTGTTTCCCGGCGACCTCACTACATTCTCTATTTGATCTTGAAGATACCATCAAAAAAGGGGGGTATCTCGCCATAATAATTGATATCGATTCTGTGGCTGTCGACAACCGCGTCATTAGAGAACTTACGGTTTCATACCCCGAGATATATTTTCTTTGCACCTCCAAAGACAGGTTTTATCCCAAATTGAAAGACGCCATTTGCTACCACATTTACGCATGTCTTACCAAACCGGTTGATCCGGACGAACTCGTGTACTGGCTAAGGAGTATATATAAAGATGAGACGAGGTCAACAAATCGAGAAGATGCGTGAACCCAGGTTTTTGCTTCCAATTCTTGCCATAGCTGCCCTGTTGACAACGCTTTTTGCAATGGCAGCGTTTGGGACCGACCAACAGGTGTTGATCCAGACCGAGCTTCCCCAGCCGAAAATCCCCAAGCCCCAGTTCTCCTGCGGTTACTGTCACGTCCTGACTTACCCGAGCATTGTCATGAAGGGTTACGACACCTGGAAGAAGGGCAAGCACAATAAATACGGCTGCGTCGAGTGCCATTATCCGCCCACGGGAGCCGGGACCGGGACAGAGATCAAACACATCCCCAAAAAGCCGCCTATCACCCGGATGAACTGATTTACTTGTTGCGGTGTATCCGAGAAGATAAAATCGGTTCGAAAAAACCGCCGGTTACCTGACGGTTAAAGTGAAGGCAGGAATATACCCTGTATTGGGTCGTATATACATTTTTTAAGATCGCGAAGGAGTTTTCATTAAAAAAACGGAGGTAATATGAAGAACAACAAAAAAAAACGTAAGACAATGATGGCCGATTTTCTCAAAAACGTAAAGCTGTCGCGCCGGACTTTTGTAAAGGCTTCTGTAACAACCGGAGCGGCAGTCGCTTTTTTAAACGGCCTGAAACCGGAAATGAAGGCGCTCGCTGCAGCGACCGCTCCTTCAACGGAAGGGATGGGTAAATGGATGCCGGCAACCTGTCAGGGATGTACATCTTGGTGTTCGCAACAGGTGTATATAATCGATGGGCGGGCTGTAAAAGTCAGGGGGAATCCCCACTCAAAGGTGAATGTCGGTGCCAGTTGTCCCCGCGCACACCTGGGGTTGCAGCAACTCTATGATCCGGACAGGTTGAAGGTTCCCATGAAACGCACAAATCCCAAAAAAGGGCGCCACGAGGATCCTAAGTTTGTTCCGATTTCATGGGACGAGGCCTTGAACACCATTGCCGATAAAATCATGGCGTTGCGCAAAAATAACGAAATCCACAAATACATGCTCATGCGGGGAAGATACAGTTATATGCGGGATATTATATATGATCGTATGACCAAAATCATCGGTTCACCAAACAACATTTCACATAGTGCGCTATGTGCCGAAGCTGAAAAGTTTGGTCCATTCTATACCGAAGGCTACTGGGGCTACCGGCAGTACGATGTGACGAATGCCCGCTATATCCTGCTTTGGGGCGCCGATCCGCTGTCGGCCAACCGTCAGGTTTCGTATTACTCAAAAGTCTGGGGGGATGCGGTTGATCGGGCGACCATTGCGGTCGTCGAACCTCGCCTCTCGGCAACAGCATCCAAAGCAGACGAATGGTTGCCGATTAAACCAGGAAATGACGGTGCGTTGGCAGTCGCTATCGCGCATGTTCTGCTGACAAAGGGGCTCTGGTACAAACCGTTCGTGGGGGATTTTGTTGACGGGCTAAACCGGTTCGTTCCGGGGCAGATGGTGGATGAAGAGACCTTTGAGGAAATTCATACATACGGTATCGTAAAATGGTGGAACTCTGAATTGAAGGACAAGACACCGGAATGGGCGGCCAAGATAACGGGGCTGGATGCGGCTCAGATAGAGCGGGTTGCTACCGATTACGGAAAAGCGGCACCCCATGCAATTTCATGGCTTGGCGGCGGACCCAGCATGCAGGTTCGGGGGGGATTCACCAGTATGGCGGTACACGCCTTGAACGGAATCGTGGGTGCGGTGGATAACGAAGGCGGTACCCTCTTAGCCAACAAAGAATATACCAGTAAATTTCCTAAACCTGACGACTTCATTGATGACATCGCCAAAAAAGGCAAAAAACATGAGAAGATCGACCAACGCGGGCGACTGCAGTTTCCATGCATCACCGAAGGGAAGCCTGGTGGCGGAGTCATAACCAATAATGTAGCGGATGCGATTATCAAAGAAGATCCTTATGACATTAAGGTTGCAATCGCTTACATGAACAATTTCGCATTTTCCGCTCCTCAGCCGGAACGATGGGAGCGGGCATTATCCAAAATACCATTTTTGACGCACATTACCACCAACGCGTCCGAGTTTTCCTGGTTTGCCGATATTCTTCTGCCTGACACTCACCACATGTTTGAAAAGTGGGGATATGTCAAATCCCATGCCAACGGCTATCGTCATGTGACCTTGATGCAGCCGATCGTAAAACAAACGTTTGATTACAAAACGGATGAAACAGAAATCCCCTGGTTGATTGCTGAAAAGCTGGCGAAAAGGGGCTTTGATAATCTGCTTAGACATTTCAAAGAATACAAGGATCCCGCAACCGGCGAAGCACCGAAAAACGAAAAAGAATTTGCCCTGTATTCACTGAAATATGCGACCCAGAATCTTTGGGATCCGGCCAAATACAAGGGAGGAGACAAATTTAAGGGCTGGGAAGATTTTATAAAGGTAGGTGTTTGGAATTCAGATCCATACCCCATTCGGAAACGATGGGGCAAAATGAAAACCAAGACGAAAAAATTTGAATTCTACAGTGAAACCCTGAAGACCGCTCTTGGAAAACATGCTGAAAACCATGGTGTGACCATAGATGAAGTAATGAAGGCCACCAATTATCTGGCAAGAGGCGAGATGGCTTTCATCCCCCATTATGAAGAACCTTTTATACTGGGAGATGAAAAAAATTATCCCTTCGTGCATGTGGATCACAAGTCGCGGTTAAACCGGGAAGGGCGTTCGGCCAACTGTGCCTGGTATTATGATTTCAAAGATATCGATCCCGGTGATGAAGCCTGGGACGATGTCGCCAAGATCAATCCGGTCGATGCAAGACCCTTGGGTATTAAATCGGGGGATCCAATCAAATTGGTTTCTCCCACCGGCAGCCTGTCTTGTACCGCTAAACTCTGGGAAGGGGTGCGCCCCGGTACGGTTGCCAAATGTTACGGCCAAGGGCATTGGGCCTACGGACGGCTGGCTTCCAGGATTTTTGGCAAGGCACCCCGAGGCGGGAGCAGTAATGACATTATTCCCGCGCAGTACGAAGCGTTAAGCGGAAGCTCAGCTTATTATGGCGTAACACGGGTAAGGGTTGAAAAAATATAAGGAGGTAAAAAATGTCAAGATATGCAATGGTTATTGATCTGCAGCGCTGTGTCGGCTGTAGCTCTTGCAGCATTTCCTGTAGAAACGAAAATAATGTATCGGAAGGTATTTACTGGTCACACAAAATAACCGAGACGTCCGGAACTTTTCCGAATGTTCGATTCCATTATATACCGACGCTTTGCAATCACTGTGAGGATGCTCCCTGTGTGAGGGGCTGTCCGACGCGTGCTATGCACAAACTCGACAACGGCATTACCATGCATGATCCCAAAAAGTGCATCGGTTGCAGATATTGTATGATCAATTGTCCGTACGGCGTGATCTATTTCAACTGGAGCGATCCGCACGAATTCTGGAGGGATAAACGGACATTGATGAAAGGAGGCAGTTCATCTCCGGCGGAAGAAAATCGTAAAGTAGGTGGAAAGGTAATTCCATATTATAACCCGGAAAGGGAAGAAACGCTTAGCGGTATCCGTGCCAAAGGGGTTGTGGAAAAATGCACTTTTTGTGATCATCGGGTCAAAAAAGGAAAACTGCCGCGATGTGTTGACGCCTGTCCGGCAGATGCAAGAATATTTGGAGATCTTGATGACCCCAAAAGTCAGGTAAACAAACTGATTGGAAAATTCAGGCCATTTCGACTGAAAGAATCGCTGGGAACCAAACCCGGTGTATTTTACATCAGAGATTTTAGTTCGGCCGCTTATCCACGAACGAAAGGAGGCATATAAATGAAATTACGAATATGGATCGGACTGCTTGGCCTCGGCATCCTGTTAGGTTTGATGACCGTATACAGGGTATACACCGCCGGGTTTGTGGTTTATGCAAAAACAGATGTGCTGGTATGGACCCTGCCTTTGGCTACATATATCTTTTTTTCTCTGACCAGCTCAGGACTGGCATTCGTTTCTTCGATCCCCATCGTTTTCGGCGTTAAACGGTACGAGGCGATTGAAAAGCGTACTATATTTCTGGAATTCGCGATTCTCATCGGCTCCTTTGTGTGTCTCGTTCTCCACCTTGGATCACCGCTGCATGTAATATATCTCTTGCTTTCACCAAACCCGGCCTCGCCGTTGTGGTGGTTGGCCACACTCTATACCATCTATCTGGTTACAATTGTGAGTGCGTTCTGGCGGATACATACGGTCCGCAACAGTAAAATTCTCGGCATTCTTATCTTTCTGATCGCAATTGCCACTTCAACAACCCTTGGCTGGTTGATGGGGATGACCGACGCACGACCGACCTTAAACGCGTCATTTTTTACCATGTATTTTCCGCTGACGGCTTTTATTAGCGGTCTGGCCGCAACACTTCTTTTCAGTTTGGTAACCGCTTATTTCTCAAACCGGGAAATAACGCAAGAAAAGAACACCTTGTATAATGAACTTGCCAGAATGCTGGGCATTGCAGCAGGCCTTGTTTTGATCCTTTTTCTGTGGAGATCGATCATTGGCGGAATTTCTTCAAGTGACGAAGGATACCTTGCGTTCAAACATATTATCGGGTCTATACCTTACAATATCGAACTCTGGTTAGGTTTGTTCATTCCATCGATTTTGATGCTGGTACCATCGATACGTGTAACCGTCTGGGGGAAAGTTACCGCCGGTGCTTTACTACTCATGGGTATGTTTGCCGGGCGACTCGAGTTCGTATTGAGTGGCGTGGTCAGGCCGTTAGGTCAGATGGCTGAAGGACGCCCGGAATTTGTCAGTTATATTCCGACCATTTCGGAGATTCTGGTCGCTGTATTCGCCTTGTCGTTAATGTTGCTTATTTACACGCTTGGAGAGCGGTTTTTAAAGCTGGAGGAAGTGCCGGAATAAATACCAATTAAAGCAATTTGCGGCCTTGGTATTGTCCCTGTAAAGGCCTTTCCCCCGCGGGTGTTTTTTCCCCGGGGGGAAAGGAGGGACAACTGCTCAATCGGACGGAAATAGAGTAAGAGGAGAACAACTGATGGATGTTGAAAAACTGCTCAAGCAGGAATTCGCACGAAGAGATGCATATAAGGGACTATCGGACTGTTACAAGCTGCCCGAAGAAGAACTGATAAACACACTTGAAGGGCTGGAACGGGTTTTTGAAACACTTGGGTCTGAAGCACGTTCCCATATTGCTCTTGTACGCAGTGAAATCAAGGGGCATGAAGACGTCGATGATTTGAAAGTCGATTATGCCCGACTGTTTGTCGGACCGTACAGCTTGCTGGCCCCGCCCTATGGATCGGTTTACCTGGAAGGCGAACGAAAGGTCATGGGCGATTCGACAATGGATATACAAAAAAGATATGCCGAGGTCGGCCTGACCACCGCGGAATTTTTCAAAGAAATTCCTGACCATATTCGGGCAGAACTCGAATTTATGTATTTTTTGATTTTCAAAGAGATCGAAGCCATTCAGGGAGGATCGTTTGAAAACGTCTTTGGCTTTTTACTTAGACAAAGGTCATTTCTTCAAGACCACCTTGCTATCTGGGTTAAAGGCCTGGCACAAAACATCGAGGTACATTCTCAAAAAAACTTTTACCGTGGTCTGGCGATGGCAACTCGTACTTTTATAAGGGAGGATTTTGCTGAAATCGCTGAACTTGAAATTTCAGAGCCAACAGCAGCTGTAAGCTTGGGGTGAACCGTTTGAAGAAAGATTTAAAAACGCCATAGCGTTATCTTCCTATTGCCCCGTCTCAAAAGTTTAGTGCCTTAAAATGGCAATATGAAATTTTCGTATAGACTCATACATTTCACCCATCTGTGGGGGACGGGAAAATCCGAAATTCGAATATCGAAACTCGAAACAAATACAAATGACAAAAATATCAATGACCAAAACGAGAAATGGTCGTATCATGAGGTTTTTGTTTGGAATTTTGAAAATTCGCATTTCGATATTGTTTCGCATTTCGTATTTCGATATTCGGATTTTTTAAGGTTGTTCCTGTGATTTGATGACATGATAAATTGCCAAAATCAAGGACAGAACTTATGAGACACGGTACTATGTATGGAGAATTGGATGATGAAATCGTTAGAACTTTTGTTGGAAGAATCTGCTGATGCACATGGCCACCTTTGTCCGGGACAGGTGGTCGGCGTTGACAAGCAACCAAATTCGTGCACCAGCTGCCATCATAACAAGGACACGCCTCTTCAGGATCTGGTGACCTTTCTAGAAGCGGCAAAAAAGGCTGACATGCCCAAGCCATTTACGGCACATAAGCGACCGTAGGAAGCCGCAGGAGCAACTATACAATTGCCAATTTTGGTTGCACATTTTTTCGGGGCAATTCGAAACCGAGTCACAATCATTCTTCATCGGATTTATTAAGCTAAGTAAGCTCATTTGATGAAGAAACCATCGGCAAAAATAAATAGGCGCCGGTTTCTGAAAATATTAGCCGGTACCCCACTATCCGCAGCGCTGGGCTCTGTCGGCGTAGCTGCCACCGACACTCAAAGATACGGCAAGTTGGTGGATTCTATTCGATGCATTGGCTGCAAACGGTGTATGTCGGCCTGCAAGCGCTGGAACAACCTGAGAGTAGAGAGGGACGAACTGATTACTGACCGGGAAACGCATCTATCGGGCAACAACTACACAGTGGTCAATCTTCGAGCCGATGCCAAAAACCGCGCCAAACGATACTATGTCCAGTGGTCGTGTCAGCACTGCATCGAACCTGCTTGCGTGGGAGTCTGTCCGGTTACGGCAATCACCAAATTGCCCAACGGCCCGGTGGTCATCAATGAAAATAAGTGCATTGGCTGCCGCTACTGCTATCAAGCCTGTCCCTGGAAGGTGCCGCAGTTTGACTTCGAAAAGCGGGTCACCCGCAAATGCCACCTGTGTTACAACAGAATACCCCTAAATTATCTC
>Ga0180009_10006635_pt1 | contig 12087 bp, 13 predicted proteins | sample OS_PC_MetaG_FD_123537 | JGI IMG/M metagenome (GOLD analysis project Ga0180009, IMG submission 123537) | Groundwater microbial communities from the Aspo Hard Rock Laboratory (HRL) deep subsurface site, Sweden - OS_PC_MetaG | ecosystem: Environmental > Aquatic > Deep subsurface > Groundwater...
CTGATTGATTCTGAAAAAGTACGTTGTCTCCTTTGGTCAAATTGCTTTTTAAAAGATGATGTTGTTGCCATTTCTTAACTTTTTGATGGTCAAAAAGTGGTCAACATATTTCAGGCACTGACACATTAGTAATTGACAAATGACAAATGACAAATGACAGTTAAGAAGTACAAAGACTCCCTGCATTCGCTTTATTCACTTGTCAGGCGAAATCGTACGAGCCGAAGTGGATTGCCGGATGCATTGCGAAGTTCCTGTAACGCATAAATATATCCATCGCGGAAAACCATTTTTCCCGGAGTAATCGACAGATCATAATCATCACAGATGAAACTGCTCTGACATATAAAACGTCCTGTTTCCTGGAAAACCCATACATTGAACCGGTTTTCCCCTTCTTCCCTTGGAAATTCGAAGAAAAGGAGATTACCGTCGGAATCCTTTATGATATTGGAGAAATAGGGGATATTGATGGGTTTTGATATCTTTCCAAGATCTTCTTCCATCTGACTAATAATGGTTTGCTTTGCTTTTTCTCCTTCTTCTGCAGAACCGAAGGCGGCATATTTCGATTCATCCATAGTCTGGTATTTCGTTATGAAATTATTTTGGATTTCCTTTTGCTCCTCAACCGTAATGTTTCTTGCCTGCCAATCCACTTTTTCTTTACGGAGAAGGTTTCCGTTAAGGTCATATACCAGGATATCGCCATCGGAAGGTATCGAAATAATGAGGTTATTGTTCAGGTATTCCATCCTGGGCGGTATACTCATTCCTGTATATCCTGAATATGGCATAGTATTTAATCCAATGCTCGTCCCGTTTTCGAAACGATAGGTATAGTTAAACATCTTTTTGCGGTCATTCGCACTGCCTCTTTCTGTAAAATGTTCCCAGATCACTTTCTGGTCGTTGGTTTCATAATCAACGATGGCGACAAAATCCCTGAATTTGTCTTTCCAGATCACCCATCCGGCTACTGCAATCTTTCTGCCTGGTAGGGGAACCATGCCTTTAACCATATAATCAAGCGTAAGAGTCTTTATATAATTGCCTTCAAGATCAGTGCAGAGAATCTTGCCCATATTGTCGGCATCCGTGAGCAGGATCTTGCCATCCAAAACACCGGTGATGCTCTTTGTCGATTTAATAACCTCTCCATCCGGTTTTCTGATGTTAAAATCCTTTACAAATAGGCCTTTTGGATTGAAAAGCGAATAGTAGTTCCGGTAAGCATGATTGACCACAACCGAACCGTCGGGCAGCAATACGATCGATTTACGGTTTGCCATTGGCTTTCCATACACGGTGTCGTAATATGAAACAAAAATTTTCTCCCAGTTATTCACCGAAGCATATTCTTTATCGGCTACCAGCCTGACTTTTCCGGTCTTGTAAATATCCAGGAGGTTTTGTGAGGTGAGGGTGGATGTAATCAGCAGGAAAGAAAGCAGAATCATTAAATTCTTCATGTTGTTTTTCTTTTGCCGGGATATTCCCGTGGTTATTCAATTCTTAATTGCTTTGATATTCTGTAACCTCACCATCTTCTGAAATGACGGTGATGGTCATTTCCTGTTGGGAGGCGGTACGGTTTGCATCTATTTCATTTTCAATGCTATTGCTCAGGATGATCTCTTTTTCAACCTCCACATCCGACCATTTTTTCAATAAAATGGCAAAGAGCAGTATGCACGCAGCCGAAGCAGCTATGATTGATAGCCGGATCAGGGTAACGGATTTCCTTCCTGAACGGATGGATGGATTGACAAAGGGCACAACATTATTGATGGACTCATTAAGCTTGTTGAGGGTAGTTTTCATCGTGACAGCCAGTAGTTTTCTTTCCGAAATCCTGGAGGAACATTTGTTACAGGAGGCGATATGCTTCTCAATCCGGGCTGTCTCCTTTTGCGTGGTCTCCCCGTCAATGTATTTCTGGATAAGACCTTCTTTAATACAGCTCATAATTCAGGTTTTTTAATTCGTCCTTCATTTTGTTCAGTACCCTGGAGAGTTTCTTGCCAATGGAGGAGTACCTTATCCCGGTTAAACCGGATAATTCCCTGTACGAATATCCTTCGCTGTATAGCACTGCGAGTGTTTTCTCCCGGGGTTTAAGTTTTGACAGAGCAAGGCGGATGACGGCCTTTTCATCTACAGCGCTTTGTTGATCAGCAGATCCGGTATCTCTCACCCCATCCAGATTCTGAAAAAGCTTCTTCCGTCCGTTGTGATCAATACATTTATTAATGGTAGCGCGCAAAAGCCAGCTCCCCGTGTTGTGTATTTCCTTTTGCCCTTCTTTTCTTTCCAGGAAATAGACGAAAACTTCCTGCACGATATCACTGGCCACATTGCTGTCATTAACCATCTTTCTGGCAATGCTGTGCATTTTAAGGTAATTATCCTTGTATATGTCTTTAAAGCTTTCCAGAGTTTTGCGATATTATGTATGTCTGTTTGAGGAAGAGTTTTGTGACATTAAAATTAATTTAAATACAAAAACTCTCTGCGCCTCATGCATACTCTGTGCCTCTGCGCGAAAAAAAAAGCTATCTCAGAGTGAAAATTCTTATCTCCTTGCTGAGTTTATTTCGCGCAGAGACGCAGAGGAGAAGTATTTACTTGAATAAAACTAGCAGAACCGCAGGGACGCAGGGATTATGTTGATTTTGACTTCATGGTCTTGTTGAGCCTCAAATCTGCAAGTGTATAATAAAATCGCTACAAATGCACGAATGAATTACATCATGACTTCACGGTTATTGGTAAATTGAAATATCGTTCATTAATCTTTATTTGTGCATTCGTGGCATTTATTATTATTCATTAGTGGCATTTATTCATTACCTATTCGCGGAAATATGGATTGTCAAATTAGCTTGTCGATTGTCGATTACTCAGTGTAATTATTTCTTAGAGTTGCACAGAGGATTCTCGGAGTTAAGAATAGTATCTAAACAAAAAGCATCGTAATAAACTATATTACAATGCTTTATGACTTCTGAGCGATCCCGGCAGGATTCGAACCTGCGACCCACAGCTTAGAAGGCTGTTGCTCTATCCAACTGAGCTACGGGACCAAGAGATCGAAGATCGGAGATCGGAGAGCTATGTCTCCGATCGTCTGCCCTGGTGAAAACCGGGGTCGATTTCCGCGCGCAAATATACAAATTTCCGTTTTCCTACTCCGGTTGTGCCTTGCCTTTTTCTCTGTCTTTCTTTTCACGCGGTTTGTTGATCAACCCTTTGCATTCATCCAGAGTCTGAGCTTCTTCCTGCACCAGTTCATTGAATCTTTTCAGAAGATCGGCGTCTTCCTGATATTTCTCCCGGATTAACCGTATTTCCTGGTTTCTTGCCTTCCGGACAGAGTCGATCAAGGCCTGTGGATAGGTCCCGAGCGTGTCGCCCATCATTTTATCCAGCTCCGCACGCATCTCACACTTTAGTTTTGCATAATGCCGGGCCTCATCCTTTAGCTTGTCCTCCGGATCACTTGCACATGCCCACGCAATAAGCAAGATTAGCACCACCAAAAATTTACCAGTAAAAACACTTTGCTTTTTCATATACTATGTCCTCTTTAAAATTATATACTTCTTTTGATCTCAGATCTCAGATCTCAGATCTCAGATCTCAGATCTTATCTTTCCGATCTCCGATCTCCGATCTCCGACCTCCGATCTCCGATTTACCCTCCCACACAGTCTCTATGCTCCATTTTCGCCTTTTCCAACTCTTCCGTAAATATTACCTTCTTCTCCGGCATGCCTTCGTATTTGGCTTTCATTTCCTGAGATACCTCATTCTTGTATTTTACCAGGTTCTTGGTTTTTAACTTCAGGAAATCATTATCAGGATACTTTTCCAGTTCCGCTTTGGCTTTCCTGAGCCTGCATAGTGCGGAGGCCAGCTTATCCGCGTCTTTCCGGATCTCTTCCCTGGGATCGGGTACCTTAACGACAGCCTCCTGCTTCGCTTGTCTTTTTCCGGTTACCTCTTTGTTTGCCTTGCCGCATCCTGCCAGAATAAACACGATAGCCGCAATAATAATGATAATGCTTCCGAATCTCATCATTGTTCTTTCATTGTATGCAAAAGTAGTCTTTTCAGGTGGTTTATACAATAAAGACTTCCGGTAATTTGCCTTTCGGGATTAATTAGTAATTTCGGCGCATATACGGAATTGGTTTATGCTCTGGGATTATCTGCAAAACGGCCTTGTCAACGGAAGCACCATCACCATTATGGCTCTTGGCTTTGCATTGGTGTACAATACCTTCCGCGTTTTTCATATAGCCTATGCCGGATTGTTTACCCTGGCTGCCTATACCTTCCTGTTTTTAACCGCGAACTTTCACCTTTCTGTTGCCGTTGCCATGATTCTGAGCATTATACCGGTGGCATTACTAAGCTGGCTTATCGATTTTGTTGTATATAATCCTGTTTCCAGGAAGGGAAATGATCCCAACCTGCTGATGATTGCCTCCGTGGGTGTGTTTATTGTTATTACCAACCTGCTTGGACTGGTTTTCGGAAACCAGCCGCGGATTATTCCGGAAAGTTTGAGGACTTCCTGGATGGATATCCGTTTGATGATTTTCTTTATTCAAACATTGCTGATCATCGTCTTTGCCATTTTTCTGAAGTCAACGGTGACAGGCCTCATGCTGAGAGCTGTCAGGGATGAGCCCCGGCTGAGCATGAACCTCGGTATCCCCGCCGCCAGGATGAGGTCGCTGGTCTTTATCCTTTCGGGAACGCTTGTTGCCGTGGCCGGTTCTCTCCAATGCCTCGATGTCGGTGTTAATCCATATTCAGGACTGCCTTTGTTCATAAGCGCCTTCATCGCTATGGTCATAGGAGGAGTGGGGCGTTATGAAGGCGCTGTCCTTGGTGGCTTCCTTCTCGGTTTGATACAGTCGTTCACCGAATATTTCACAGGAAGCCAATGGGTGGTAGTGATCACCTTCGTCGTATTGCTTGTTTTTCTGTTTATCAGACCTGAGGGAATAATTCCTGAAAAACAAAGGGGGGTGTGATGATGGCCTATGCTTTCCATATAGGTATTGTTCTGATGGTATATATCATCCTGGTTGTTTCTTCGCATCTGCTTATCAATGTGAGCAGGCTGATCAGCCTCGGACAGGCTGCTTTCTTCGGGATAGGTGCGTATATCACTGCCCTGGTAGCGATGGGTTTAGGTCTCTCGTTGATTCCTGCCCTGCTTGCTGTTATGCTTGTTAATGCTTCAGTGGCTGCTATGCTGGCATGGCCTGTGATGAAACTGAAAGGGGATTATTTCATCCTGGCTACCCTCGCATTTCAGTTTATCGTATTCAGTATCCTGTATAACTGGACAGCAGTTACCGGTGGTTCACTTGGCGTTTCCGGTATCCCTGCTCCGGAAATATTGCCTGGTGTTGTCGTGAGCGGTTTACCGGCTTTTTTTGCGATGACTCTGATAATCACCGTTATAGTCGCTTTCCTGTTTTATAAGCTTCAATACTCGTATTTTGGACTGCTGGTCAAGGCCCAGCGCGACAGTGAGCCGGCGATGAAAGCGGCAGGCCGCGATACCCAAAGCACAAGGGTTTATATTTTTGTGATCTCAGGAGCTTTTATTGGTGTTGCATCATACCTGTATGCGACCTATATGTCATACATCCATCCGGCCGGTTTCAACCTGGAAGCTTCCATTTTCATTTTGCTGGCAGTCTTTGTCGGCGGCACCGAAAAACTCCGGGGTGCCGTCATGGGAGCAGCCCTGATCGTCTTATTGCCCGAGTTTCTTCGATTTGCCCGGATACCGGAACATATGGCCGGCCATGTGAACCAGATTATTTTCGGATTGGCGCTGATCGTTCTGGTGATTTTTAAATCCAAATCCTTAAAACCAAAATAGTACGGATATTATGCAGGATGCCTTGCTGATCATAAAAAACCTTGAAAAAGGATTCACACTTGACAAACGGTCGCTGAGCGCGATGGGGGAGAAGTCGCTGGTAGTGAAGGATGTCAGCATGGAAATACAAAGAGGAATGGTAACCGGGCTGATAGGAGGGAACGGAGCAGGAAAAACCACTATCCTGAACCTGATCAACGGCCTCCTGAAACCGGAAAGCGGAGAGATATGGTACCGGAATAAAGGAAAAACTGCGGCATGCCATCAGTTGCCTCCAAACCGGATTGCCCGGCTGGGTATAGGCCGCTTGTTCCAGGGGACTCAATGGTCGCCCGACCTTACGGTTAAGGAAAATATAATGCTGATGCTGCTGGATCCCAGACTTGAAAGGCCTTTTTATAATATCCTCCGGTATGCGAGATACAGGGATCTGGCAGAGGAGCTGGATCGGAAGATAAATGAAAGGCTCGTGACATTTCTTCCATACATGGATATCAAACCGCTTCTTCCTGTGAAAGCGGAAGAGCTGTCCTTTGCCCAGCAACGCCAGCTTGCTTTTGTTACCCTGCTGATCAGCGATCATGATCTTATTATTCTCGATGAGCCGGTTTCAGGAATAAGTGAAGGCGACTGGAAGTGGATGGGAGAAGGGATACGTGATTTTGTCAGCCGTGGCAGAAGCGTACTGCTGATAGAACATAATGTTGATTTTATCAGGAATTATGTTGACCATTGCTATTATATCTCTTCAGGAAGTATACTCTTTTCAGGAACAACCGAAGAAGTCCTCAATCACCCCGATGTCAGACATGAATACCTTTCCGTATGCTGAAGCTTGAAGACATATATTCGGGTTATCGCAGCGACAATATGATTTTGTCGGGTCTGGCCCTGCAGCTTGAAACAGGTGAAAGCCTTGGCATTACAGGAAGAAACGGTGCCGGAAAGACAACCCTGCTGAATACCGTTACGGGTAATATACCTTACCGGACGGGAACTGTGCAGTTCCATGGGACTGCTATCAGCCGTCATAAATTACGAGAAGCAGGCATAGGCGTATTCCTGCAGGGGGGAGTTATTTTTCCTCATCTGAATATCCGCGAAAACATCCGTTTGGCATGCCCGGGGCGAAAATACATAAACAGGGTGGAAGATGTTGCCGGATTTGAGCTGTTCGGTAATTCCCGCTATGCATATATGAAAGCAGGAAATCTAAGCGGAGGGGAAAGAAACCTCCTTGCTCTCCTCATGGCTGTACAAAGTAAGCCATCCCTCTTGCTCCTTGACGAACCTTTTGCCGGTATCTCTCCTTCCAATGCCCGCATGATCCGTGATTTTATTATCGATTTCCGTACTAAATACAATCCATCCATAATCCTGGTAGAACAAAATTCTGAACACTTTCAGGGTATTTGCGACCGTATTATGCTTCTGAAAAACGGCAGGTTGTTTTAAGACCAGGTTATGTATCAGGAGCACAGTGAACTAATGCGTTAGTTGGCATGTTGGGATTATAGTATTTTGATGCTTAGACCGTTGAGTTTTTATAAGAAAGAAAAACTCCTCCGTGGTTCTCTGTGACTTCTCAGTGTTTCTCTGTGAAATATTTTTTTACACAGAGTACCCCAGAGCATTCTCTTTTCATTAAATATTTTCCCGGGATTTTGATTATTTTCATATCTTGCAAACAAATTATATACAATGAACAACTGTCCGAGATGTTCCTCCGTATCTATTGTCAAAGCCGGTAAAGCCTCCGGGAAGCAGCGCTATAAATGCAAATCATGTAATTACTTTTTCACGGTCAGAACAAAAGGAATGCCCGCTGAAGCAAAGAGAATAGCCATTCACCTCTATCTGGAAGGATTAAGCATAAGGCATATTGCCCGTATACTGGACGTATCGGATGTGGCCGTCGGTAAATGGCTTAAACCGGCCAAACCTCTCCTCTCTTCTTATCGGAAACCAATGGCCATTGTAAAACCACTTCATAAAGTGGAGCATTTTCTTCTTTCACGTGAGATATTCAGGAAATACGGATGGCTATTGATCGGGATGGAAGAAAACAATGGTATTTGCCTCCTGGGAAGCATTGAATCGGGTAATTGTGAAATAAAATCTCCGGAGCATGTATAAATGGTTTGCTTGATTTATATTTTTATTTCTTATTCTTGCATTGATCACAAACCTGAACCATTATGGATGCACACCGGATTAAGTTGATTATCTTATCAATTGGTATTCTTTTTCTGTTTTCCTGTAAAAATTCTAATGATAAATCGACCCGGCTTCCCTCCTGTAAAGTTGGCATAAACCTAACTCTTACCGGTAATGCTGCAAATTGGGGTTCGGAAGTGAAGAAGGGGCTTGTGTTGGGTTTCCGGATGTTTAACGACACCTGCAAGCGAATGCAAATCGAAACCGTTGTGGAAGATAACCAGATGGATCCGGGGAAGGCGGTTAGCATTACCAAGAAACTCCTCGATGTGGACCAATGCGATCTTATCATTTCAGGATATACTCCGGTGGTTAAGGCAACTGCCCCGATAGTCAACGAGCGGGGTATTCCTTACCTCGCTACTCTTACCAGTGCTGCAGATGTAACGGATGCAATGCCATGGGTATTCCGCGATTTTGTGAGAGAACCGGTATACATGCCCATGCTGGCAAGATATGCAGCAAACCTTGGATTAAAAAAGGGAAGTGCACTGGTTGTCAACGACGATTTTGGCCTGGATGCAAGGTACCATTTCGGACAACGCTTCGTTTCGCTTGGTGGTAACATGGATCCGGGAGAAGTTTTTGATGCCTCCGATACCGATCTGAGAAACAAGATATCTTCTGTTTTGTCATCTGACCCCGATTTTATTCTGGTTGTAGGCCGGGGAGCAGCCATGATCAACGGAATCCGCCAGATCCGTGAAAAAAACCCGGATCTGCCTTTATTCCTGCCGGTATCCATCGATGATGATATGATATGGAATGCACTCGGAGAGGCGGCAAACGGGATCATTTTTGCCCGTATTGATATTAACAGCCAGCATCCCGGTTTTCTTAAAGTTGATTCTGTTTTTAACGAAACCTACGGCTATAATATTAAGTGGATGAATATTTATGGTTACAGCATAGCATGTTACCTGTGCAGGGGATTTTATGAAAATGGCTGCGATCCGGATTCCATGCGCAGTTATCTTGAAACACTTGATTATTCCTGCCTTAGAGGATTGATCCATATGGACGCTTCCAGAGAAGTAATTGCCCCCCTGAAAATCGTGCGTCGTTTCCAGGGAGAAACAATACAGGTTAATTGATCAGAATAAATAATTACAAATCAATTTGTTATGAAAAAAATTATCTACCATTGCCTTTTTATATTTTTGATTGTTCTGCCCTTCTTTCTTAATGCCCAGCAGAAAAGCATAGAAGGATTTGTCTCCGACCGCGAAACAGGAAACCCCCTGGCTGCTGCCAATGTAGTGATCAAAGGCACTCAACAGGGTGCCACCACCAACGATGCCGGATTTTTCAAATTGCAGGTTGAAGGAACGGAATCAATCACCCTCCTGGTAACTTATGTCGGTTATAAAGATGTAGCGGTGAATGTCAAACCCGGACAAAAAGACCTGCGCATTCAACTTGAACCTACCTACATTATGGGTACGGAGGTGGTTGTCAGTGCTTCCCGTATCAGCGAAAATATCCGCAAGGCTCCGCTGACCATCCAGAAGATCAGCGAACGCCAGATACAAAGCTCACCCTCCGGCGACTATTTCCAGGACCTGGGTAGTCTTCGCGATGTTGAGGTGATTAACAACAGCATTGGGTTTAAAATATTCAATACGCGTGGGTTTAATACTTCTGCTCAGTTGAGGGTAGTGCAACTCATCGATGAGGTAGATAATCAATTACCAACCATAAATATTGTTCCAGGAAACATGTTTGGCGTTTCAGATATTGATATTAGAAATATTGAGGTTATCTCGGGACCTGCATCTGCTCTGTACGGTCCTAATGCTATGCAGGGAGTATTAAGCTATCAAACCAAAGATCCATACGACTATCCAGGAGTGGCTGTCCAGGTTAAAGGTGGCAACAGGGAATTTTTTGAAGGACAATTCAGAGCGGCTAAGACATTTTTTAAGAACAAGCTTGGTTTAAAAATTACAGGATCATATATGAGGGCCATGGACTGGCAGTCTGATTATATTTACGGACAAGCTCCAGCAAATCCCAGCTTGCAGCAGAAGATTATGGGTGGGATAATGAATGATCCTTCCTATGCGGATTTTAAGAACTATTTTACTAATATTGATTTGAATACATCGCCTTTTAATAAAGTCATGATGCCAGGTTACACTGAAGAAGAGTTATTTAATGGCCAAATAGACAATATGAAAGTATCCGGGGCAATTTACTACCGTTTTTTAAAGGATATGCAAGTAAAATATGTTTACAGGTTTTCAACAGGTACCAGTTTGTTCATGGGAAACAACCGTGCCCCTCTTGAAGACTTTTATCATCGTATACATTTAGTCGAGTTCAAAGGAAAAGGCTTTACAATTAGGGGTTATAACATAGATGATAACACTAAAGATACATATACGCTTGTAGGTGCAGGAATGAATCTTGGATTTGCAAGTCTTGGGAAAGTAGATGCAGCTTTTTTACCGGCTTATGTCAATGCCGTCCAAAATTTTTCGAATAATTTTTCCTTAGCTTTAACACAGGATCAACTCAACCAGGCAATCAAAGCAGGAACTGCAGCAGCAGCAAATTCTTGGTTAAAACCTGGTACCGAAGATTTTGAACAAGCTTACGAGAAAATCCAAAAAGAAAATCCTCCATTTGGAGCTCATTATTCTAGCAAAACAAGCATATATCATGTTGACGGTATGTATGAATATGCTTCCGACAAAATCGACTGGAACATTGGAGCATCCTTCAGAAACACACACCCTATTTCAAATGGTACCGTATTTGCAGATACACTCCAAAAGGATGGAACCTACCGTGAAATAAATGTTAACGAATACGGTGGTTTTATTCAGGGTATTGGAAAATTTTCAGATGATATGGTTAAGTTATATGCATCGATCAGGCTGGATAAAAGTGAAAATTATGATTGGCAGTTCTCACCACGCATTGCCTTAGTGACCAGCATTGAAAACCACAATCTACGCATTACAGCACAATCTGCATTCCGTGCACCGGCCGTTTCTGATCAATATCAGTTGCTGAATCGCGGGTCAGATATCGTTGTTGGAAATGTTGACGGATTTGGACCGACATATTCCCAGAATTCTATAAACGCTTATCAGATAGGTGGCTATAGCGATTCAACCTTGCTTGAAGCATTGATTGTACCGGGCGTTAAACCTGAACAGGTTAAAACAGTTGAGTTTGGTTATAATGGTACTTTTTTTAATAAGCTTTATGTAGATTTTAGTGCCTATTATAGTCGTTATTCGGATTTTATTGCATATACTAGGACTGGTACACCAAGAGTCGGCGTTGTTGGCGAACAAAGTGGTATTGATGCCATAAAGCAGGGAAATTATCAGAAATACAATGTGGCGACCAATATCGAAAAAGACGTTGATACTTATGGGGCCGGTATTAGTTTAGGTTATTATTTTCTAGAGAATATTATGGCCTACATAAATTATACATACAGTAATATAGATTCATCAGGACTTTCCAAAGATGTTATTCCAGGCTTCAACACCCCTAAACATAAATTCAATGTTGGGGTCCAGGGAAAGAATGTGTATAAAAACTTTGGTTTTACTCTGAATTTTAAATGGGTGGATAGTTATTATTGGGAAGCAATTTTTGCCAGCGGCCCCGTTCCTTCCTACAATACACTGGATGCACAGATCAGCTATGGTTTTCCGAAGATCTACTCCACCCTCAGATTAGGTGGTTCCAATATCCTGGGAGAAAAATATATACAGGCATATGCAATGCCCGAAATCGGTGCATTTTACTACGTCTCGTGGAGCTTTGATTTTGGGTTTAAAAAATGAAATTGGAGAAAAGAGAAGGGAGAAGGGAGAAGGGAGAAGGGAGAAGGGAGAAGGGAGAAAGAGCAGGCTGCAGGTTTCAGGTTGCAGGAGTTAGAGCAAGAGTAAGGGCAGAGAGCAGGTTGCAGGTTTCAGGTTGCAGGAGTTAGAGCA
>Ga0180009_10006636_pt1 | contig 12085 bp, 9 predicted proteins | sample OS_PC_MetaG_FD_123537 | JGI IMG/M metagenome (GOLD analysis project Ga0180009, IMG submission 123537) | Groundwater microbial communities from the Aspo Hard Rock Laboratory (HRL) deep subsurface site, Sweden - OS_PC_MetaG | ecosystem: Environmental > Aquatic > Deep subsurface > Groundwater...
ACAGGGAAACTGAAACCTGCGTGCAATAAGGCGCTCGGTGTTGTTAAGGAGATGCTCGCCAATGATACCCTGGATGACTTGAGTGTAGCGGCTTAACCGCTACAACTTTTTTGTGTTGCACCCCCATAGAAAATTTATTAATTGAAGCAGGAAATGTATCGAAATTTTGTGGGATAATCAACTGGGAATAGTACTTCTTAACTGGTTGAAATTATGAATTCGATGAGGTTTTGAGGATAGACAGGCTAACTTTTTCAACGACCGGTGTGAAATGCCCTAAATGTGCAATTTTACCCTATACTGTGAAAATATTGTTGACTATTGTCGACAATACTAATATTGTAATAACGACATTAAGAAACTCATAGGAGAAACTATGTTGATTGTTGATCTTATGCCCTGAAAACATTTAAGAATTATTTTGGAAAGAAAGCGAACTGTACTGATATAATCAATAGGAATAGTAAATAACTCGTCAGTGTTGAGTTCTCGATGACCAGATTGCCCTCGGCAGATTGACAGCAAAGGATTATTTTTTGCCTCTAATTATTCGATAAGTCGCAGTTTCTTGACTCAAGTTTCGCACCCCCTAAAGGGGCTTAGACCGCCCAATTGGCCGGTGATGATGTCCACATAAGACTGAAAATCTCCTTCGAGATCAAAGAGCTCAAAGATTTTGGATATCCCGACTTGAAATAGACCGATAAAAAATCCGTAAAGTCTCTGAGCATAAGTTACAACAGCCATTTCATCAGTCAGGATGTCAAAAAAGCCGCCAAGAGTTTGGTAGTTCTCAGTCTCGTTCAGGTAGTTCAAGAGATTGTATCGCAGAAAACTGATCGTTGTAGCTGCAATTTGAGATTGAAAATCATTGGCTTGGTCTTTGCCCAACTCCAGCATCTGTTTGCACTCTTTGAAGCAAACCTCTATCGGCCATCTTCTGACATACTTTTTAATGATGGTCGAAGCATGGAGGCTGGTATCAGTTGAGAGAAAGGCTGCCCATTTGGACTGTTTTTCTTTCTTTTTGCCACCGGTCTCGTCAAGCTCAGGTTCCTTGTAACCTTTGGTAAAGACAATGACAACGTCTTCATCTGAGTCTGGCATAGAGACGGTTACCCGCGTCATGGTTAGACCGGTCTTATGGTCTTTTTTCATCCGGGCTTTGGTTTTCTGGTATAGTGAACCCAGTGTATAGAACCTGCCATTGTATTCATACTGAACACTGGACTGTTTTAGACGGCAGACCACATGAACTCTGGGATCAACATTCCGGATGCTATTGATAAACGACGGCCAGGCATACCAGCTGTCAAACAGGACATAACCAGGCACGATTCCTTTGGATACCGCCTGCTCAATCATCATTTGGCCGAGTTCCAGTTTTGAACAGTATTTGGATTCGAAACACCGTTTCCCGTATGTGGTCCGGAAGTCACCCATGGTTTCTTTTGGACTCTTTGGATGCCGCTTCTGACCAAACCGGTAAGCAAAGTCCAATGGGTAAATGCTTTTCTCATTGAAGAGAGCCAGGGTGACAATACAATAGCCCAGTACTGACCGACCAGCAGAGTGATCGCGAACAAAAGAGATGTTTTCCATCTTCTTGCCGCGTTTTTGGAAAATGGTATCGTCCAGAATAAAATATCGCTCCTTTAATGGAATGCTGTTCAGCTGGATCTTTTTAAAAATCTGCAGGTTCACCTGATGAAGAAAAGTTCGCCATCGATAAGACTGTTTTCTCTTGAGTCGGTAAAAAGCATCCTTCTGGCTTTGTGACCAGTTCGCCCAGAATTTACCGCAGAAACTGTGAACCGTTTTTACTTTCAACAAGGGCAGAATTGTTAGAACAAACAAGAGGTGTGCGGCATGATATCCATCCTGCTTGATGATATTGGCCCTACACAACCATGTTTTAATGTTCAACAGTGTAAAGGCATCATTGATCCGGGATTCAAAGCGATTATGTTCCTGATTCAAATAGCGTTCGATTTCCCCTTTGAATCTTCTGGCAATTGATGTATTCATAAATCGGCTCCTCTGTGTGGTTTTTAAAATTGTCGCAAATTTTTTGTATCACACTTTGGGGCCATTTACCAGGATCTGTAACGTCTTCAACACTGATTTTTAAAAGATTACCTCCGCTTCTGGGGGTGCTAAACTTGAGTTCTTGAAATTGCGAAAATTAAAATTGAGTTCTTGCTGAACAACCAGCATAATAGTTTCTTCGCTTGTGGTTGCAGAGCTGATCGGTCTTAACCAAACACGACACCGATACCAAATGAATGGTATCATGATACTAAATGGAGAGGATTTGAAAAATACCGGTGGCAATACAGGCCAAATTTACAATCCCTTCGCTGGTATTTAGCGTTTGGTTGATCAGCAGGCGAGGATCGCTTTCCGCCGTTCTCCCGATTTTCGGCCAGGCGTAGACCCAAAAATGATAGTAGAAAGAGGCCATCATGTGTTTTAAGACTTTGAAGGTTACCTCGATTTTGAAACGAAAACTATAGGCTTTGATGATGTCATCAGGCGAAAAAACAAGTCGATGATTTCGACAATGTGCCGGGGGTCGCCCGGCCTCGGCGAGCTCCTTGCGAACTTCAAGACAATGTTGAAATTTTTTGATTACGTCCTCCTGCTGGTGGGTTTAACAGGAAGCATACGAGATCGTGTAAGGTGCGTCATTCGACAATCGTCACAGGTTGGTGTCAGTGTGTCAGCGTATCGCATAATATTAAAGAGCGTTAGCGCAGAACTCTACACTGTCGATTTGATAAGAATATCGATAAAGATTGCTTTTGTATCAGTTAATGGACCTTTCAATAAAATTTAGGGAGAAAAAAATGAGCGCCAAAAAAATAATTATGACTTTTGTATTGTGCGTATTAGTGTTTGTTAATTCATCTTCGTCGACAATGGCCAAAACAATCAAATGGAAAATGGGTTCAACCTGGTCACGGGGAAATGCACTTATCCAGCCGGATATACATTTTGTGAAAGTGGTCAATGAAATTTGTGATGGGGAACTTAAGATAAAACTACATCCTGTTGGAGAAATCGTCAGTGCTTTTGAGCTTTTTGGTGCCGTACAGGAAGAAGTATTGCAAGCAGGTGGTGATTGGTCCGGTTATTGGGCGGGAAAGAATTCTGCTTTTAACATTCTTTCTGGTTTTCCAATGGGACCTTCGTCAAGATATTTATCCGCATGGATATACCAGGGAGGCGGTTTTGAGATATACAACGAAGTGTATGGTAAATTTGGTTTAGTCTATCTTCCTCATGGAATTGCGTCGATCGAATCGGGAGTTCGAGGAAATAAGAAATATCTTAAACTGGAGGATTACAAAGGAGCTAAGATTCGAATGTCCGGTGTACTTCAAGGAAAGATCCTTAAAGAACTAGGGGCTGTACAAACCAATCTGGCTGGTGAAGAGCTATTCGAGGCAATGAGTAAGGGAATAGTCGACGCCGCAGAATACAGTGTTCCTGTTATTGACTGGACTGTTGGTCTACAAAATGTTTCAACCCAATGGAATGCACCTGGATGGCACCAACCAGGATCTGTTGTGGGCGTCATGATCAATAAGAAGGCATGGGACAAACTTCCTAAGAAAGTGCAGATGAAGATAAAGTATGCGGCGCAAACGACTATGACGTGGTCCACGACATATTTTGATTATCAATCAGGTATTGCGTCCCAGAAGTTTATTGACAAAGGAACAAATATCAATATCTTGGATGACAAGTCCTTAGATGAAATAGAAAAATTAGCCCACAAACATCTCATGGATGAAGCTCTGAAGAATCCACTGTTTGCAAAGGCTCTCTATTCTCTTTACAAAACGGTCGAACAGCTGGCTCCGTACAGAAATGTCGAGCGACCCATCATAAAACGGGTGGTAAAATCCCTAGACATGAAGGTTTTAGCTGAGGCAGCAGGAGAGTAAAAGAATCATAACCTTTTGCGAAGGTCTGAGTCTAAGGATAAAGCTGCAGTATTATTAACTCAAGGAACCTCTGAAACAGTAGGTTCTTTTCATGGTTAGTGTTTTTCAGAGCATTTTTTTCGCTCTGAGGGTGTTCATTTACAAGTCAAAGAACAGAATTTCGGTCTGTTTTATCTTTTTTTGGTGCTTTACCCGGATGCCGGGCGCACCAACCCCTTTGAGGGGTCATACATATCGTAATTTGCGCCGCACCTTGAGCAGGTTAAATAACCCAAACAAGAGATATTGCTGATTCAGGTTCTTTTGAATACCTCGGTATCGGACCTTGGTATAGTTCCATTGGCACTTGATCACCTGAAAAGGATGTTCAACCTTGGATCTGAAGCGGGAAAGCAATTTGTTCCGTTGCTTCTGGTTTTCGGTTAAGGGAGTGGACCGGGTTCCTTTTGTGTGTATTCCCCAGGCAACACCCTGGTTTTCAAGTTTTTGTTGCTGCTTTTTGCTGTTGTACGCCTTATCGCCAAATACAATCTTCTCATCTCCATGGAGGAGGTTTTCGAATTCTCTGGAATCATGGGTTTTGGCTGTAGTAGCGGTAATTGAATGGACCAGGCCCGACTCAGCATCGACGCCGATGTGGGTCTTCATCCCGAAATGCCATTTGCCGTTTTTCTTAGTAGATGACATTTCAGGATCCCGTTTCCCAGTTTGATTTTTGGTACTGGAAGGTGCGGACAACAAGGTAGCATCGACAATGGTACCGGATTTCATCAGGAAGCCTTTCTCAGTGAGATGTTTGTTGATCTCCTCAAATAGGGCCTTGAACAGATTGTGTTCTTCCAGGAGATGGCGGAACCGTAAAATAGTAGTCTCATCAGGAACCGGGTCGTGGATCAAGTCAAGGTTCAGAAATTTCTGAAAGGAGGCGCGATCATAGATCTCTTCTTCCATGGCCGGGTCTGAGAGACTATACCACTGCTGGAGACAAATGATTTTTAGCATTCGTTCCAATGGCATTCGTTTTCGCCCCATGTGCTCGTCCTTGTAGTAGGGCTTGACGAGTTCACAGAAACGAGACCAAGGGATAACCTCATCCATCGCTTTGAGAAAGCGATCACGTTTGAGTTCCTTTTTCGACTGGGCCATTGAAAGAAAGCTTAACTGAGTCATCATAGTCTCCTGTGATATATTAACATAATATATCAATATATTACAAAATATTTACCTGTTTTTCAACAACTTATTTCAATAATTTCAACTTTTTCTCTCTGAGTTTTTCAGAGGGTCCTCAAATATTTCCATTTCCTTAAGATCTTCGCCATTTTGTAAAGGGGGAGGGAGGGTTTCTGAACTGGCTGTTAAAAAACCTCCACGGGAGGTGTTCTTTGGAACTTACATTCAATAGGAATGTATACGCCCTAAAACGGTCCATGCCTGCATGGCCAAATCTGGCAATATATTGGTTAAACAACAGAGGAACATATCATGAAATCAGTATTAAACATCATTGATAATATCAGTGAGTGGAGTGGGAGGATATGCGGCCCGCTTATCATTCCGCTGGTTGCAATAGTTGTTTTGGAAATTGTTATGAGAAAAATTTTTAACAGTCCGACATCATGGAGCTTTGAAGTAAGTAAACAACTATATGGGTTATATTTTATGATATGTGCAGCATATACACTGAAGCACGAAGGGCATGTGGGAATTGATGTCTTTTCTAAGAATTTTTCCCAAAGAACGAAGAGCATTGTTGAAATCATGTGCTATATAATTTTCTTTTTCCCTTTTTGTTTTTTGCTGTTGTACTACGGCGTCCTTTTTGCGGCAAAATCATGGAAAATACTTGAAACCGGATGGGGGGCTTTCGCTATCCCTTTGTACCCAATAAAAACTGTAATTCCAATCACTGCTGTATTGCTCCTTTTGCAAGGGTCTGTTGGTTTTTTTAGAAGAGTGTCTGATTTGATTTCAAGAGGAACCCATGATTGATATTAGTCCGGAAATACTTACAATACTTATGTTTGCAGGCCTTTTGCTAGGTATTTTATTAGGGCATCCTCTTGTATTTGTCATGGGCGGATTGGGTGTCATTTTTGGGATTATCGGCTGGGGCCCTCAGAGCTTTCCTATGTTCATCAGCAGGATATACGGGGGCCTCATGGACAATTATGTCCTGATTGCAATCCCATTATTTATATTCATGGCAATATTACTTGATCAAACCGGGATCAGTGAAGGATTGTTCAAAACCATGAGGTATCTTGCCGGCCGTTTGAAAGGAGGATTGGCCGTTGGAGTGGTCTTTATTTCTGTTATTATGGGTGCCAGCACTGGTATAATCGGAGCTTCAGTTGTGACTATGAGCGTCCTTTCGCTTCCAGTGATGTTAGAATCGGGATACAATAAGAGCTTCAGCACGGGAATAATTGCGGCAGGCGGAACACTGGGCATTCTCATCCCGCCAAGTATCATGCTCGTATTTATGAGTACTCAAAGCGACATACCTGTGGGAACTCTATTCGCAGCTGCAATGGGCCCCGGACTTTTGCTTTCCGGTTTGTATGTGGTGTACATATTGGCCTTGTGTCATTTCAAGCCGGAAATGGGACCGACGATTTCCGAAAAAGAGCGGCAGACTATTTCCAAAGGTGAACTTACTGCCATGTTTTTTAAATCGTTTGTGCCACCCATGTTATTAATACTGGGTGTATTAGGGTCTATTTTGGTAGGAATTGCGACACCGACCGAAGCTGCCGGAGTCGGCTCTCTTTTTACACTGATTTTGGCTTTCTTTTATGGCAAGCTGTCTTGGAAATCCTTGTATAATTCAGCAATGCAATGTGCAAAAACGACATCGATGGCACTGATGATTGTAGCTGGTGCCACAGGTTTTGTTGGAGTTTTCTTGGGTATCGGTGGCGGTGATGTTGTCAGTGAATTCCTACTTTCTCTGGGGTTGGGTAAATGGGGGATTTTTGCAGTCATGATGATTATAATATTTCTACTAGGAATGTTTATCGACTGGTTGGGGATTTTGTTGATTGCTTTTCCAATTTTTCTACCCATAGCCGATCAACTGGGATTTGGTCAGTTATGGTTCGTCATTATTGTGGCCATTATTTTACAGACCTCATTTCTGACACCCCCTTTTGGATACGCCCTGTTTTACCTTAAAGGAACAGCACCTCCAGAGATCAGTATGGTCGATATTTATCGCGGGATCATTCCTTTCGTATTTCTAATAGTTTTGGGTTTAATTATCTGTATCCTTTTTCCACAAATCATTACCTGGCTCCCTGCAAGATTTATGGTTTAACAATAATTGTCTCGATCAGTCTCAGTTTCAAGGGTTCAATATCCAACCCCATTTCTTGGCATTTGGTACGAGCTGGGTAACTGAGCTCAATGGATACGATTTTCTCTTTGTGGCCGGCCGGATAGAACTTTTTGACTGTTTTCTATTTAATATTGGAGATTCGAGCACAAAATTGGGCCTGCTTTTTCAAGATCTTCTTAAACAGTTAGAAGGCAGGATATCCCCTGTGCAATAAAAGTAGATCTTCAGATCCGATCAGATTGAAATGCCGAAGTGCAAGCTCGCGTTCACCGGTTGCTTTCGGGCTGATGATAGCATACAAAGTCATTTTGCTGGTTACATCGAAGAGCAAAGAAACAGGCCATAGGATAGGGATCGCCTATCCTGGGGTTTCAGGCACCGAAATGATCGGCAACCGTTTCCGTCTTTGGTACCTGAATAGTAGATCCATCGATACCAAATAGATTGAAGCCGAATCAGGTTTTCGGCTTGAACGACCGATGGAATAAGGTGTTGAGATGATGATTCAAGGTGACAAAGGCTTCTTTTTCAGTTTTTTGCGGGCGTTTGTCAGAGCGGCCTTTGATGCCTGATGCTCATCGATTTCAAGATCGGCGAGTATTTTTAAAAAGGAATCCAGTTCATCCTGATAAGCGCGTTTATTCAGGATGATGAAGTAAAGAAGTAGCTTTTGAAAAGGAAGTTTTTTTGTTTTGATAAAAACGGGGGGGGGGTGGGGGGGACCCGGTGTCGAGTAAGAAAATCGTAGGAATTGATAATATTTTTGATGTTTTCAATGATTTTGACACACACTTGGAAAATCAAGAACTGTACCAGAATTTGCGCCACTTTGGTGAGCTGCAGACATATTTCCTCCAATGTGAGGTTAGGAAGCCTTCTGGCGATACGGGGGCGATATATTGTATTATTTTTTGGGAGTGATATAGCATGAAAATTTTTGAAGGAATGGTGGGTCTAACGCATGGGTTCAATTTAAGGCGTAACGCACTTATTTTCCCAAACAAAACAGCCATCATAGATATAAAGCAGAACAAGCGATACTCGTACAGACAGTTTAATGAGCAAGTCAACAGACTGGGAAATGCTTTATTGAAATTGGGTGTACAAAAAGGTGATAAAGTAGCTTTGCTTATGGGAGACCAAGCAGAATTTCTTGAGTTTATGTATGCTATAAATAAAATCGGTGCAGTATGGGTACCGATAAACTATCGATCCCTGGCTAATGATGTTGAATATATTATTAACAACTCCGATTCGAGCTTTATAGTATACGGAGAAGAATTTGGAACTATGATTGAGAGCTCAAGTGAAAAATTCGAGAAAGTTAAAAAGAATGGTTATATTTGTGTCGGGCAAGAACCCATGGAAGGATGTCTTACGTACTCAAAAATGCTGGATGATTTTTCAGCCCAGGAACCCGTTGTTAATGTATTTGACACCGATATGTGCAGTATGGTTCACACATCGGGAACAACAGGGGGCCCGAAAGGTGCGATGCGCAATTATCGAACATCTCTCGGTTGGGCTTTCGCTGCTATTTTCAGCTTTAACTTGAGTTATTCAGACAGAATTCTTAATCCATTTCCATTGTTTCATCAAGGTGGTTCTGTTCTATCTATCGCACTCCTATCTCTAGGAGGGACGGTTGTGATTCCGGGCCCCTTCGATCCAATTAAAATATTGAACATTATTCAAACGGAAAATATTACTTCAGCCGCGTTTGCTTCAACAATTAGCAATGTTATTATGAGTTTACCAGAATCAGAATTGAACAAATATGATGTTTCCTCGTTGCGTAGTCTGGTAAATGGAGCGTCAGCACTACTGACGGGCACCAAAAATTCACTTTTGGAATACTTTCCGAACCTATGTCTTTTCGAACACCTTTCATCAACTGAGGCCTTTTACACTGCCCTCCCGTTTGAAGAAATTAGATTGAAAGACCGTTGCGTTGGGTTACCAGGTTTCGGAATGGAGATAAAACTACTCAATGATAATGGGGATGAAGTCATACAGGGAGAACCGGGGATTATCTATGGTCGGGGGATCTCCGTATTCAATGGATATTACAATAATCCAGAGGCCAATAAGAAAGCCTTTCAAGGAGAGTGGTTTACAGCGGAAGATATTGGACGTTTTGATGAAGATGGATATCTCTATGTAGTGGATCGAAAAAAAGATATGATTCTTACCGGGGGGGAGAATGTAGCGTCTATTGAAGTGGAAAATATTCTGAGTAATCATCCCAAGATCGTTGAAGTTGCAGTAATAGGTGTTCCGGACAATAAATGGGGTGAGCGCGTACATGCTGTATTGGTTTCAAAAAAAGGGGAGGATATCTCTAATCAAGAAATCATAGATTGGTGTAGCAGCAAGCTTGCCGGGTACAAAAAACCGCGGTCTATGGAGTTCATGAAGGAGTTGCCTAAAAACCCTTCTGGTAAGATATTAAAAGCCGAACTCCGTAAAAAATATTGGGACAAGCACGATGTGAAGTATAGTTAGTCGATTAATGCTTTTCTCTGCAAATCCAAGAATGGATTTGATTCCAGTTTGAAGACAATAGATTTTATAAATAATTTTCTGATTAGGTACAGTTAACAGCCTGTTTCAACAGCTCTCCTGATAGAGGCGCTGTATACGCGGCTGTATAAATTAAACTGGTAAATAGCGAACGTAAATTGAAACGCCGATTAATGCGATATTGGAACTCGGCCAAATATCTTTCGCTGTATTCCTTTTTACCTGATCGGTACGTTCCGGTAAGTGCACTTTTTACGTTGCCAAAAATGGTGTTGATCCAATTAAAGTACGGTATCTTGCCCGTCTCAGGATCTTTTTTCATGGTTGTTGGGAGATGTTTATGTTCATTGATTTTTGAGATCACCTTGAAACTTGCGAAACCATCCGTTGCGACTACACAAGCTGGCGTCAGGTGGTGCGTCGCCCATCTACCGATGTTGGGTCCGGTAAACGATTTAAGCGGGGTGAATTTGACATATGTCGGGCGTCCTTTTTTATTCAGGTTGACAGCGGCTATAAAGGGTTGTTTGTTTGCTGATCCACGACCTCGTTTACCTTCTTTGCGACCACCCAAGTATGCATCTTCGAGTGTTATCAGGCCGGATAGCCTTCGTTTAGCGTCTTGTTCGGCCATTGCTTGCATCAGCTTGTGTTTTATTTTCCAGGCTGTTTTATAAGAAACACCGATGTGACGTTTCAATGCCAATGCTGCGATCCCATTTTTGTTCTGGCTGGTTAGGTAATTTGCCAGGAACCATTTGGATAATGGGATATTGGATGAATGAAACAAAGTATTGCTTTTAACCGATGTCTGATGTTTGCAGCGTGTACACTGGTATGTATGTCTGGACTTTATGTAACAAAACGATTCATGGTCGCAGGCCTCGCATTTGAAGCCATTGGACCAGCGAACGTTGAAAAGAACCTGTTCACACTGTTCGTTAGTACCATATCTTTCAAAGAATTCAGGAAGACTCAAGCCTTCTTGGAACTGTATTTTGTTTTGAGACATGACAACCTCCGTTTGAGAATGTTTATAAAGTGTACATACGTTCTCTCTAAGAGGATGTCAATAGTAACTAACTAATCAGAAATAATTTTCACACATATTTTCTGACAATGAAGATGCTAAATTGACAGTTGTCGACAATAGGACTATATCTATATCTATATTTAATTTTTAAAAAAGGCTGGCGTAGGTTTCCCCGAACATACAGAGGAAATCGGTTTAGGTTTTGTTTTATTATTCTATCAAATTGATTAGAATTATCGGAACAGTTTTTTAAAAATAATATTTCGGCAACTCACAAATGATTCAAGAATTGGATAGTTACTCGTCAGAACAGTTAAATACGAGCGATATTTTGAAAGAAAGTGTTATGGAAAACATTGAACCAGATGGTATAAAAAGAAATCCGATTTTAGCAAAACCGGTCTCCGTGACTGAACAGATCTACTCAGAATTGTCGGAGGCCATTATTTCCGGAAAATTGAAGCCCGGTGAGGTCCTAGTTGAAAAAGAGATGCAGAAGTGGTTCGGGGTTAGCAGATCTCCGATCAGGGAGTCAATCCGTATTCTTGAGTCCGAAGGGCTCATTGTGGTAGATGCTTACAAAAAAAAGTACGTCCGACGTTTGACTGAAGAATACATTAAAAATTTGCTTCAAATGGCTAGTTGTGTGGAAGGATTCGCCGCTCGGCTGTCCTGTGAAAATTTCAGAAAGAATGATATTTCCGAGCTTGAACAAATTAATAACAAGTTAAATATTGCGTGTAAAGCAAAAGACTACGAGAAGTGCACAGAGCAAAATTTTAAATTTCATCGATTTATTATGCAGGCCTCCGATAACGATTCGTTGCGAAGAGTTGCAAGATTTGTAACAAAACCAATGGAATTTATCTTTTTAACACGGATGTATTTCGGTCAAAATGATCGAATAGCTGCATCTATAAATGAGCATAAACTTATTATCAAGGCATTTAAAAAAGGTGATGCTGATCTGGTAGAAAAAGAGGTCAGAAAACATGTTCTCAACCCTCTAAAATCTTACATGGAAATCGCAATTTTTGATGAAAATGGTGATTTGGTTTTTTAACAGATCCGTGTTTTGATACAGTCCGTCAGATTTAAGGGTGTATCCGGGTTTCCCAATTGCTTTTGTAACGGGATTTCCGAAGATATAAATGAACGAACGACCATGGATATAGACATTCCCCGAGTAAGCTCGTCTTGTGCGGCAGCGAGGCACGAGCTTTCGCATAAGACCAG
>Ga0180009_10006637_pt1 | contig 12083 bp, 11 predicted proteins | sample OS_PC_MetaG_FD_123537 | JGI IMG/M metagenome (GOLD analysis project Ga0180009, IMG submission 123537) | Groundwater microbial communities from the Aspo Hard Rock Laboratory (HRL) deep subsurface site, Sweden - OS_PC_MetaG | ecosystem: Environmental > Aquatic > Deep subsurface > Groundwater...
AAAAACAACCTGCGCCCCTTGGACATCCTCACCCAGGCGGCCTTTTTCAACGCCTGCCGGGTGGATTTGGCCCTGGGCGGCTCCACCAACACCTGCCTGCATCTGCCGGCCATCGCCCACGAGGCCCGGGTGGACTTCGGCCTGGCCGACTTCGACCGATTGTCCAGGGAAACCCCCCACTTGGCCAAATTGAGCCCGGCCGGGGAGTTCCGCATGGAGCACCTGGACGCCGCCGGCGGGGTGGGCGCGGTGATGAAGGCCCTGGAGCCCCTGCTGGACACCGGCTGCCTGGCCGTGGGCGCCCAAACCCTGGCCGGCTATTTGGCCCCGGCGGTCTCCACCTACGAGGTGCGGGGCCAGCGGGTCATCCACAGCCTTGAAGAGCCCATCAGCGCCCAGGGAGGCATCGCGGTGCTTTACGGCAATCTGGCCCCGGAGGGCTGCGTGGTCAAGGCCGCGGCGGTGGCTCAACAGATGCGCCGCTTCAGCGGCCCGGCCCGGGTCTTCGACAGCGAGGAGGCTGCGGTGGCCGCTTACAACCAGGATGTCATCCAGCCCGGCGAGGTGATCGTGGTGCGCTACGAGGGCCCCGCCGGCGGCCCGGGCATGCGCGAGATGCTGGCCCTGACCTCGCTGGTCAGCGGCGGGCCCCTGGACGGCAAGGTGGCCCTGGTCACCGACGGGCGCTTCAGCGGAGGCAGCCGGGGGGCGGCCATAGGCCACGTATCCCCCGAGGCCGCCGCCGGAGGGCCCATGTGTCTTGTACAAGACGGCGACCTCATCGCCTTGGACCTGGAGGCCCGCGGCATAGAGCTGAAGGTCAAAGACCAGGAGTTGGAGCGCCGCCGGCAAGACTGGCGGCAACCGAAAGCCAAATTCAACCGCGGGGCCCTGGCCCGCTACGCCGCCCTGGTGGGCAGCGCGGCCGGTGGAGCGGTTCTCAAGGGAAACTAGGACCATGAGCCCATTCAGCCATAAAAACAACACGGCCCGCGACGAACTGGGCCTGATGCTCTCCAGACAAATAGGACTAACCCGCTTTGGTGGCAAAAGCACCCGCCAAAGGAAGGACGCCATGAATACCCCAGCCAAGCCCCAGGACCACAAGGCCTCCCACACCGGAGCCGACGCGGTGGTGGCCTGCCTCAAGCATCAAGGGGTGGAAGTTATCTTCGGCATGACCGGCGGCTCCATCATGCCGGCCTATGACGCCCTGTTCCGCGACGGGCAGATCAAGCACATGATCGTGGGCCATGAGCAAGGCGCGGCCCACATGGCCGAGGGCTACGCCCGGGCCACCGGCAAGGTGGGGGTGGTTATGACCACCTCCGGCCCCGGGGCCACCAACCTGGTCACCGGGCTGGCCGACGCCTTCATGGACTCCACTCCCATGGTGGCCATCACCGGCCAGGTCACCAGCAACCTGCTGGGCAACGACGCCTTCCAAGAGGCGGACATGCGCGGCATCACCATGCCCATCACCAAGCACAACTACCAGATCAAAAGCGTCGAGGAGCTTCCCGAGGTCTTCGCCGAGGCCTTCTTCGTGGCCCTGTCGGGCCGCCCCGGCCCGGTCTTGATCGACCTGCCCAAGGACGTGATGACCGCCCCCTGGGACGGCCTGCTGGCCGCGCCCAGCGCCCCCACCGGCTACAAGCCCCCCTATCGGGGCCACCCCCTGCAGATCGAGCGGGCGCTGAAGGTGCTGGCCCAGGCCAGCCGGCCGGTGATCCTGGCCGGCGGCGGGGTTGTCACCGCCGGGGCCCACCAGGAGCTCAGGGACCTGGCCCATGCCGCCGGCATACCGGTGACCACCAGCCTCATGGGCCTGGGCGCCTTCCCGGCGGACGACGAGCTGTTTTTGGGCATGCCCGGCATGCACGGCACCGGCTACGCCAACCTGGCCCTATACCACTCCGACCTGATCCTGTGCGTGGGCAACCGCCTGGACGACCGGGTCACCGGCAGGCTGGACTCCTTCGCCCCCGGCGCCCGGTTCATCCACGTGGACGTGGACCCCAGCGAGATCGGCAAGAACCTGCCCTGCCTGGTGCCCATCGTGGGCGACGCCAAGCCGGTGCTAAAGGCCTTGGCCGAGGGTGCGGCCGCCTGGGAGCAAAAGCCGGACTACTCCCTGTGGCGGGACCAGATCGAGACCTGGAAGAGCTGCTACCCCATGACCTACGCCCAGAAGCCCCCCGCCATCGCCCCCCAGGCGGTGGTTGAAACCCTGGGGCGCCTCCTGCCCCAGGACGCCATCGTGGTCACCGGCGTGGGCCAGCACCAGATGTACACCGCCCAGTTCTATCCGTTTAAGGAGCCGCGCACCCTCATCACCAGCGGCGGCCTGGGCACCATGGGCTTCGGCCTGCCCGCCGCCGTGGGGGCCAAGGTGGGCTCGCCGGACAAGGAGGTCTTCCTCATCGACGGCGACGGCTCCTTCCTCATGACCATCCAGGAGCTGGCCACGGCGGTGCGCTACCGGGTGGGCCTGGTGGTCTTGATCCTCAACAACAACTTCCTGGGCATGGTGCGCCAGTGGCAGGAGATGTTCCTGGACAAGCGCCAGGCCGAGACCGAGCTTCAGCCGCCCCCCTACGCCGTGGTGGCCCAGGCCTTCGGGGGCCTGGGGCGCCAAGTGACCACCGCCGAGGAGCTGGAGCCGGCCATCGCCTGGGCCCGGGCCCAGGCGGCCGAAAAGCACCTGCCGGTGGTGCTCAACGTGATGGTGGAGCGCGAGGCCCTGGTGCTGCCCATGGTGCCCCCGGGCGGAGCCAACGCCGACTTCATCCCCTGCCCCGGCCAGAAAAGGGAGAACTAGAGCCATGGAGAACCTAAGCCCCATATCGGTTCTGGTGCGCAACGAGCCGGGCGTCCTGGCCCGGGTCTCCGGGCTCTTCGCCCGGCGCGGCTTCAACATCTACTCCCTGGCCGTGGGCGAAACCGACGACCCCAAGGTCAGCCGCATCAGCGTGGTGGTGGCCGGCGATCCTCCGGTGATCGACCAGGTGGTCAAGCAGATACGCCGCCTGGTGAGCGTGATAAAGGTCAGCGACCTCACCGGCCGCCCCCGGGTGGAGCGGGGGCTTTTGCTCATCAAGGTCAACGCCCCCCACGAGATGCGGGGCGAGCTGTTGCAGCTGGCCCAGATCTTCCGGGCCAGGGTGGACCACGTGGACGCCAACGCATTGATTCTGGAGGTCACCGGCAACCGCGAGAAGCTGGAGGCCTTCATCGACATTCTCCGGCCCCACGGCATCCAGGAGATGGCCCGCACCGGCCAGATCGCCATGGCCCGCAGCCAGGGGCCCATGGCCGAATACTGGAACGAGACGGCCGCCGGTTTCAACATGGAAGAAGAAGGAACCTACAACATCAGCCGGGCGGCCGAGCGCCTGGCCCAAGAGATTCAAGAACAGGACTAAGGCGTTTCGCCAAATCTTATAGGGAGAACCCGACCATGAGCGTGAACATCTATTACGAGAGCGACACCAATCCCAAGCTGCTGGCCGACAAACGCATCTGCGTGTTGGGCTACGGCAGCCAGGGCCGGGCCCACGCCCGCAACCTGGCCGACAGCGGCCTGAACGTGGTGGTGGGCCTGCGCGAGGGCAGCAAGACCTTCGAAGTGGTCAAGGCCGACGGCCTGGAGCCCATGGAGGCGGGCCAGGCGGTCAAAGAGGCGGACATCGTCTGCTTCCTTTTGCCCGACACCTCCCAGCCCGAGGTTTTCAATAAATTCGTGGCCCCCAACATCAAGCCCGGCGCGGCCATGCTGTTTGCCCACGGCTTCAACCTGCACTACGGCCAGATCATTCCCCCGGCGGCCAACGACGTGATCATGGTGGCCCCCAAGGGCCCCGGCAAGCTGGTGCGCGACCTCTACGAGCAGGGCCAGGGCGTTCCCTGCCTGTGCGCCGTGGCCCAGGACGCCTCGGGCAACGCCAAAAACATCGCCCTGGCCTATGCCTGGGGCATCGGCGGGGCCCGGGCCGGGGTCATCGAGACCACCTTCGAGGAAGAGACCGAGACTGACCTCTTCGGCGAGCAGGCGGTCTTGTGCGGCGGCCTCTCCTCCCTGATGAAGGCCGGCTTCGAGACCCTGGTGGAGGCCGGCTACGCCCCGGAGATGGCCTACTTCGAGTGCATCCACGAGACCAAGCTGATCATCGACCTGATCTACCAGGGCGGCCTCAAGAAGATGCGCCGCTTCATCTCCGAGACCGCCAAGTACGGCGACATCACCCGGGGCCCCCGGGTGGTCACCCCCGAGGCCAAAAAGGAGATGCGCCGCATTCTGGACGAGATCCAGGACGGCCGCTTCGCCCGGGAGTGGATTCTGGAGAACCAGGTCAACCGCCCGGTGTACAACGCCCTGCTGCGCAAGGACGAAGGCCACCAGATGGAGCAGGTGGGCGCCCAGCTTCGCGGCATGATGAAGTGGCTTGGTGAGTAACCAACCGGCGGCCGCGATGATGGCCGCCTCCGGGTTGCTCGCTTCCCGAACAAGACGCGCATAAGCCTTGGATGGCGGGGCCCCCCGGAGGGGGGCCCCGGCGCGCCTCTGGCCTCGCGCAGGGGCGGCCAATATTGGCCGGGCCGTGATATATTGTTGATTGGTTCTAACTAAGCGTAAATTTATTGGCGCATCGGCCCTTTGGCGGACCGAAAAGGGGAGGAACGTGCCCACGCTGCTGGATAAAATTTGGGACAATCATTTGGTGCGGCGCGAAGATGACCGGCCGGACCTTATCTACATCGACCGCCATCTGGTGCATGAGGTGACCTCACCCCAGGCCTTTTCGGCCATGCGCCGCGACGGCCGCAAGGTGCGCCGTCCAGACCTCACCTGGGCGGTGTGCGACCACGTGGTGCCCACCACCCACATGGCCCGCCCCCTGGCCGACGAGGTGGCCGAGACCCAGATGGCCGCCCTGGAGCAGAACGCCCTGGACTTCGGGGTGCCCTACTTCGGCTGGGGCCAAGAGCGCCAGGGCGTGATCCACGTGACCATGCCCGAGCAGGGCATCGTGCTCCCGGGCAACACGGTGGTGGCCGGCGACAGCCACACCGCCACCCACGGAGCCTTCGGAGCCCTGGCCTTCGGCATCGGCACCAGCGAGGTGGAGCACGTCTTGGCCACCCAGACCCTGCCCCAGGCCAAGCCGCCCTGCCTGGCCGTAGAGGCCGTGGGCGATCTGCCCGCCGGGTGCGGGGCCAAGGACATCATCCTGGCGGTCATCGGCCAACTGGGCAACGACGGGGCCACCGGCTTCGCCATCGAGTACATGGGCCCGGCCATCAGCGCCCTGTCCATGGAAGGGCGCATGACCCTGTGCAACATGAGCATCGAGGCCGGGGCCCGCTCGGGCATGGTGGCCCCGGACGAGACCACCTTCGCCTGGCTGAAGGGCCGCCCCTGGGCCCCGGACGGCGACGGCTGGGAGCGGGCGGTGGCCTTCTGGAAGACCCTGCCCAGCGACCCGGACGCCAAGTTCCAAAAGCGGGTGAAGGTGGATGTCGCCAACCTGGAGCCCATGCTCACCTGGGGGGTCAACCCCGGCCAGGTGGCGGGCATCGGCGGCGTGGTCCCCGAGCTGGCCTCCCTGCCCGCCGAGAAGCAAAAGGCCGCGGCCGATGCCCTGGCCTACATGGACCTGAAGCCCGGCCAGCGCCTCAGCGAGGTGACCATCGACTACGCCTTCATAGGCTCCTGCACCAACGGCCGCCTGGAAGACCTGCGGGCCGCCGCTGGGGTGGCCAAGGGCCGCAAGGTGGCCGAGGGGGTCACCGCCATCGTGGTGCCCGGCTCCATGCAGGTGAAGGCCCGGGCCGAGGCCGAGGGCCTGGACAAGATTTTCAGCGAGGCGGGATTTGAGTGGCGGCTCCCCGGCTGCTCCATGTGCCTGGCCATGAACCCGGACGTGCTGCCCTCTGGCAGCCGCTGCGCCTCCACCAGCAACCGCAACTTCAAGGACCGCCAGGGCAAGGGCGGGCGCACCCATCTGTGCGGCCCGGCCATGGCCGCGGCCAGCGCCATAAACGGCCGCCTGAGCGATCCCCGGGAGTTCAACTAATGGAAAAGTTCGTAAAGCTCACCGGCCTGGTGGTTCCCCTGGACATGGCCCACGTGGACACCGACCAGTTGGTGCCCAAGCAGTTCCTCAAGCGGGTGGAGCGCGAAGGCTACGGCGAGGTGCTGTTTTACCATCACCGCTACGACGAGGCCGGCCGGCTGGTGGATGAGTTCGTGCTCAACCAGCCCCGATATCAAGGGGCCTCCATCCTGCTGGCCCGGGAGAACTTCGGCTCCGGCTCCAGCCGGGAGCACGCCCCCTGGGCCCTGCAGGACTACGGCTTTCGGGCCATCATCGCCCCCAGCTTCGCCGACATCTTCAAGGGCAACTGCTACAAGATCGGCCTGTTGCCCATCGAGCTGGAGAGCGCCCTGGTGGACGATTTGTTCAAGCGGGCGGAAGCCAACCAAGGCTACCGCCTCACCGTGGACCTGAAGGAGCAGACCCTCGGCGGGCCCGGCGGCTTCGCCTGCTTCTTCCCGGTGGACCCCTTCCGCAAGCGCTGCCTGCTGGAGGGCCTGGACGAGGTGGGCCTCACCCTGACCCACGAGGCGGCCATCACGGCCTATGAAAAGAATCACGCCGAGCCTTGGCAGGCGGCGGCGAAGGGAGAACAGCAGTGAGCAAACGGCATGAGATCGCGGTGATCGGCGGCGACGGGGTGGGCCCCGAAGTGACCCAGGCCGCCCTGGCGGTGTTGGCCGCCACCGGCGCGCCCCTGAACTTCACCCACTACCAGGCTGGCGACGACTGCCTGGAGCAGACCGGCCAGGCCCTGCCCCAGGCCACCCTGGACGGCGCCCTGAACTCCGAGGCGGTGCTCTTCGGCGCGGCCGGGGCCAGCGCGGCGGACGTGATTTTGCGCCTTCGGGCCGAGCTGAAGGCCTGGGCCAACCTGCGCCCCAGCAAGGCCTACCCGGGGGTGGACTGCCTGCGCCCGGAAACCGACATGATGATCGTGCGCGAGAACAGCGAGGGCATGTACTTCGGCGGCGAAGACGAGCCCGAGCCGGGCAAGGCCACCGCCACCCGGGTCATCACCGACCACGCCTCCTACCGCATCGCCCGCTGCGCCTTCGAGTTCGCCATCCAGGCCGGCTACGGCAAGGTCACCGCCGTGCATAAGGTCAACGTGCTCAAGAAGACCGACAAGGTCTTTTTGGATGCCTGCCGCCGGGCCGCGGCGGAGTTTAAGCAGATCCAATACGAGGAGGCCCTGGTGGACTCGGTGGCCATGCGCATGGTCATGAAGCCCCAGGACTTCCAGGTCATCGTCACCACCAACCTGTTCGGCGACGTCCTCAGCGACCTGGCCGCCGGGCTCATAGGCGGCCTGGGCATGTGCCCCAGCGCCAACCTGGGCGACGGCCCAGCCCTGTTCGAGCCGGTCCACGGCACCGCCCCGGACATCGCCGGCCAGGGCAAGGCCAACCCCACGGCGGCCATTCTCTGCGCGGCCATGATGCTCCGCCACCTGGGCTACGCCGAGATGGCCGCCTCGGTGGAGGCGGCGGTGACCGGCTGCCTGGCCTCGGGCCAGACCACCGCCGACCTGGGCGGCTCCCTGGGCACCATGGGCATGGCCCAGGCGGTCATCGCCCGCATGGGAGCCTAAAAATGCGCGCCCTTCGCCTGCTGGCCGCGCTGACTCTGTGCCTGGCCCTAGCCCTGCCCGCCTATGCCGGTGGGCCGGGCCGGGAGACCCTCTTCCAGGTGTCGCTGCTGGACGCCCTGTTGGCCGGGGACTACTACGGCTCCATGAACCTGGGCCAGCTGACCAAGCACGGCGACACCGGCCTGGGCACCTTCCAGGACCTGGACGGCGAGATGGTGGTCAGCGGCGGAGTGGTCTACCGGGTGGACATGCAGGGCAAACCCCACGTCATGCCTCCCAAGGCCCTGACCCCCTTTGCCCAGGTCACCTACTTCGATTCCGACATGATCCTGAGCCCCCCGGCGGGCCTGGACTTTCCGGGCCTCAAGAAGTGGTTGACCGAGCGCCTGCCCAGCCAAAACCTGTTCTACGCCGTGCGGGTGAAGGGTAGTTTCAGCCAGATCAAGGCCCGCAGCGTGCCGGCCCAGAAGCCGCCCTACCCGCCGCTGTTGGAGGTAGTAAAACACCAGGCGGTGTTCAATTGGCAGGACGTGGAGGGCGAGCTGGTGGGCTTCATCTCTCCGGCCTATGCCAAGGGCACCGGCGCACCGGGCTGGCATTTGCATTTCCTCAGCGCCGACAAGACCAAGGGCGGCCACCTGCTGGCCACCCGCCTGGGCAAGGTGAGCCTGGAGGTGGACCTCACCCCCCGGCTGACCATCGCCCTGCCCATCCAGGGGCCGTTCCTCAAGATGGACCTGGGCAGCGACCGCAGCAAGGCGCTGCATGTGGTGGAGCAAGGCAAAAAGTAGGTTAAGCCGAAAACAGCATTGATGTAGGGGCGGGGTTTATCCCCGCCCTTTCTTATTTCCGGCGCAAGGGGTTTGTTGGGTTTCGCTTCGCTCTACCCAACCTAAGCTATCTAGTCCAACCGAATACGGTGCTTTCGTGTCAGCATCAATGCCCGGACAAGGCACGCAATTCCCGCCCATGCCTCCAGCAATAGCCGTCATCGCGAGGAGCATCTTGGAAAAGATGCGACGTGGCGAACTTCGCCTTCCCCCAGGCGGGACGGCCGCATCCCCTGAAGGGAGGCATGACGATGGAAAAGGAAGATTGCCACGGCCCGCCGCACGCAGCCCCTTTTTCAGGCCTGCGCCATGGGCGGCGGACCTCGCAATGACTTGCTGTTTTGCTGGATGAATCTTAATTCTTGTTGGGTTTCGCTTCGCTCCACCCGGCCTACGCTAATCTGAAATCTTTATGACCGATGGCCAGCCTCAGCGGCACAGCCAGGGGGGTCGCGGGCAAGGCGGCGGCAAGCGCAGGCCGCAGGCGTAGCCTTGGCTACGTCGAGGCCTAAGCGATGCCGCCAACGCAGCCCCCGGCCGCCTGGCGAAGCCGCCTAATTACTGTTGGAGAGGCGTACCCTCAGATTCTCCACGAAAATGGGATCGAGCCGAGCCCCCAGGGCCTTGGCCTTGTTGAGATGCCGCCAGGCGGCCTCGTAGTTGGATGAGTAGAAAAAGTAGTAGGCCGCGTTTTCCTGCACCATTGGGTCCCCCGGAGCCAGCTCCAGGGCCCGGCGCACCAGGGGCGCGGCCATGGCCACCTTGCCCTGGGACCAATAGACCACGGCCAAGTTGCCGTAGGCGTGGGTGAAGTTGGGAGCCAGCTCCATGGTTTTAAGGTAGTTGGCCTCGGCCAGGCCCCAGCGCTCTTGGCGGGAATAGACAAAGGCCCGGGCGAAGTAGGCCTGGGCGAAGCCGGGATCGATTACGGTGGCCTGGTGGAAACGGCTGAGGGCGGCGGACAGGTCTCCCCGGTCGAAGTATTGCCAACCCTGGTCCACCGCCAGGCGGGCGGCCTGACGGGGATGGCCCGGGGGGTTTTGAGGCGTGGACACTGCCAGGGCCGGGGCCACGCCCCAGCAGCAGGCCAAACCCAAGACCAGAACCAGCAGCCACGCCTTCATGCGCGTCTCCCTCCGGGCAAGTGGTTAGCGCCTTGCCGCCGCAACCTCAAGGTTGGTTTTTCTCGATCTTTTTCTTGAAACGCCAGATCTCCGATGCGTAGGCGGCGGCCACCACGATCACCGCCAAAACCAGGAAGGTCCACCAGGGCGTGGTCTCGCGGAAGAATAAGCGCCACAGGACGAAACCGCCCAGCAGGCCCGCCGCGGCCCGGATTATAAACACCGTCAGTTTGCTCATGATGCCTCCTACCCGAAATTTATCACACCACCGGGGGCCTAGGCAAAGATCATCAAGACCGCCGACAGGGAGAAGAAGCTCAACATGGTGCCCAAGACGATGGCGGCGCTGGCCAGGTCGGCGTCGGATTTCATCTGGCGGGAGAGGATGTAGGCGCTGGTGGCCGTGGGCAGGGCGAGAAAGACCATGGCCACGGCCAGGGACAGGCCCTGCACCCCGGCCAGGGCCAGCAGGCCCCACCCCACCAAGGGCAGCACCAGCAGCTTGAGCAGGCACGACAACAGACTCAGCCCCAAGCGGCCCTTCAACTTGCCCAGGGCCAAGGAGCCGCCGATGGACAGCAGGGCCAGGGGAAGGCTGAGGTTGGCGGCCAGCACCAGGGAGCGCTGCAAAAACACCGGCAGCTCCAGGCCCAGCCGGGCCCAGGCGATGCCCGCCAGGCAGGAGAGGATCAGGGGGTTGGCCACAAGGGCCTTGAACGCCAGCTTGGCCTTTTGGGCTCCGCTGTACTGGGCCTGGGAAAACCACACCAGGGTGGACACGGCCAGCAGGTTGATGAAAGGGATGGCCAGGGAGATGAGGATGCCGAAGCGGGCCACCCCCTCCTCGCCGAAGGCGCTCACGATCACCGCCATGCCCACGTAGGTGTTGAAGCGGTAGCTCACCTGGCTGAAGGTGCCGGCCTGGAAGGCGGGGACTCCGGCCAGGCGGGCATAGACCAGGCTCAGGCCCCACACCAGGGCGATGGCCGCCAGCACCGCGGCCATGAGCGCCGGGGGGGCGGTTAGCTCCGGCCCCGCCGAACCGATCTTCCAAAAGAGCAGGGCCGGGAAGAACACATAGTAGACCAGGCGGTCGGAGGCGGCGAAAAACGCCGGCGGAGCCCAGCCCCGGGCCCAGACGAGCCGGCCCAGGGCTATGAGCACGAACACCGGCAGCACGTTGTCCAGGATTTGAGCCACGATAGCCAACTCCCTCGGATAATCTGACCGAACTTAACCCGCCGCCCGCCGTCTGGCAAGCCCCCCGTGCTTGACCGCCACCAACTGGCGTGAAATAGTTATATAGTTTATTCATCTTGCCTGGGAGACACGGTGGACAAGGAACCTCAAGATATTTTGAGCCAGCCCGGCCAGCTCGAGGAAGGCTTCGACACCGGCCGGGAGCTGTGGGAGCGCCTGGTGGACGACATCATCGAGCGGGGTGGCCCCTGCCTGGCCACGGTGGAGGAGCTGGTGAACCAGTCCTGCCACCTGCCGGCCAACCCCAAGTGCGGCGGGAACGAGCCCGGCGGAGAGGGCTAGCCCCCTTGGACTGGCGCGAGCTTTACCGCAAGCGGCGCATGGACGCCGACCAGGCCCTGAGCCGTTTGCGCTCGGGCAGCAGCGTTTTCATCGGCTCGGGCTGCGGCGAGCCCCGCCATCTGGTGTCCGCCCTGTCCCGGCGGGCCCCCTCCCTGCTGGACGTGCAGGTTGTCCAGGCCATCAGCGTGGCCGCCGGCGAATACACCTCCGAGGCCTATGCCGACAACTTCACGGCCATGCGCTTTTTCGTGGCCGCCGCCGCCCGGCGGGCGGTGAGCGAGGGCGCCGCCGACTACGTTCCCCTGCACATGAGCGACCTGCCCGACCTCATCAGCTCCGGCCGCCTGGCGGTGGACACGGTGCTGATCCAGGTGTCGCCGCCCGACGAGCACGGCTGGTGCTCCCTGGGGGTTTCGGTGGACGTGATCGGCGAGGCCCTGGACCAGGCCCGCCTGGTCATCGCCCAGGTGAACCCGGAGATGCCCCGCACCCACGGCGACAGCTTCATCCCGGTCAGCCGCCTGGACTGCATCGTGGAGCACGCCCAGCCCCTGGTCACCTTCAGCCAGGCCCAGCCCGACGAGGTGGCGGTGAAGGCCGCCCGCCAGGTGGCCCGGCTCATCCCCGACGGGGCCACCATCCACGCCGGCCTGGGGCGCATGGCCCAGGCGGTGCTGGCCGAGCTGGCCGGGCGCAAAAATTTGGGGGTGCATAGCGACGCCCTCACCGACGCCTACCTGCCGCTGATCGAAAGCGGGGCCATAACCGGCGCAAGCAAAACCCTGCACCCCCACAAGGTGGTGGCCTCCTTCTGCCTGGGCGGGGAGAAGCTGTTCAACTACGTCAACGACAACCCCCAGGTGCTCATGCTGCCCATCCGGCAGGTGAATAACCC
>Ga0180009_10006638_pt1 | contig 12080 bp, 9 predicted proteins | sample OS_PC_MetaG_FD_123537 | JGI IMG/M metagenome (GOLD analysis project Ga0180009, IMG submission 123537) | Groundwater microbial communities from the Aspo Hard Rock Laboratory (HRL) deep subsurface site, Sweden - OS_PC_MetaG | ecosystem: Environmental > Aquatic > Deep subsurface > Groundwater...
AAAGGAGCGAATATAACTGCCACACTTCTTTCGGTTATTCAAACATTAAGGAGAAGACAAGAGAATGTATTAACCGGTTTGGAGAGTATCCTTAAAAACCCTTCAGGATACTGAAGTATTACGTAATTTCGCAACATTTATATACCTGCAATATGCTTCCATTTTAAAATGAGTGAAGTTATACTTATTTATATATATGATGAAGAAATTATTTTTGTACAGCAGGCTACGCTTTATTTGGGCAGTTATCTAAAAAAGAATGGCATCGATGTTAAATTATTCAATTTTTTTGTAGATGAAAGTAAAATGCCGTGCGACAAGGATTTGAATGCGCTTAAAGAAGAGCTTAATGATTGTATATGCCTTGGCTTTTCAGTAATGACCCCGCAGGTAACAAAAAGCCTGGAATTATCCAAAATCATAAAATCATTAAAGCCTGAAATAAAAATAGTCTGGGGTGGGACGCACCCGACTTTATTTCCTGTACAGACTTTGGAAAATCCCAATATAGATTTTGCGATAAAAGGTGAAGGAGAGGAAGTTCTTTTGAAGCTTGTACAAGAGCTGAAATCTTCAAAGCCTGATTTTAGCCGCATTAATGGGCTTGTATTCAAGGACAGAAGCAGCATAATCTCAAACCAGCCGCAGGGCGTCTTTGAAGACTTTGTTAATTTAAGCCCTGACTGGGATTTAATGTTGGATTTTGTAGCGGCGCATATGGCTTATTTCTTTGGAGGTAAATCCCGTAAATCAGTAGCAATCCATACAGGCAGAGGCTGCCCTTATAGGTGCACTTTTTGCATAAATAATATCTTATTTGGCAAATCAAGGCGTACAAAGCCTATTGATTTAATAATAAGGGAAATAAAAATAGTTTTACAAAAATTTAATCCTGATCTGATTAATATTATGGATGATAATTTTTTCATAAATAAAAAGTTTGTAGAAGATTTTTGCGCCAGGCTTAAGGAAGAAGGCATGTGCATAAAATGGTTTGCAAATTCAAGAGTAAACTATTTTGATAATTTTGATGATGAGTTTCTTTCCAAGCTTAGAGACAGCGGCTGTATTTCTCTGGGTTTTGGCGCAGAATCAGGATCTAAGAAGATATTGTCCTATCTTAAAAAGGATATTACGCCTGAACAAATATATGATGCTGCAGTGAAATGTGTAAAATATGATATTATCCCTATATTTTCTTTTATGACTGGCTTGCCCCGGGAGACAAAAGAAGACAGGTTAGAGACTATGAGACTTATTAAAAAGCTTCAGGCAGTTTCAAACAAGGTGGCTTTCAACACAATACAAATAATCCGCCCTTATCCGGGCGGGGAACTTTACCAGGATTGCCTTAAATATGGGCTATATGAGCCTAAAACCCTTGAAGATTGGGAAAACAAAAGCAAGGTGTCATTGGGCTATCTTAATCCTGCTGATTTGCCTTGGATAGATTGCCCGGGAGATATAGAAATCATTTCAAAATATTATTCCAAAAGTATGAACAATTACCTGTTATTATTAGATGTTAATCCCCTCTTGAAGAATTTATTTAGAATTAGAACAAAACTATTCGGGGATTTATCATATGCATATGCAAAATCAGATAACCAGAATATTAAAAAGCTACTAAACTACGGGCTTAAAGCCACAGAAAAAGTTTCAAATTTAGGAAAACCTGTTGCTATAAAGAATATATCTGAATTAAGGACTTATAAATGAATATATAGGCTTCCCTTATACATTTGTTTTCTTAAAAAGCGCATTCCTTTGGAATATTTTTGAATAATGTTATATTTAATGAATTTTTGTCCATTTTATAGTGCATCTCGTCGTATGTTATCAACGGGGTTTTCAACTTATAAACCTTTTGTGCCATTTTTCAATTACATACAGCATCCAGAGCTGTGTTGAATACTTATATCGCCTTATGGACTCTTTCTGCTGCTTAAAAATTTTATCTACAAAATCCTGGTTAAACAATTCTGAACAAATCAATTCTGAATAAGCAGTATCAATAAGCTCGCTGTTAAACCAGTCTCTGAGCGGCGTGTAAAATGACCGCTTCTTGTCAGTCGAAAATGCAGGAGGCAGGGCTTTTTTTGCGGTTTCACGCAACAGCCATTTTCCCATTTTTCCATGCAGCTTATACTTGTTCTTGATCTCTTCACCAAGCCTTATTATTCTGTTGTCAAGGAATGGTACTCTTGCCTCAAGCGAGTTAGCCATTGTCATTTTGTCAACTTTCATTAATTGGAAGTTTGGCATTATTTCCCTGAAATCAAATGCCATTGCAGAGCAGAGGCTGTTTTTTATCTTGAAATAAGGCTTGAGGTAGCTTTCCGGAGCTTTCTCAAAGCAAGCTTTGTTCAGAAGCCTCTTCTTTTTTGAATTGCTGAACACTACATCAGCCACCGAGAAGTATAAGTGTTTTGGCAGGTATTTAGTCAGCCTGTATTTTGAATATCCTGCAAAAAGTTCATCAGCGCCTTCCCCTATAAGGCAGACTGTGGCTTTTTTCCTTGCGAAAGATGACATTATGTAAGTCGGCAGTATGGCCGGATCTGCAATCGGCTCGTCCATGTGCCATATCACTTTGTCCAGAACTTTTGTCATATCGCTGAAACTTATGTTAAGCTCGTGGTGGTCTGTTGAAAACTTTTCAGCAACCTGCTTTGCATAGCTGAATTCATCGGTTTCCAGCCCGAATCCGACTGTAAATGTGCTGACTTTGGCTTGATGTTTTGCCATGAATGCAGTCACAAGGCTTGAGTCTAAACCTCCTGATAAGAATACACCTATTGGCACATCTGCAACAAGCATATCTTTTATTACATTGCCGAATGTTTCCTCAAAATCATATTTATCAGAAGACTGCTTGAATTCGAAAGAATAATAAGGCTTTATTTCGATAGCGCCCTTATGGAACATAAGCGTATGTCCCGGGAGAAGCTTATTTATGCCCTCAAAAAAGGTTTTATTGCCAAATACAACTTTCCTGCCAAGAAAGTGGTATAAACTGCTTTTATCAATTGCCTTTATCACTTCTTCATTCTTGATGATTGCTTTTATCTCAGATGCAAACATCAACCTAGTGCCGTCAAACCAATAATAAAGAGGCTTTATCCCTGCCCTGTCCCTTGCCATAAACAGCTTTTTTTTATTGTTATCCCAGAGCGCAAATGCAAACATGCCGTTGAACATCTGCACGCAATCTTCGCCAAACTCTTCATAAGCATGAATTATTACCTCTGAATCAGTTTCTGACTTGAACCTGTGCCCTTTTTTTTCTAACGAATCCCTAAGTGTTTTGAAGTTGTAAATCTCACCGTTATAGACAAGTGCAATAGAACAATCCTCGTTAAACATTGGCTGCTTTGCTTTATCGGAAAGGTCGATTATGCTGAGGCGCCTATGGCCCAGCGAAATGCCTTTATCTTCATAATAGCCAAATTGATCAGGGCCCCTGTGTACAATGGCATCGCACATTCTTTTAAGCAATGCCTTGTCATTCCAGCTGAATCCCGCTATTCCGCACATTTTTTGTAAACCTCTTCGACCTTTTTAGCTATTTTTGCTGCGCTGTATTGCTTTGCCGCATTTAAGGCACTTTTCCCCATTTTTTGCCTTAATTTTGGATTATTGACAAGCAGGCTTATTTTACTTTTCCATTCAAGTGTATTCCGGGGTTCTATCAGATAGCCGGTTTTTCCGTCAATTACTATATCCTTCAGCCCGCCAATATCAGATGCAATAACAGGAATGCCATAGCTCATAGCTTCAATCGCTGTCCTGCCGAAAGGCTCTTCCCATAACGAAGGCACAACAACAATGTCTGCCTGCCTGTATGCTTCTGACGGCTCTCTCCAGCCAAGGAATTTTGCAGAGGATTTCTTAACCATACCTTCCAGCGGGCCATAGCCTGCAATAAGCAGTTCAGCTTTGCTGTAATCAATTAAAGGGATAATGTTCTGAATGCCTTTGCTTGGGTCCAGCTTGCCGAGGAATAGGATTCTTATTTTGCCTTTTTGCCAGATTTTTTCATAGTTTATGGCTTTTACTGGGTTTGAAATAACAACCGCATTTTTAATGCCGCAAATGTCAAGCTTTCTTTTTACAGCGGCTGATATTGCTATCTTTGCATCAGCCTTATTTAATGTATGCCATTGCCTCATTGTATGCCGAAATTTATAAAAATCCCATAATAGCCGCCATGCTTTTGTACATTTTACCAGCTGCCTAAGCGAGCAGGCTTCGCAGTTGCTGCCGTCTCTTGCATAGCAGCTGCTTTTCGGGCAGCAGAACCAGTAGTCCCTAAGGTGCAATACTGCCGGTATGCCTGCCCTGTGCGCAGCATTCACTGCTGCGACTGCCGTGAATCTATCATTTGCATGAATAATGCTAATCTTCTTTTCTTTTATCTGTTTTAGAAGGAAATGCTCAAGATATTTTTCCTGCATAAAAAAACAGGGAATCCTGCGGAATTTCATGAATTTCAGGGTTTTTGGGCCCCAGTTTTCGGAACTCGCCACAAAAACATTATGCCTCTTTGCCATCTCATCTGCAAGTATTTTAAAACTGACTTCTGCCCCGCCTTTTCCAAGTCCAAAGTAAGATGTATAAAGTAGGTTCATGTTTAGTTTATAGCGCAGAGACCCGTTTATATGCATTATGGAGAGGTGGTTTATAGTGCCCGAAGAGGAACATTATACAAATAATGAACTTATTTTATATTTGCCAATATAAAGTCTTCCTCAAATATAGATGGCTCAAACCGTTTAATTATATCAAACTTTTCTGTGCAGTTAAGATTAAGACCAGTGCTTATAATCAACAGTCCTCCCTTAAATCTGTCGAGCATATCACATACTTTGATACTTGCATCATAGTCATATCTGTCTTTAGCCCATATAGTAAACCAAGTCTGGTTTGTATTCGGTCCATATACGGGCTTATCAAGATAAGCAGCAATTGGTGCAGCTGGCATGAAAGGGCTGACAACAAGCGCCTTATTACTAAGATTATTTTCCCGGATATAATCTGCAACGTCTTTACCTGATGAAAAATTATATCTTTCTTCATAATAAACAGCAATAATAGCGGCGAGAATTTGCAGAGATATAATTAAGATTATAAATGTCTTTTTCCATTTTACTTTCAATAACTCTTTGTTTTCAATTAATTCTAGCCAAAGGCAAACTATAAATAAGATGAATATATACGCAGAATGGCGGATAATCGTCGATAGAAAAAAGTTAAATAGGAGAATAGGAATAGAAAAAACAAGAAAAGGGAACCTATACCTTCTTAATGTTAGTAACGCAAGCAGGAAACAAATACCCCCTATTGCAGAATAGTATTCGCTAAATTGATTTAAAAACAGGCTATCATAAAATGCAATCTTCAATTCCGGAATAGGTACGAACGCACGCATTAAGGCGGCAAATGGCCTTCCAAATTGCCGCACATCAAATCGGAGTACAATCTCAGATACCCACATCGGTTGTTTAGGATAAGCTATGTAGGCTACTGCTAAGAGGTTCAAGAGGAACATAGCTGTTAGCAATATTTTAAGTTTTTTATTATCTGTCGTTCTGAAAATGAGAATAAACAGGAAAACTGAAATAATAGTGCCTATAATATTTGAATTTGCTAGAAGAAGATTTAAGACAAATGCGATTATTGGCCTCTTTTTAAAGAGAGCTAATATTAAGAAAATGAGCATAATCCCTATTGCATAATTCCTGCTAATTGCAAGGAACTCAAACGAAAAGAAATAGCCGAATATCATCATTATTCTTATTGGCTTATTGAAGGGTGAATAAAATAGGATTAAAAAAGCGGTAACCAGAGCAATAGCAAAATGCAATAGTTGCATGTAAACAACATTATGTGTAAATTTGCCGACAACATGCAGGATGCTATACCATAAGAGCGGAGTCCGTTCATAATTGTCAAGATGCTGTTGCCATAAATTTACATGGATCCCCATCATCCAAGTTTGGGCTTCATCTCTCTGTATCTCGTGGTGGAATACCGTAAACAATCCTACTATAAAGAAGATGGAAAATGCAAAGATTAGCGGCAGATTTTTCTTAAATTCCATTCTACTAATTCATAGACACTACTATATTTAAACCTTTTCTTCAAGACTTGTAACTTTTTTGAGCACGTTCTGTGAGTTATCGCTATATTTATAAACGGGGCTATTATCTTAAAGCATATGGCTTTTACTGATTTGATGGGGCTTTTAAGGGTAAGGCAGTGGTACAAGAACTTAGTTGTTTTCCTGCCGCTTTTTTTTGTTGGTTTGGTATTTGTACTCAATGACTTCCTGCTGACTTTGCTGGGCTTTTTAGCCTTATGCCTGTTTTCATCTGCAACCTATATAATAAATGACATGCACGACCGTAAGCAGGACAGGCTGCACCCAGAGAAAAGGCTCCGCCCCATAGCTGCTGGCAGGGTAAGCCTCATTGCAGCAGCAGTTATTGCTGGGCTGCTCTTTTTAATGGCTTTAGGCATCGCTTATTGCCTTTCAATTACATTCATGGCTGTAGCACTTGTGCTTTTTGCGCTTTCCCAGCTTTACACCTTCTGGCTGAAAGGCGAGGCTTTTATTGACCTGCTGCTGCTCTCTACAAACTTCGTGCTAAGGGCAGTGAGCGGCGCATTCATAATAGATATCAGCATTATCAGCATAAGCCCTTGGCTGGTGCTATGCACTTTTTTCCTCAGCCTTTTCCTTGCCGCAGGCAAGCGCGAGGGCGACGTGTCAATAATAGAAAAAGATAAGGCAGTTGCTCAGAGGAAGTCCCTGCAGTATTACACGCCCGATATTACTAAAACGCTAACCATAATTTCCGCAACCCTATTAATAATGTCGTACAGCCTTTACAGCTTCCTCAGCAAGTACAATTATTTATTATTAACGCTTCCTTTTGCATTATACGTCATATTCCGCTACCTTTGGCTTATACGCTCTGGCTCTTACATCGCAAGGCATCCAGAATACGCCTATAAGGACTGGAAGCTTGCTGCTGGAGTGCTGCTTTGGCTTGGCGGGGCATTCTTAATAATCTACGCAGCTTATTAGGGTTGGGCATCAGAAAAGCGCTGGCGTGGCATAACTTTCCATAAGCCCGGCATCTTTAAGCACCCTCCCAAACTCCTCATCCTTTAAAGTGAATGAGAAGTTATTTGGGCTTTTTAAGGGTGTTTAGCCAAATGATATTCTTTCCACCTAAAATATTAGTTTGGATTAGGGCTTCCGATACTTATCAAAATAAGGCTGATTTATTTGGGAATGCGCCATTTTATCACACTCAATGCTGCTGTTATATAATACTTCAACTGATTAAAGTTTCTCAGCCCTTTAACCTGCTTTAATATATATTTTATGTTTATATAAAAGTCCTTATACATCTTATCTCTAATCTTTACCAGTTCATCTCCTGTAAAATTGTCGGTTCTCCATAAAATCTCATCTTTGAAACATGCATAATTATCCCATTTTATGTTATTTAAATATCCTTTTTCTATATCATATTCATAGACCTCTGTCTTTGGATAGGGGGTTATGACTGAGACACACAGATAATCAGCTTCTATTTCTGATATAAGCTTCTTTGTAAGTTCTACATCCTCTTTTGTTTCTTCAATGTGCCCTATGCTTATAAGTGCCTGAGTTTTTATTCCGGCTTCCCTCGTCAGTTTGAACGCCTTCTTAACCTGATCTAAGGTTATCCCTTTCCTCATTCTCTTCAGAACCTTATTGCTTCCGCTCTCAACACCATAGGCAATCTTGGTACATCCAGATTTCTTCAAAGCAGACAATATTTCATTGTCTACCGTATCAACTCTCGCATCAATGTCAAAAGTCATGTTCCATTTCTTATACTCGTTGCAGAAATCCAATATTCTTTTTTTGTTCAATGTGAATGTATCATCATCTATAGTTATGTGGTTAAATCCTAATGCGTTTATATCCCGAACTTCCTGCATAATATGGCCTATGCTCCTAAATCTTACCCTCTTTCCGTGCATATATTTTGCACTACAGAAGTTGCAGTCATTGGGGCATCCTCTAGAAGTGAACATAACTGCGGAGTTTCCTATTATTGCAGGGCTCGCACTGCCTGTATATAAATTAAGTTTCAGCATACTTCTGTTAGGTATGGGTATCTCATCAAGATTCTCAATCGGTTTCCTGTCAGGGTTATGTTTTATTCCGGTCGTATCTCTATAAGATATCCCCTCTATTTTATTTAATGGAACTCCCTTTGCTATTTCCAATAGACTTATCTCTCCTTCTCCTCTAACAACAATGTCAGCTTCCGTCTCCTTTATTGTATCCTCAGGCAGTACTGTTGGATGTATACCGCCAAGAACAGTTTTTGCCCCTTCAAGTTTTGCCAGATGAACTAGCTCTATAACTTGTGGTATATTAGGAGTCATAGCTGTAATGCCGATTATGTCGTAACCCTTTAGACTTTTTATTGGCTCTACTTCCAAATCAAGTATGCCAACCTCAATGGAATTGTTATCCAAATAAGTTGCTAAGGACAATAGGTTCATCGGATGCTGTACTCCCCCCACTTTCTTGAACTTCCCAAGACTTCTATCTGATGGCCTGATTAATAATACTTTGACATTTTTACTGTTAGGCTTTGTGGGATTCTGTGAAATTAGCATTCTAAGTTGGTAATGCGCCTATCCTTTTTAAAGTTTTCTTCTTTTTGGGACTATAAAACGAAAGGTTTAAATATTGTTGAGGCACTGGAAGAAAAAGAACGTTTAAAAATAACAATTCATCTTTGCAAAGAGACAATGACATGAAAATATTATTGCTAAAACCAATCAGTAACGTTTATTATGTAATACAGCCGAATCTTGGATTAGGATATTTGGCAGCTATAATGCAGGAAAAGATTCATGAAGTGCAGATACTTGACTCAGGAAAAGAAAATCTTACATGGGAAAAATTCTCCGGCATTGTAAAGCAGGGGAAGTTTGATATTATCGGCGTACAGATGTTTACTCATGAAGTACTTTCTGTTAAAAAACATATAAACATAATCAAAAAAGTATCTCCTGAAAGCACCATAATTGTGGGCGGTGCCCACATAAGCGGAGATCCTGTTGGCACAATGAATTTCATGAATGTTCTGGACTTCGGCTTTGTGGGTGAAGCAGAAATTGGAATGGAAAAATTCTTGACGCTTAGCAAAAAAGATTACAAAAATGCCAATTTGTTAAAAAAGATACCTAACCTTGTTTGGAGAGATAAAAATGAGGTTGTAATCAACAAAAGAGAATGCTACGATGAGCTTGACTTAATTAAGTTTCCTGCTTGGCATTTAATGAAGCCCTCGACATATCCTGTCGCCCCTCATGGAAACTTCTGCAAAAGATTCCCTATTGCACCTTTGGTAATCTCCCGGGGCTGTCCATTTCAATGCACATTTTGCGCAGGAAAATCAGTCACAGGGTCACGGCTCAGATACCGAACCTTAAACAATGTAATGTCAGAAATAATGCTGCTTTATAATAAATATAATGTAAGGGAGATACATATAGAAGATGATAACTTTACACTAAAAAGAGAATATGTTGAAAAATTCTGCAAAGAAATAATAAGGAATAAACTGAATATTGCATTTGCATTGCCCAATGGCGTAAGGCTGGATACGCTTGACAAATCCCTATTGGAGCTTATGGAAAAAGCAGGATTCTATTCGATAGGCGTGGGCATAGAATCTGGAAGCGACAGAATTTTAAAGCTAATGAAAAAAAGCTTGTCAAAAGAGAAAATAAAAGAAAAAATAGACCTTATAAAGAAGCATACCGCCATAAATATCACTGGATTTTTTTTATTAGGTTATCCGGGCGAAACAGAAGAAGAGATTAAAGAAACAATAGAGTTTGCAAAATCCCTCAGGATAGATAAGGCCGGTTTTATGTGCATTATGCCTCTTCCCGGTTCAGAACTTTGGGATTTGTACATAAAAAAAGTAGGTGGGAATATACCTTGGGAAAACTTCTTCTATTACAGAATAGTCCAGGGATTATCAGACATTCCTGCCGAAACACTTAGGAAATTACAAAGAGAGGCGATTAGGCAGTTTTACTTTAGGCCTAATATTATATTTGGCTTAATAAGACAAATTAAAACCTACAGCCAAATTAAGGTATTGGCAAGAAGGTTTAGTAGTGCCTTTTTGACAAAGATATAAAACCAGTTAATTGTTGCTTATTGCACCATAATCTAATTTATGTTCGAGATATAATGATTTTTACGTACCCGCAAAGCGGATATGTCTTGTGGCAGGGTGGGCTTATTCCTCATGCACTTTGCAAACATTTATAAATCTTATAAAATAATATCCTCATATGAAAGTATTATTGGTTCGCTGCAGAGAAACAGAGAATCTAAATACGAGACTGCCAGATAGCTTAAATAAGGCGCAGGGCATATACCCTCCGTTAGGAATAGCGTATATTGCTGCTTTCCTTGAACAGCATGATATAGACGTTGAAATATTAGATATCCTTGCTTTGAATCTTACAAGGGAAGAAATCAAAAATGCTATACGCCGGATAAACCCTGAGATTATAGGCCTTACATCAATGACCCCTACCTGCAGAAGTGTAATTGATGTATGCTATATTGCGAAAGAAGTAAACTCAGATATTCTGACAGTAGTGGGCGGTGTGCATATGAGCATATTTGCTAGAGAAATGCTGAGTTTTCCTTGCATTGATGTAGGGGTTATTGGTGATGGTGAGGATGCAATGCTTAAAATATGTAAAGATATGCACCAAGGCAAAAGGCCAAAAGGGGTTCTTAAAGGTGAACGTATAGATAATTTAGATATCTTACCAATTCCTGCACGACATCTCTTGCCTAATGATAAATATTGGTGCGTTATTGTGGAAAAACCTTTTACAACAATGATAACTACGCGGGGGTGTCCTTTTGGATGCGGTTTTTGTTATCCTGCTGAAAAGAAGGTAAGGTTTAGGGATCCGATAAAAGTTGTTGACGAAATGGAATTAATAGCCAGACAATATAAATTCAAGGAGATTCTGTTTTATGATGATACTTTTACATTATCAAGAAAGCATGCAATTAATATCTGCGAAGAAATAATACGAAGGGGTTTGAAATTAAAATGGGAGGCACCAACGCGATGTGACAGGGTTGATAGGAAACTATTAGAGATTATGAAAAAAGCAGGCTGTATACGCCTTAGGTTTGGTGTTGAAAGTGGAGACCAAAATATCCTAAATCATATGAACAAAGGCATAACCTTAGAGCAAATAAGACAAGCATTTAAACTAACTAAAAAGGCAGGCATCGAAACATTTGCTTATTTTATAATAGGCTATATGGGGGAGGATGAGAATACGATTAAAAGTACAATTCGCTTTGCAAAGGAATTAAGTCCTGATTGGGTGATGTTTACGGCAGCAACCCCTCTTCCAGAAACTATGCTCTATGAAGAATCTGTCAAAGCAGGGCTTGTCGATAAGAATTATTGGTCCGATTTTACACTCGGGAAAAGAAATGACCGTTTACCTTTTTTAATTGAAAATGCTGATCTTTGGGCCAAACAAGCATACAAGGAATTTTATTTGCGGCCTTCATTTATGATTCATAAACTTAAGTCAATTAATTCGCTCTATAGGCTTAAACATATAATGACTGGTGCTTATGCAATACTAAAGTTCAGAATGAACTAATCTTGAAAAATTAAGAGGCTTAATCAGAAATTCTCACCTGTTTTAACTAGTCAGTTTTTTAAGAGGGGGAACTTATTGTTACTTTCTATAAATCTTATCTGCAATAATTATTTTCTTATATATATACTTGACTTTTCCTAAAATTTTATACACTAGGAACTAAATTTTTTCTTATTCAATTTTTCCGAGAATAAATAACTTTTTTTAGGGTATAATAGGCACTGTCTGATTATTAAGTGATTTTCGGTATATTTCAGCGGCAAAGTCTGCTGAAAGAGCGATAAAAGCCAAACGTTAAAGAGTAACTTGGATATTTTAGGCTATATTTTGGTTTTGTT
>Ga0180009_10006640_pt1 | contig 12077 bp, 15 predicted proteins | sample OS_PC_MetaG_FD_123537 | JGI IMG/M metagenome (GOLD analysis project Ga0180009, IMG submission 123537) | Groundwater microbial communities from the Aspo Hard Rock Laboratory (HRL) deep subsurface site, Sweden - OS_PC_MetaG | ecosystem: Environmental > Aquatic > Deep subsurface > Groundwater...
CACTGACACCTCCATTTAAATGAATTTTAGTGTCGGGGTTGTACCACGGCTAACCGGACAAGTTAATTGTCGTCAACCGGACAAGATAATTGTCGCACAATAATTTTAACATTGAAAATTCCACTGGCAACAGTATAATCACTGCAAAACATTTCCTGTGGAAGGTTAATTTTTATAAATGAGACATCAGACAAAGCATAATTTCTCTGGATTGCTGAGTCTGTCATCTCTTGGGACAGATCATAGCCAAAATATTTGATGTGTGGGAATTTTTCTGCTAAAAAATCTGCAAGCTTTCCATATCCACAACCAAGATCATTTATTGAGAATACATCTTCCCCGCGAATCAAATCAGAAAGAATTTTAAACCTGAGCAACTGTGATTCTTGACCGTTCCAGTCCACACCAGCAGGTGTTGCTCCATGTTTTATAATCCTATCTGAATAATATTTACCAATATTTCTTAATATTTCATCAGCCACAATAAGATCACCTGTTATGATTTTGTTTATACAAATTTTTCACCAATGTATAAGGTCTTTTCTTTGTTTCAATAAATATCTTTGAAAGATAAATTCCGATAACTCCAATAAAAAATATTATCATACCGCCAAAAAGCCACACTGAAGCCATTAATGATGTCCAGCCGTCAATAGTGATATTAAAAAAAAGTTTTCTGAATATAATATACACAATATATAAGCAAGAAAAGAAAGTGACGGCGGAGCCAAAGATAAAAATCATTCTCAAAGGCACGACAGAAAAAGATGTTATTGCATTCACCATGGCCGATATTTTTTTTCTGAATGAATATGTTGTTTTGCTATGGCTGTGTTTAACAACATATTTTGCCTTTTGATTATAACCTGTATGACTCCAGATACCAGCAAGAAATATTTCCTGCTCTTCATATTCAAGCAATGATTTAACATATTTCAGTTTCATTAAACGAGCTGTAATAAGGTTTTTAGGAACTGATACAGATGTTAATTTATTGTATACTTTATAAAAAAATTCACCTGTTATCTTCTCAACCCATCCACCTTTGCGTTTTTTTTGAACGCCATAAATCACATCAACATCTTCTGCTGTTGTAAGATCCGTATAAAAAGTTTCAAGCAGTTCCGGTTCTTCTTCCAGATCAATATCAATTAGAAAAATATATTCGCCCTTTGCATAACTAAGACCTGTCATCATGGCTTTGTGATGCCCAAAATTGCGCGATAAATTAACGACTGTAACCTTTGGGTCACTCTTATATAAATCTATAGCAATTTCCAATGAATTATCCGGAGAACCATCATTAACAATGATTATTTCATAATCATTTGTTATTTTTTTTGCTGAAGCAGAAATTCTTTTATAAAATTCTTTTATAAAATTTTCAGAATAATAAAGAGTTGTTACAATTGATAATTTCATTTTGCCTGTCCAAAGGTTTTCATAAATTTCTTTGCATTGGGGCCCTCATTAAAAATCAAATCAAGGACCGTTACACCATGCTCAAAAGGAGCATAAAGCTGAGTGTATTCGGGATAACCCTTATAATCTACCCATTCCACACGAATACCTTCCTTTGTAAACAGGTCAGTATCCAGATATGCCTTTGCACTCAAACCTGAAAGATATGTCGATGCCCCGGCTTTCTTACAGATGTCTATCAATCTTTCCGATGGATTTCCACAGGCATTATATTCACTGGACCATTTTAAAGGAGTTGAAATACCAAGAATTTTATTAATTGCTGTAATAAATTTATAATTAATATTGCTTAGAAAACAATCACTACATTCAATATATAAATTTTCAAAAAACTTATTGTAAAATGAAAAATAAGGAGCTTTATTATAATGTTGCAACAAAGTATTCCAATGTTTTTGTGCCCATTTCTTATCTTTGATCTGGGTCTCATTTATATTCTGAAAATATTTTCCCTTAACTTTAACCGGTATAGTAAGCCATTGAAGCCCCCTGGGTGTTAATATTTTATTTCGATTTCGCCAGTCCCTTCGCGTATATTGAACATCATCATAAATAACAAATTCATCAACTGAATTGATAATATCAAAATAACCTTTCCATGGGATATAATTAGATTGTAATATGGCTATCTTATGATCCATCTTTTTATTTTCATTTTTATGTTTAGCTTTTTTTGCTTAAAGTATGCAGTACAAAATCAGGTTATTTAAAACTTTAAAAACAGCTTCACCCAAAAAGTGAAAGATCTTCATACTCTATAACCTTCAACAGATACTCTCCATACCCACTTTTCATCATCGGCCTGGCCAAGATCTTCAATTGCTCCTTGGTGATCAGTCCTCTGCGAAAGGCTACTTCTTCAATACATCCAACTTTAAGCCCCTGCCGCTCTTCAATGGTCTCAATAAATGCCCCGGCTTTCATCAGAAATTTGTGAGTTCCTGTATCTAACCATGCAAACCCGCGACCAAGGAGCTGAACCTTGAGCTTGCTCTGGTTGAGATAGACCTTATTCACATCAGTTATCTCAAGCTCACCCCTGTGAGACGGTTTAATAGAATTGGCAATATCCACAACAGTGTTGTCATAAAAATAAAGCCCTGGAACAGCAAAATTTGATTTAGGATGTTCCGGCTTTTCTTCAATACTCAACACCTTTCCCTGTTTATCAAAATCCACCACCCCATACTGCTTTGGTTCATTAACCCAATACCCAAAAACAATCCCGCCTTCCTGAATCTGGGCACATTTTTGAAGGACAGGTTGAAAACCCTGGCCATAGAACAAGTTATCCCCAAGAATAAGACATACCGAATCATTACCGATAAAATCTTTACCAAGAATGAACGACTGGGCCAGACCTTCGGGTTTTGGCTGCTCAATGTAGGAGATAGAGATGCCCAATTGCGAACCGTCTTTGAGCAGGTGCCTGAAACGGGGCAAGTCTTCTGGGACGGAAATAAGTAAAATATCCGTGATGCCAGCCAGCATAAGTGTGGACAGAGGGTAATAGATCATGGGCTTATCATAAACAGGCAAAAGTTGTTTTGTACCTGCAATGGTCAAAGGGAAAAGTCGTGTGCCGGACCCTCCTGCTAGTATGATTCCTTTCATATATTTACCATCCAATAATAAATGCTTTTTTTAATGAGTTTATATGTGGTGTCTGCCGGGTTTTGGGGATTACAATCTGCTCCTGGTAATCATCTTCATTTATTTCCCTTTCTATTAATTTCATGGTGGTCTCCTTTTGAGGTCGTAGATTTACTCAGATGGGCGCAGATTGCTTAAATGTTTTCCGCCTTATCAACAAATGTCCACAATTTATGAATGACAAATGCACAGATCGGCAACAGAAGGACAACAACAACTATTTTTATATAAATGCTTCTGGTTGCGGCAAGTTTGGCAAAGTTGACAGCCAGAATAAGAGAGCTTGCCTGCACAATGAAGAATTTTATTCCTTTTTTTGTAGACAGGCTGCTTTTAAAAACAAATTTTGACTGGGCATAGTAAGACCAGATAAATGCAATCATGAATCCAGTCACATTTGAAAACAGGAAGGACTCATTAATAAACAGGACAAACATGGAGGCTGTACAAAAATGGATCAATGAAGAAAAAAATCCGATAATAAAATATTTTATCAATTGTTCTTTAATCATGCTGCTGACAGGTTTTAGCCAATACAAATGCTGAACCAACTATGGTTTTTCCTGCTGTTCGATCATGTCTTGGCAGATATCTTCTCTCATTGTTTAATATTCCTTTTCAACAATGTAGGCAGGTCGCCGCTTGGATTCCATGTACATTCTCCCGATATACTCTCCGACGATACCGACACCGATCATCTGGAGCCCCCCTAAGAAAAGAATGACTGTCAAAAGAGAAGCATAACCTGGAACATCAACTCCCAAAATCAGTGTTCTTAAAATTATAAAACTCCCATAGAAAAAGGCAAATAGGGATATGAGTAATCCAAAATAAAGCCATACCCTGAGCGGCACTGTGCTGAAGCTTGTAATGCCTTCCAAAGCGAAATTCCACAGTTTCCATCCATTAAAACTTGTTTGTCCAGTCTTTCTTTTTCCCCGTTTATATTCCACTACAGCTGTTTTAAAGCCAACCCAGGCGAAAATACCTTTCATAAACCGCTGATTTTCCGGTAGCTCCTGAATTGCTTTTACCACCTTTCTGGTTACCAGTCTGAAATCTCCAACATTTTCAGGTAATTTTATGGATGAAATTTTGTTGTGCGCGTTATAAAACAGTTGTGCAGTCATTCGTTTGCCCAAACTGTCCGTGGAGCGGTCTATTCTTTTTGCAAGAACAACATCATATCCTTTATCCCAGTATGTAATAAAATCCCTTATAAGAGCAGGGGGGTCCTGTAGGTCTGCATCAATAGGAATTATGGCTTCACCTATGGAAAAATCAAGGCCTGCTGTCAATGCAGCTTCTTTTCCAAAATTTCTGGATAGATTGATAATTTTGATATTCTTTCTTTTTTTCTGTTCTTTAAGCAATTCTTCAAGAGTATTGTCTGAACTGCCATCATTTACACAAATAATTTCAAAAGATCTGTTGATGCTCTCCAATACTGTAAAAATTTCACTCATAAAAATATTGACCATGCCTTCTTCGTTATAAAACGGGCAAACAATTGATATGATAATCTGCTCTTTGTTCATTTTATAAAATTCCTTTCTATATGGTTGCACCGCTGTCACAGAGGGATATCCGATATATTGGATTGAACGATATTTGTAACTATCTAATATTTCAATCCAAAAACACGTTTACGTTTCTGCCCATCTACAGCAGCTAAATAGGATTCATCAGATAACGAATGCAGGTCAATATGGTGCATGGCTTTTGACTTCCAACTTTGACCTGTTGGATAAAGAATGGGCGAATTTCCCAATTGAGTCTCTTTATAATTTTCTTTATCCAAAAACTCAACGCAAAATGCAGAAACTGATTTACCATATTCCTGTTCGCAATCCTGAGCAAAACGTATGAGTTTTCCATCTATTGTTACAACACGCCCTGCACAGCGTGCTTTTTGGGGTTGATCATATACAATAGGTGAACGTGGATGTATTTGCCAAGGTCCCAAAAGATCATTTGCAAAATACAAAATAAGATCGCGAGACATGTTATAAGATACAAACATCCACCATAATTCATTGTGTTGAAAAATTGAAGGATCTGCGTAAGATTTCCCCTCCAGCAATTTTTTTTCTAATTTCCATCTTCTTGGAAAATCGACTGCACGATATAGCCGAACAGAATTATCGCTTCCGGTTTCAGGAATCATCCATATTTCCTGTTGATGTTCAAAAATGTATGGATACGACAAATGGAAAGACTCTCTTAGGACTATGGACTGATAAGACCATTTTAGACCATCGTCAGAAGTTGCCATCCCTATCTCAGCACACTTACGCGATTTGTTGAAGACTTCCATAAACATATACCATTTCCCTTTTTCATGGAACAAAAATGGATCGGATACAAAACCTGCATTTACGTCATTAACATCTTGCTTTGATAAAACCAAAATACTATTTTGTTGTAGTTCCTCAATTGTAGTTCCTACACTGATACCAATAGAAAATTCTCCTCTTATATCCATAAAAGGTGTTTTCCATTTTCCAACAAAAGGAACACCACGCCATCGATAAATATAACCCATAATAAAACCACAAAAAACGGCACATGTCAGAATCAAATATATCATATTTACTATTTCCATAACCTGTTTTTTATAAAAGACATTGCGTAAAACACAGTTGTCTTAGTGCTTCGATAACTTATATCCAGTTTTACGTTTTTTTTATCACTTGCTCCCCATTCATATTTGTATTGTTCTGCACCGCTTAGAAAATCAAATTCAGAACATCCTTCCAATATTGCATTTTCGATAACGCTCCCCAATAGAACTTGTCCAATAGAATATTTAGACCATTCAGGATCAAAACCTGACTGAAGATAATAAAATTTATTTCCATATTGAAAGCCCCAAAGAGCAGCAATGGGCTTAGTGTCAATTTTTAGAAACCATAACCTCAACCAGTTTTTCTCCGAAAACCAATAAGCTATGGACTGATAAAATCGTCTTTTTTTTTGATTAACAAAAGCACCTGGCAGTCCTTTAATAGCCCATCTTTTCTCATGTAATGTCAAAAATGCTTCTATGTCTGCTTCGACATGCTGGGGATCATACGACTCAAAGGTTAGTCCAAACTGTTTCTGCAACCTGCGTTTCTGATATCCGAAATTCTTTCTGATGCTTTTCTTGAGAGACATGTTAAAGGCGTGCCATGACCTGGGAAGAACAACAAAGGGGCATATACTTGTGAACTCTTGGGTGAATCTGTAATTTTTATCCATAGCAATATCAGCCGCACATTGTATGTTAATTGATTTTTCAGGAATACCATTAAGACGTAAGATATCCCATTGTGAAGTATGATTATCCAAATATTCAAAAACAGAACTCATTATTTCGTTTTTTTCCCAACGAGAGGCAATGATAAAATCAAGATATTCTCCATGTACAGTTTTTGTACCTATAAAGGTTATCTCCTTAATATTGAAAAAACCAAAGAATGTCCTTTTGGTCATGACAAGTGGCGCAATTGCAACGACTTTATCATTATCCATTACAATCAATATGAACAAGCTGTTATTTGCATCACTAAATTCTTCCCACCAAGAAAAAGCCCATTCCCAAGTGAGAAAAATTGTATCCTCATTACTTATAGACAAGAGGTTGTTCCATTCTTCCCTTATAGCTGCAAATTCTTTTGTAGTTGATATACGCTTAACTGCTATCATGATTCTTAAATCCGATCAGGTATTTTGCTTTTAGCTACCCATTAGGTGTCTTCCCCTGTCCAACATTATAAATTATCGGATATTTTCTTCTATCTCCTTAATTATCATTTTTATCTGTTTAGGTTTAAACCATTCTGCGTGGCTTGTTTTTACATCATTTTTTTTGACTTTCCCTTTGTAATATGCTCTTAGTTTGGGGGCATATTCTTTCTCCCAGTTCTTTGAATTCAATAAAAGCACATTACCAGAATAGGGTATGGGCATGTAGGGGTTTTCTGCGCATGCCTTGTAAAAAACATTTTCCATAAGTCTAAACTGTATTGCTTCGGGAACAGGCTTTCCCAGTTTAATATAAAGGCGCTCCTGAATACTATCCAGAGAAATGTAATAATCACGAATTCTGTTTTTTATTCTTGAATTAATTTTTTTAAAGATATGGGTTTTGGGGGTCTGACCCAGATAAGTATTTGATGGGTTTTGGGGGTCTGACCCAGATAAGTATTTGGTTTTATGATAAAATCATTCAAAAAATCTGCGTTTTAGCTTCTTAGGATCAACTTTTCAGGGTCAAAAACAGCATTTTAAGAATTTTATAGGTGGTTGCAACAAATCAAACCCGCCAGAAATTAACATTTGATTGATCAACTTGTTGTTTATCCAACATTGACTTCACATCAATGAGCCATCCTTGGGGTTTTAGTTTTTCCACAAAATCAGAAATGGTGTTTTTTTGATATTGATCATTTAGGGGGTCTGATCATTTAGGGGGTCCCCAATAAGTGTTTGGTTTTATGGTAAAATCGTTCCAAAAATCTGCTTATTAGCTCGGATTTCCTGCTTAAACTCAACTATATCTGCATAACCGTACTTCTCAAATTTCTCCATAGCTTTACGAAAAAGATCAAGGTATTCATTAAGTGACATTTTCAATGCTTTTCAGGGCAAACAGACGTTCATTTAATCGTAAAGCTAACTGATACTCGCCCGCCCATTCTATATATTCCATATCTTGATCTTTTAGATCTTCAGCACCCCATTCAGCAATAAATTTATCCGATGAAACATTATATTTTTTTCAAATTTCTTTAGTCGTTTTTTTGCAAGACTGAGGCTATATTTCAAACGTTTCTCTTCTGTTTCCAATACATCAAATAATATACTTGCTGTCTTGCCAGGGTCATTTGTTTTTAATATTATTTTGCTCATTTTTGTCCCCTTCTTTATTTTTGGATTCTATATTGGGGATGACCCCGCTAAGTACATTTTAGATAATTCTCTTTTGTTGAATGCACCAACTTGTCGGGGTCTGACCCCGATAAGTGTTTATTTTTAAAGATAAATCGTTCCAAAGGACTGCGTTTTCACTTCTTAGAACCTACTTTTCAGGGTCAAAAACAGCATTGTAAGAATTTTGTAGCCCCCCCTAATGCCCCAGATGAGTCCTCCGGGTTGATGAAATAAATTGCTCAGCAGCAGCGGCAAGGAGTTCGGACCGCTTCATTCCATATTTCCCCCTGTACTCATCCACATCGGAAAGGAGAGATTCGGGAAATATTACATTGAACCGTTTTTTAGGTTCAATGATTTTTTTATTTTTCGGTTTCGGAATTGGTTTATTATTTTTTTTTGCAGCTTCAATCCACAATTGCATGGCTATTTCTGCTTCTTTCAGCGCTTCTTCAGGTGTTTCGCCAAAAGCAGAACACCCTTTAAGCTCTTCGATTTCAGCCATATAATCGCCATCACCTTCTGGATCGGGAAAAATTTTAACGGTATATTCCATGATTACTCTCCATCAATAATATTAATGGCTTGCTTAATTTGATACGCCTTTGCTGTTCCATCTTTCTTTTTTTGAGCATTTATCGGGGTTTCAATAATCGGATGAACAAAAATATAAGGTAAATCGTTACATCAGCCAGGGTTAACCCAGTTCTCAACTATCAGCCCGGGTACACGTTCAAATTCTTTGATATTATTTGTTACCAGCGTCAGACCGGATGATCTTGCATGCCCGGCAATCATCATATCATACGGTCCAATGGGTTTGCCTATACTATATAATGAAGCCCGAATCTGTCCGAAATGATATGCTGGTTTGTTGTCAAAGGGCAATACTTCAAGTCGAGCAACCATTGCTTCAATATCTGATAAATTTTGTTCCACCTGCTTTGAATGTTCCGCACCAAAAATCAGTTCTCCCAAAGTCACGCTGGAAATGCACATCTGACCTCTGTGCTGTTTAAAACGCCTTTTCACCTGCTGTGGGCGATTTTTCATAGTGTAGATTACAATATTTGTATCCAGCAGATACTTGAGCATTATAATGTCTCCCGAAGCTGATCCTCCGGCTGCCTGCGCTTTGTCATAAAATCGCTGGAAACTCCTGGCGCATCAAACCATTCATCCCAGGATTGATCAACTGGTGCAATAATCCGCTTGTTTCCAATTGCAATAATATCAACCTCTTTTACTGATTCCGGGAAAGCAACATCTTTAGGTAGTCTAACAGCTTGACTTCGGTTACTTTTGAAAATTTTTGTTTGCACACTATTCATTATTATATCTCCAGGAAAAGGTTTGTCTGTTTCTTAACATTATAAAGCTAACCAGGGATATGTCAAGTGGATATCCTTTTGCTTTTGTCGGGGTCTGACCCAGATAAATATTTGTTTTTAAAGGCAAATCGATCAAGTTGCAAGCTGGGTAGGAGAGACTAATCCAGGAAAAACTAAAGAAGTCAGAAAATATATCAAAGAACATTTTAAGGTTGCATACAGCAACGAAAAGGTATTCGTTATGGATAAGATTTACCTGAATCCACTCCAGCTTTATGCGCAGCAGTTATTAATTTCTTATCCATCGTTAATAATTTGGCGCTGTTTCGTCTTGCAAGTACCATATAGAGCATATCGTATATTGGATGATCCAAGGTGCATCCAAGCTTAAAAGCTTCACGATACAATTCGATCTCGTTTATATATTCGTCTGGTAATGCAATAGTCTGCTCAATATCTCTTTCACAATCAGGATAGGGATAATCAGCAAATTTATGATATTTCCAAAATACATTGTTCACTTCCGTGATAAAGAGCGTTGGCGCAATTACCCAATCTGCCTCCCTGATAACCTCTGCCAGACTCTGCGCAGAATCTCTCTGTAATACAATTTCAACAGCTGCGCTTGTATCCAAAACAACTATCACCGCACCCGATCCTCCCTGATGAACTCTACTGGATCAAAATGCTTTAATGTTTCAGATAGAGATTTTTGCTCTATTTCCTGTAGCAGACCAGCTCGGCGTGATTTGTTTGATGTGGAGGTATTTAGACCTTTTGCCAATATGGCAACTGCCTCTTGTGCCAAGCTGCGATGCTCTGCTCGTGCCTTTTTTTGCAATAGATGATAAATATTATCTGGTAACTCCCGAACTTGTAAGGATGGCATTATATCCTCCTTTTTTTAAACAATGATGATTGTAAAAATATCATAATGCATTTTTCATCAAAACGCAAGTGGTGAAAGATGGATTTTTTGGGGTCAAAAACAGCATTGTAAGGATTTTCGCTGTGGGATTGCAAACTATTTTCATCTGACTCATCCTGCCAGGCTTAAGAATCTTACAGCAGAAAAGATATAGCAGTTGTTTTTAAAAACCTCTACATCACTGAAATTTTCAACAAGCTGGTAGAAAGGTATATTTAAATATCGTTTAAAATATTGACCGGAATTTGAAAGCGTTCTATCAGTTGTTTTTGCTTCTATCAGGGCAAGAGGCTGTCTGTCTTTCACAATCAGAAAATCGACTTCCTTTCCTTGATGATTGCGGATATATCGCAGATCAAAGTCTCCAAGCCCGAGCTCGTTCCAGCGGCAAACCATGCGCAAAAGGGACACTGCCACCATATTTTCAAAACGTGCCCCAGGATTGTCCACCAGAGTCCAGTCATAAAAATAAACTTTGTTTTCCTTTTTTATTGCCTTTGAAATATGTTTGCTCCAGGGCATAATTGAAAAAATCAGAAATATCTTTTTCAATCCTTCAATCCAGCCACTCACTGTCCTGTGATTTACACCCAAATCTTCTCTTAGTGAATTTATGCTCAATGGCGAGGTAATTCTTTCCGGCAGGAGTAAAGCAAGCTGCTCCACACCTTTCATATCCTGTATCTTTGTAAGATCACGCAAATCTTCATAAATTAAAAGTGATTTATAATTCTGCCGCCATTTTGTTGAAAATCGTTTGCTTGCTTTGATAAAAGGCTCAGGAAACCCGCCAAATAACCTCAACTGCTGGAATACGTCTTGAGCCTGTTTCAACGGGACATTATGAAGCTTTTCTAAAAGTTCATTTTCCTTTTGACCGGAAAATACAGTATCATCATTGATGATCAATCCTGGACATCCCATAGCTTCTGCCAGACCAAGAGGCAGCATTCCATAGGAAAAATATCTGCCAACCAGGCTGTCACCAGATTTTCTGAAGTAATCAAGGCGGGCACTTCCGGTGATAATAAATCGAGCCTCATCTTTGTGTAGATCATAAAGGCCTTTTAAAATATCTTTCCATTTTTTATGTTTGTGTATTTCATCAAAGGCGATCAGAGGTTCTGCACCATAACCTGCAATCTTTCCTTTTAAAAAGTGCGGATTTCGACGATACTCCTGGCGGACAAATGGATCATCCCAGTTAAAATAAAGGTCAGACTGTTTTAGTTTTTCAAGCTTATGCCGGACAAAGGTAGTCTTGCCGATCTGCCTTGGACCTGCAAGAAAAATCATTTTATCGGCATTTAATTTGTGATCAAACAAATATTGAGTGTGTATTCGTTCCATATGAGTTTATTGCATACATATGCAAAAATTTAAAGAGTTTTTTGCATATGTATGCAGTAAACTCTGGTTTTTGGGGTCAAAAACAGCATTGTAAGAATTTGTTCCGCAGATTTTCTCAGATGACTCTGATGGGTTATAATACAATCCTGAGGATCTGCGTTTATCTATGTTTTGTTAATATGGGTTGGGACTCTGGTTTTTTTTGCGATCAGCAGTGTTCTTCCGATGGTGCCGAGGATGCGTTTGTCCTGCATTTTCTGCACCTGGTGCTCCGTCAGACGTTCAGAGGACAGGGGGCATTCTATGCGGAAGATTGTTTTCCATCCCGTTTCTGATAGAAGACTGTGGTAGTCAAATATTGTGATTGCTTTATCAGGTTTTTCTTCTGCAGCTGGTGTGGATTCAAAATCACGCCA
>Ga0180009_10006641_pt1 | contig 12077 bp, 11 predicted proteins | sample OS_PC_MetaG_FD_123537 | JGI IMG/M metagenome (GOLD analysis project Ga0180009, IMG submission 123537) | Groundwater microbial communities from the Aspo Hard Rock Laboratory (HRL) deep subsurface site, Sweden - OS_PC_MetaG | ecosystem: Environmental > Aquatic > Deep subsurface > Groundwater...
GCGAACCGCGCTTCGGCGAGGGTTAGATCTCCGCCTGCGAGCGCATCGACGCCCGCGGTGTTGAGGGTCACGGCGTTGGGGGGGAGGGGAGCCTGGCCGGCGCAGCCCGGGAACGCGAGGATCGCGAGCAATCCGACGCTCAACCACAGCGAGATCTTTCGAGTCATACGCGGTCATCGGACAACCAACGGATTGGTTGCGTAAAATCGACCCCCTTCCCCGTCGATTGACACTGCTCGACGCGCTCTGGTAGCGTGCCTTCTCCGATATCACTGTAATTGCTGGAGATTACGCCGGTTCTCGCGACCGAAAGCTCGTGAAGCTGGCTCGATTTGTCCGTGGGGACTGAGGATGAACATGCATCAGAGAGGATTCCTTAAGGGGTTCGCCACGATGGTCGTCGGCGTTGGTGTGACGTTGATCGCGTCCACAGCGTTCGGACAGGCGCGCGTTGCCGACACGAACGGCGACGGCATGGATACGCATCTGTTCCGGCCCGCCCTCGACTCGAAGGGATTCTTCACCGTCAATGGCGCAGACATCGTTGGCGCGAACGACGTGAGCTTCGGGTTGGTCATGGACTACGGGCGCAACCTGATGCGGCTCGAGGACGGGCATACGTCGGACCAGATGGTTGCCCACTCGTTCCAGGGCACGTTCGGGTTCAACTATGGGTTGTTCAACGTCGCCACGATCGGTTTGAGCGCGCCGGTGAACCTGATGGCGGGTGACGAGGCGTCGCAGATCGGTCCTGCGAACGGTCCGCTGTACGATTCGGGGAAGCTCGACGTGCAGAACCTCTCCTATGTGGCGCTGCACACCAAGATTCGTGTGCTTCGGCCCGAGAAGGGGTTCGGGGTGGCGGTTGCCCTGCAGGGGGGCATTCCAACTTCGCAGAGCGTGTCGCGGGATCTCGGGTCCGACTCGACGGCGTGGTTCTGGCCGCGGTTGATCCTGGAGACGCAGATTGGTCCCAAGAACGAGTTCCGGCTGGGCGCCAACGCGGGTTATCGATTCCACAGTGGCGACAACCCGCGATTCGAACAGCTCAAAGAGGGCAGCTTCGAGTACGGCAACCTGTTGACGGGTGGACTCGGCGCGTCGTTCCGCGCGCTGCCGGCGCTCGATCTGGTGGGTGAGACCTACTTGACCCAGTTGGCTTCGGGCAACTCGGATTCGAAGCAGAAGCTTTCGGCCGAGGGCGTGGGCGGCATCAAGCTGTTCATCGAGCATCGTTCGTTCCTGATGTTGGGCGGTGGTGTTCGCTACACCCCGGGCTTCCAGGCCGCGGACCAACGTCTGTTCATCGGCTTCGTGTTCGAGCCATCGATCGGCGACCGCGACGGGGACGGGTACAAGGACGACGAGGATCAATGCCCGGACGAGCCTGAGGACTTCGATGGCTTCAAGGACGAGGATGGCTGTCCCGATCTCGACAACGACAACGATGGCATCCTCGATGTCGACGACGAGTGTCCGGACACGCCGGAGGACTTTGACGGCGACCAGGATGAGGACGGCTGTCCCGAGGGAGATGACGGCGATCGCGATGGCGACGGCATCTTGGACAAGAACGACAAGTGTCCTGACGATCCGGAAGACCGCGACGGGTTCGAGGACGAGGACGGTTGTCCCGACGACGACAACGACAAGGACGGCATCCTGGACAAGGATGACAAGTGCCCGAACAACCCGGAGGACATGGACGGGTTCGAGGATGAGGACGGCTGTCCGGACGACGACAACGACAAGGACGGGCTGCCGGACAAGGTAGACAAGTGCCCCAACGATCCGGAGACGTTCAACGGGTTCGAGGATGAGGACGGCTGCCCGGACAAGGGCAAGGTGGTCATCGAAGAGAATGAGATTCTCATCATGGAGAAGATCATGTTCGAGACCAACAGCGCCAAGATTCGTCCGGAGTCATTCGAGCTGCTCGATGCTGTTGCGACGACGCTGGTGCATCACCCCGAGTTCGAGCTCATCGAGGTGGGGGGACATGCGGACGAGCGGTCCACCGATCAGCACAACCTGTCGCTGACGCGGGATCGAGCCAATTCGGTGCGACAGGCGCTGGTCGAGCGCAAGGTCGAAGCGGGCCGGCTCAAGGCCACGGGCTACGGTGAGTATTGCCCGCTGGACGAGGGGCACACGCCGGAAGCCTGGGAGAAGAATCGGCGGGTCGAGTTCAAGGTGCTCAAGACCGACGAAGGGGACACGGGCGTGAAGACCGGTTGCGACCGCTCTCGTCAGCAGGGCGTCCAGTAGAGGAACGCCACGCATCGCGCATTGCGCTATCCTCTGCGCATGCGCCCCGACTTCTTCCGTCTGCTTCCCTTCATTTTCGTCGCCTTGACCGCTGGCATCGCGAGTTGCTCGGCGGAAGGGGCTGTTTCGCTCACGGGCTCGCTTGGCAACGTGAGCGTCGTGGTCGAGGAACAACTGCTCGTGAGTACGGTTTCGGGCGGCTTCGACGTCTACCTCGAGCTTGGCGAACGGGCCTCGGATGCGACGGACGTGTCGTTTTCGGCGTTCTCCTTGGTGCGTGCGGACACGGGCGCGCCGGTGCTCGCGCAAGAGCACCTGAGCGTGGTGGCTTCGAGGGCGACGCCGATTCGTATCCAGCCGGGCGACAACACGACCCTTCGTTTTGAGATCGGGGACCAGGCGCAACCAGGAGGATCGGTTGAGCCGATGGAGCTCGCCAAGGACGACTTCGCTTCCATCTGTGGAGCCGGACCGGTCAAGATCGTGGGCACGATGCAAGACTCGGCGAATGGCCAGCGGTCCACGTCGCTGGCATCCGCCGCTTTCACGCCGAGCGGCTGCTGAGTTGCGGGCGGGTTTGGTAACCCGCCCTACATCCATCGGGTGCACCTTCGGGGTGCTCGTCGACCTCGCGGCCGGATGAGGCTCGCTTGGTGCGGCGTGTCGTGCTATCGCGCTCATCTCGATGGCCCGACGCAAGCAGAAGGACACCCTCGAGCCCGGCATGAAGCTCATCGCCACGAACCGGCGGGCGAGCTTCGACTTCGAGCTTGGCGACCGGTACGAAGCGGGCTTGGTTCTGCTCGGCAGCGAGGTGAAGTCGCTCCGCAACCGCGCGGCGGGCATCGCCGAGGCCTGGGCCACCATCCGAAACGGCGAAGCGTTCATCGAGGGCATGCGTATCTCGGTGCTCGATCACGCCGCCTACGGTCATACGAACGAACGCCGCCCGCGCAAGCTGCTGCTCAATCGCAGGGAGATCGAAGCGTTGCGCAACGCGATCGAGCGCGGCGGCCTGACCGTCGTCGCCACCCGGCTCTACTTTCGAGACGGCAAGGCGAAGGTCGAGCTCGCCATCGCGCGCGGCAAGAAGAAGACGGACAAGCGGCAGGCGATCAAGGACCGAGATGCCGATCGGGAAGCGCGGGCCGCGATGAGGAGAAAGTAGCTTGCCCCATGACACAGGACAGGATCGTGCTGAAGTGGCGAGGTGGTGGCGAGGGCACCATCGTTGATTCCGATGGGTTGTACGCCACCCTGCAATCGACCCGTCAGGCCGCGCCGGGCACGCCTCTATGGGCGGACGTGAGCATGAAGTCCGGCAAGGTCGTGCGGTTCAAGGTCAAGGGGTGCAAACGCCTCGATGAAGGCATGTTTGTGCTGAAAGGGCGTTGGGTCGACTTGTCCAAGACCATGCGCGAGGAAATCTTGACCGCGTGCATCCCCGCGCCCGAATAGGCGTTACGCGCGCGTTCGAAGCATCGCCGCGGAGGCGAAAACGCCGAGCATCCCAGCGAGAATCGCGGTGCTTGCCAGCTGCGGCAACTCGAGCACCGGCGCTGCTCCCAACAGGTTGAGCGCATGAGCGCGTGGAAACAGCACAGCCGCCGTGCCCGTCAACGGACCCAGGATCAGGTCGCCGAGCAAGCCGATGATGCGACCTCCCCCGCGCTTGCCAACGCTCGAGAAGGCACCGAAGTAAAAGGCGTATACGGCGCCCGTCAAGCCTCCGATCCAGCCCGCAGTCCACGCGTCCGATAGCATCGCACCATGGATCTGATTGTGGGCGATCAACGCCGTCGTGGTCGCGATCACCGTGCCGAGCAATGCCGCGATCAGGCTCGTTCCTGCGAGCGCCCCCATCACGGCGGCTCGACGATTTCCACCGAGAATCGCTACGCCACCGACCGCTTCATCCAACCTGGTTCGCGCGAGCGCGACGGTGACCAACGAGAGCACCGCCAACGGAATCGCCAGTCCGAATCCAGGGCCTCGAAGCGCGTTGCTTGCGGCCGTCGTTGCGTTTGCGTGCCGCTCCGCCCAGGCCGCGAGCGTGCAGAACGACACCGCTCCCAGCGTGATGAACAGGGTCGATCGTCCGCCCAATCGGCGTAGGGCCACGCGGGCTCCGATGAACGCAGCCGTGAGCCAGCTCGTCATTGGCCGCCCTCGTTCCCGCCGATGCTCGATGCATAGGCCGCCTGCTGCCGAACAGCGAGGACCAGGCCCGCGGTGGCTGCATTGACCTCTGGCGAACTGGGAACGACCGGCAGTATCGCGTGCACCGTCACGCCTTGCTCCATGGCGACGCGGGCGACGGCACGAGCGCATCCTTCGACGCTGGCGCCATGTACGCGAAGCGGAGAATTCCCATCGGACGAGGACCAGGTCAACGCGGTGACCTCCGGTGCGAGTAACAACGCCGATGCGAACGAACGGGACATGTCGCACCACACCTGCAGCTCGACGGGGCTTCCGGGGGTGAGCACCTCGATGTCTGGCTGTCCCATGGCGCGGCCGATGCGACCGCGTTCGAGCGTCGCAACATCGTCCGCCAGCACCGTGGCATCACGTGTGGAAGGTGTGAGCACCAGCACGCAGGCGCCCGCTTGCGCGCGGGCTTGCAGGAGGGGGCGAAGAAGATCCGCGGAGATTCCGGCCACTTCGCCCAGCGGGTCATGGAGCAGCAGCAGGGTGGGGGAGGGCACTGCGAGCGCCAAGCCCAGCGCGACCGCCCGTTGTTCCCATCGGTTCAGCGAGCTCACGCGCCGCTGCACCAAGGCATCGAAGCCGAGGGGGCCGAACCAGGCCTCGCGCGGGGCTTCGCCGCCACGAAGCTTGCGAACCATTGCCAGCAGATCCCGCACGCGCCCCACATCCGGCAACTCGGGCTCGTCGAGCAGCACCCCCATGCGACGGCGCAGCGCAGGCGCCTTTCTCGGGTTCTGACCCGCGACGGTGACCAAACCGCCGCGAGGACGCAGCACGCCCGCGATGGCAAGCGCGAGCGCGGTGGTGCCGTCGAATGGGCTTCCGATCAAGGCCCCGATCGGTCCGGTGGGCAAGGCCAGATCGATGCCGTGTACCGCTCCACGATCGTCCTGGACGCGCAACGCCGACATGCGGACCACGGGCTCGCTCATGCGCCTCCCCCCACCCGGGTGACGAGGTCCGCCAGAAATCCAAGCATGCCGGGCACGGACGCAACGTTCGCTCGGGTCGGTACCAGAACGCCGTCGAGCGCCCACGGTACGAAGACGAGCGCGGTGAGCCAGGCCCGTCCTCGTCGAGGGGACAGCCAGCCACATCCACACGCCAGGGCGCCCGCTACCAGCCCGACACCCAGGGCAAATCCGCCGAGTGGTGCCAGCGACGCGAGCCGCATCAAGCCATCGCGGATGGTGGGGGCAGCGGCAAGCGACGCGATCACAACGGGAATGCTGGTTACGCCCACGAGAGCAGTGATTCGCAGCGTCGCCGATAGGACCCGTCCCCATGCGAGGGTCCTTGGGTCGATGCCGTGAATGCGCGCGAGGAGCTCGATCCCCTCGAGGCGATCGACGCCCGCGCGATCTCCGGCGCACCACCAAGCGAGGATGGTTCCACCGATCCAGGCGATCCATACGGCTGCGCGCGTTACGACGCCCTGTACTTCGTTTCCATGACCCTTCACGGCCAAGTACACGACCGCGAGGGTGAGCCAGAAAGCCACGAGCGAGGCGACGACCCGCGAAAACTTCCACGCTCCCGAAGTCGCCATCCGGGTACCAGCCAGCCGGACGGCGCGCTGGAGCGTCGATGGCAGGGGGCGTGAAGCGGAGGGCGTCTTCATGGGAGGCCGCATTCAACAACGGACCGGCCGTGGACGCCAGCGTTGACGTCTCAGGGGGGGCCGGTAGCATGGCTGCATGGGGAGATCGTCCAATCTGGTTCCATGTCCGGCGTGTGCTCGGCATGTACGATCGACAGAATCATCCTGCCCATTCTGTGGCGGGATGCTGTCGTTTCGCCCGGCCTCGCGTGTTGGAGGGGTTGTGATTGGGGCAGCGTTGCTCATGGCGGCCTGTGGACCGCCAGCTCCAGCGTATGGGCCTCCTCCTCAAACGCCCGAGGCTCCAGCGGAGACCGAAGTGGACACCGAAGCGACGCCGACGTCTCCGCCGCCCGAAGAGGCGAAGCCGGAGACGGGCTCCGACGACCCGGAAGCCGCGGTCGAGGTCCGCAGCATGACAGGCATGTACGGTCCGCCTCCTGGCCCGTAGCGGGGCTCGCGCGGTCCGGGGACGGACTTCCGCAGATCCAGACCGCCCGGGCCGGAGGGGCGCCAAGCCCGGACTACCGTCGGCTATCGGCCTCGCGTCTTGTCGTCGCACGCTGCTAGAATGACCGTGGAGTGTTCCGTCGTCGTCTCTTGGAGGGGTGCATGCGCTTTCAACACCTGTCTGGTCCGTGCCTGCTTCTCAGCTTCTTGATGCTACCCGCCTGTGGCAGCTCCGACACCGAGACCGGAGGGTCGTCGAATCCGCCGGACGCCGGGCAAGACGTTGTCCAGGACGTCACCCAGGAACCCTCCCCTGACGTCGCTCCGGAAGCGCAGTCCGAAGCGGAGGCGGACGCGCCGATCACGGTTTGTCAGCCCGACGAGGACGGCGACAACATTCCGGACGACGTCGAAGGTCGGGCGGAAGGACGGGACACGGACAAGGATGGCACGCCGGACTATCTGGATACGGACAGCGACGACGACACGATTCCTGACGCATTCGAGGGCAACACGGCGGACGTAGGTTGTCAAACTCCCTTGGATTCGAACGGCGACGGCGAGCCTGACTATGTGGACGAGGACAGCGATGGGAACGGGATCAAGGATCGCGACGAGATCTATCCGGACGGATCGGCCTTCGATCCGATGCATGCCGATCCCAATCCAGCGGACACGGACGGCAACGGCAAGCCTGACTACGTGGACAAGGACAACGACGGGGACGAGCTCGATGACGTGACCGAGCTTGGTGGCGAGCCATCACAGAACGGGGATGGAGATGCGTTCTTCGACATCTTCGACCCGGACAGCGACAACGACACGATTCTCGACGGGCATGAAGGGGCGACGGACTTCGACTTGGACGGGGACGCGAACTTCCGGGACACCGACTCCGACGACGACGGCATCCCTGATGCGTGCGAGGCTGGGCCGGGGCACACGATCGACATGTTGCCAGTCGATACGGATCTCGACGGCAAATTCGACTTCGTGGATCTGGACTCGGACAGCGACGGCGTTCTGGATGCCAACGAGGACATCAACGGGAATTGTCAGCTTGATCCTGGAGAGACGAGTCCCAAGCTGGCCGATACGGATGGGGATGGAGCGGACGATCTGAGTGAGATCACGTTGGGTTCTGACCCCAACGACCCGCTCGAGACGCCTGAGAGTCTCGGCAAGTTTTACTTCAAGATCCCCTATCAAGACTTGCCTGTGCCGGACGAGCACACGCTTGCCATCAGGACGACGTTGTCGCGTGCGGACGTTGGCTTCTTGGTAGACACGACCGGCACGATGGCTGAAGAGCTCAATGCGTTGAAGACGGGGTTGCAGCAAGTGATCCAGACGCTGCTGCTCGACGTTCCGGATCTGGCCGTGGGGGTGGCGGCCTTCGACGATTACCCGGTGGATCCCTACGGCATCTGGGCGCAGAACGACTTGCCTTTCTACCTGCCCTCCCCGGCAGGCCGCGTTTCGACCGTCGCAGCGGACTCCCTGGCCGCGGTGAACCAACTGGTTATCCACGCGGGCGGCGACGACCCGGAGTCCCAAGTTGGCGCGATGTGGCTCGCGGTGACGAACAACGCCTTTCAGTGGCCCGGCACCTACTGGCCGCCGGCCCAGATTCCGAGCGATCGCTTCGGGGCGCTCGCCTTCCGCAAAGACGCGTTCCCGATCGTGGTTGCCATCACGGATGCTCCATTCCACAACGGGCGGCGCAGCGGTAGCCCCGCCATCCTCCACGACACCTATTCGTTCAACGCGACGTCGAACGTTCCTACGATCGACAATCTGGTTACGGCATTGGGGGACAAGGGCGCCCGCTTCATCGGGTTTGCGTCGGACAACGGCGTGCGAGCCGGGGACCCCTACGAGGACATGGCGTACCTGGCAGATCAGACGAGCTCGTACGTCCATCCGGACGCGTTTGGCGGGTCGTGCACCACGGGAATTGGCGGGGTGCCGCTCGCGCAACCGGACGGACCGAACGACACCTGTCGTCTCGTGTTCGACGTGTACAAGGACGGAAGTGGCTTGACCGAGCGCATCGTGGACGCCATCAAGGGTCTACTCAAAGGCTTGGTGCTGGAGATGCGGGTGGTCGCGATCTCCGACCCCGTGGCGCCGCCCCTCTATGTCGACACGGTGGATGAATTCGTCAGCCACGTCACGGTGAGCCAGAGCGGCGGCGACGACCCGACCGAGCCCGGGGTGCCTTGTTTCATCGTTAATTCATCGTCGCTGGCGGACAAGTGGAGTGGGCCGAAGGGATACATCCAGGGCGGCGACACGTACAACGAGAGCGTGCTCGACGTGGTTCCGACCACGAAGATCTGCTTCAACGTGTTTCCTAAGATGAACGTGACCGTGCCGCCCACCGACGAGGCGCAGGTGTTCCGCGCGCGGTTGCAGGTCAGAGCAAGGCGGAGTGCCGACAGCGAGATCGATCTGGGCGCACCCCGCGAGGTATTGTTCGTGGTTCCCCCGAAGCCGCAGTAGGGGCGGCGATGGGGACCATGAGCCATGTCCGCTTTCTCGCCGCGCTCGTGATTGGCGCCGTCACGAGTTGCTCGCGTCCGCCCGCGGCCGGAGACCGCGAGAACTCCACCGCCGCGCCCGACCACCCGCCCACGACTGCGGTCGCGCCGTCCGCGACTGCAGTGCAGGGTAACCTGCAAGGATTGTCCTGCTCACTGCGCGTCGCGAAGAGCGCGGACAACCGTCACGCGGTGTCCTTGCGCGTGGCGAACGCGGGCTCCAATCCGGTTGAGCTACGTTACTACCATCCAGCGACCTTTGCGCTCCGGGCCTGGATCGACGGCCAGCCGATCCCGCCGCGGGTTCCGGCCATCGATATGCCCGTCGAGCCTCGGACGGTGCGCGTGGAGCCTGGTGCGACGATCGATGTGACGACGCCTGTCGCCTTGAGCTTTGGCCCTGGTTCGCGCGAATTGGATCAATCGGATCCGTTTCGATGGTGGCTGGATCACGCGCCAGCGCGCGTGCGACTAGAGGCAAGTCGGGTGTTCGAGAGCGAGCCGCTCCTTCTGTGCGCGGGTGTCTTTGCGCCTTAGCCACGCGTCCAATTCCGCCACGCCTCATGGTAAGCTCATCGGTTCACTACCGAGGGAGGTCGCCATGTCACGTTTCACGCGTTCGCTCTGCTTGCCGTTCATCATCGGAGTTGCCCTGACGCTGTCGTGTGGCAGCAGCGATGAAGACGGCACCGGCGGGTCATCGGTCAGCGAAACGGGCGGTTCCTCCAACGGCGGGACCGGCGGCACCGCAGGCTCGGGTGGCGACGCGGGAACAGGTGGAGCAGGGGGTAGCGCGGGTACGTCCGGGATGGGCGGAGACGCAGGGGTTGCGGGGACCTCCGGGAGCGGCGGTGTTGCACAGGATGCCGGACCTGATGGGGCCGCGGGAACGGGTGGTGCTTCCGATGCCGGCCTCGATGCCGCGCCCGACGCAACGATGCAAGAGCACCTCGTGCTTGTCTTCGACCACGCCTGGAGTTGGACCGAAGTGGAGCAGGACACCGTCACCGCCTCTTGCTGGCATGTCGACGACAGCGGTGTGAAGCAACCCGATCCCGGCGACCTGGTCATCTCCTCGCCCGCTCCCGCGGTCCCCGTTTCGTCGGGTGTCTTCACCTTCCCGGACGCTGGCGTGTACGACATCACTTGCTCTTCAGCGTCACTCAACTTGAGCACCACGGAACCGGCGATCGTGACGTACGAGGGCTTCGACTACCGCTATGTCGAAGCGATCCAGGTCGTAAGCGAGAGTCGGCGGTGGCTCGAGACCATCGTGGCGGCGAACCAAGCGGACGATCCATCCACCTACGCCACGGCCGTCGATGAGCTCGAGTCTCTTGCCGCGAAAATCCCCGACCTCGGGTCGGTACCCTTGCTCGTTGACAACCCGAACGGGTGGCCGACCGATCAAGACCTCACCGACGCAGGACTGACCGCAGGTCCAGATGATGCCGCCTGGGTCACGGCCCTCGGCGAGCTGCGCGCGGCCCTCGTCGCGGAGCGCACGGCCCTGCAGAATCTGACCGACCCGCCCAATGGCACCCAGGCCCAAGCGCTCATCGCCGCCTATTCCGCGACGAAAGCGCGATTGCAGACCCTCAAGGCGCTCTCACCTTCCGAAGTCGCCGTTTGGAAGAACCTGGCCGAGGTCGGATCGCTCGTCGCCGAGATGGCCGAGACCTCACGTACGAGATTCACGAAGCTCGCGGTCCTGTTCCGCGGCGAACCGCCACTCGGGAGCGGCTCGACGTCCTTGTCCTCACACGGGAACCTGCGATTCTCCCTCCTCGGTACGCTTGCTTCGATTGCCATCCAGGAGACACTCGGTGCTTACACCTACAGTTCGGTGCTCAAGAACGTAGGGAAGGTCGTGGTCGCCAACATGATCAGCATGGCGATCAAGGATCTGCTCAATTCCGGGTTCGTACCGGGGGCGCACGCCCCGGTGCTCGATTCCGTGCACGGTTCTGCCGCGGGATTCGTGGTGCCCGGCAATGGGTTTCAAACCCTCGGTTCCTTCAATTCGGACCCGGCCAAGACGCGCATCGTGTTCATTCCGCCGACCATCGCGAACGAGCTGTCCACGATCGTGGACTTCGTCGATGGCATCAACGGGCTGACCCAAGAGGGCAACGTCCTGAAGTTGATCAATGGCGTTCGCAAGCTCATGGACAACCTGGTCACGCTCTTCGGGGCGGCGTCCTCCGCCGGCGAACAGGCCATCGTATTGACCCCCGATGGGGGGGATGACTTCATCGTCTCGTACCCGCCGCTTCCCTACGGCATCAACTGCAGCCAGTACGGTCTTCCGGTGGCTGGCACGATGATTCCGGTGGACCTCGATTACGGGCGTGGGCTGGCCATCAACGTGAACGTCATCGGCGAGCCGGCGGGCAACTGCCAGTAATCTGGTGTCTCGACGCATGTCCTCTACCAAGTGGGTCGACGAACCGTCCATGGGACCGGTGCAGGCCGAACGAATCTTTCGTGAAGATCCGGAACGCGCTGCAGGATCGGCGAGGGCCGAGCCGTGCGGTCCCAGTTCACCCGCGGCGGACGCACACTCTTGAGATGTGGAACTGGCATCTGCGTTTTGGGGAGAAAAGATCCGAGTTGGTGTGCCCTCGCGCGGGTCGTTCCCGACGCCCATGCGTTGCCAGCGAAGCTGAACGTGAGGGCAATCAACAGTGCCGCAAACACATTCCGTTTCATGATGGTGTCCTTTCTTCCGACGTGCATTGGGTTCGTTGCTATTCCTCGGACGGACACCGAAGAAGCAACGGATGTGCCAATACGTAGCGCGAAGAAGGCGGCCAATATCTAGTGTCGCGTGTCCAAAGTTCGTTCCGAATCCCTCGGAGCACGTATCAGCCAGAGCACGTGAGTAAGGGACCTCCAAACCCCAAACTGGTCCAGCAGCCCGACGTGGTCATGGGTGGCATGGAGTGCGAATGTGTATGAGTCATTTCACGCTGAAGCAGACTCATGGAAATATTTTCGGGCGC
>Ga0180009_10006642_pt1 | contig 12076 bp, 8 predicted proteins | sample OS_PC_MetaG_FD_123537 | JGI IMG/M metagenome (GOLD analysis project Ga0180009, IMG submission 123537) | Groundwater microbial communities from the Aspo Hard Rock Laboratory (HRL) deep subsurface site, Sweden - OS_PC_MetaG | ecosystem: Environmental > Aquatic > Deep subsurface > Groundwater...
AGCAGTTAGCAGTTAGCAGTTAGCAGTTAGCAGTTAGCAGTTAGCAGTTAGCAGTTAGCAGTTAGCAGTTAGCAGTTAGCAGTTAGCAGTTAGCAGTTAGCAGTTAGCAGTTAGCAGTTAGCAAAATGATGCGGCATTAAAAGCACTTGTCAAGTCCTAATTTCCGCTTACCGTTTACTGCTTTCCGCTCTCACCTTTCAAACAACGCAATCGATTCTACATGCGCGGTTTGCGGGAACATATTCATGACGCCGGCTTTTACCAGTTTAAAACCTAAATCGTTCACCAGAATGCCGGCATCACGGGCCAAGGTCGAAGGATTACACGAGACATAGACGATACTTTCGGGCTGCCAGTGCTTGAAATGATGCAATACTTCCGATGCGCCGGCGCGCGACGGATCGAGCAAAATCTTGTTATAACGTTGTTTCGCCCACGGTAAATCGACAATCGCCTTACTCAAGTCGGCTGCGTGAAACTCGACATTATCCAGATTGTTCAAGCGGGCATTCGCCCGTGCATGATTCACCAACGGCAAATCGCCTTCGATACCGACAACTTTGCCTGCGTAACGGGCCATCGGCAAGGTAAAGTTTCCAAGCCCGCAGAACAAATCCAGCACGACATCATCCTTCGTCAAATCCAACGCTTCGATGACCCGATTAACCATGAGCCGGTTGATTTCATAATTGACCTGCGTAAACATCGCCGGCCTGAAGCGAAAAACGATATCGTGATCCGGTAAGGCATAAGTCGGGGTTACCACAGGTTCGCCATCGATCGGCGCGATCGTATCGGGGCCTTTCGACTGCAGACACAAGGTCACATTATGCTTATGCGCAAAAGAACGCATTCGCTCTTTATCCTCGTCGGTCGGCGGCTCCAACACACGTACCGCAAGCACGCAATCCTCATCGCCGATCGCAACTTCAATCTGCGGAATTTTCTCTCTGATCGTCAAGCCGCCGATCATCTCCGACAAAGCCATTAAGCGCGTTCCGACGACCGGATGCATGACTTTGCAGCTTTCGATCTCGGCCAAAAACGGTTGGCGCTTTTCGCGGAAACCGACCAATACCCTCCCCTTTTTCGCGACATATTTGACGCCCATGCGCGCCTTGCGCCGATACCCCCAATGCGGGCCGTCCAACGACGGCCAAATTTCTGGAATGTCAAGCTTACCGATGCGCTTAAACTGCTCTTTCAGCAATTCCTCTTTAATATGGATTTGCTCGCTTGAAGCGACATGCTGAAAACTGCAGCCGCCGCATAGATCATAATGCGGACATTCGGCATCGACGCGGTACTCGGCCTTACTCAATAGTTTGACGACTCTGCCTTCGGCGAAATCGCGGCGAATATCGGTATAGACGAATTCGAGTTCCTCGCCCGGCAAGGCCGCATCGATAAATACCGCCTTGCCGTCGACATGAGCGACGCCTCGCCCATCGTGCGTCAGCGAGTCGATCACGGTTGTGACCGGCGATTCCGGTAATTTTTTACGTTCCCTTTTTCTCCGCGCCATGCTTATTTTTGTCTCCAACTGCCGTTCGGTGCTTGATACCACCAACCGGACCGAGCATTGCCGACCCAACGCGCGGCAAACGTCGATTTGATTTGCGCGAACCAATTAGGTTGACCGTTGGCATTGGCGATGGCCTGGTAGAGCTGATTACGATCGGCGTTCTCGGCGGCCACCAAGCGATTTACTTGAGTTCGGTCTCGCAAAGGCACAGCAGAAGGATCACGGACCACTAAAAGACCGTCCGAACTGATGCCTATGTAGCCTGCGTCGTAATACGGTTTCAATGACGAAAAACGGTTTTGCATCGATGCGGTCAGACGTCTGATTTCGGGCGAGTCGATCGACAGATCGGCTTGTTGTGCATGCGCCGGCGCAATCACGACATTCAATACTCCGTCGATCAATCGATAAAACACGATCCTCAACGACTGTAAGTCGCTTTGGGGCTTTTGAGATGAATCAGTCGTTTGCTGTATATCTTTAATGATTTGATCCGCCGCTTTTTCCGCAGCAGCGGCGGGAAAATAGATATTAATCGTTACACATGCCGTTAGCAGCAAGGCGCCGATAATCGATATTTTTTTCATGTTTGACTCCGGTTACTCGATGACCATGTCGTCCGACGCCATCGTAATGCGTTTCAGACGCTCCAATAAAACATTCCAATCAACGCGGAGATTATACCCCATCACATCGATTCTCGGCAGGCCGCCGCCTTTGACGATGTAATACCCTTTCTCGGCCGGTTCCGCACCTGTCAACTGGCACACACCATTATGCAAATAACAGCCGATGCCGAGACGCTCGTAGCCGAAAGTCTCGAAAAAACCTAAAAAGGTTCTTGAAATCAAGTCGGTGGCCCCGCCTCCGCCGATACTGGCTAAATTTTCGACTGCGGTTTGGCTGATTCGGCGACTCGAATCGTCATCATCCGGCGTGCCTAACCATGCAAAAAAAGTCACTGGTTGCCAATTTTCCAAATAGAGATCGCGAACGAAACCGGACAAGCGCCCTTGAATACCGCCGAATTTAAATTTGCTCGTCAATTGTTCCAGATCAAGATTATCAATCTCGATTGAGCCATACACTTGAGAAAAATCACTGAATAAACCGGTAGAAGCAAGCTGACCGATCGAAATTCGGCCGTCGAACACATCAATCGTCAACTCGCCATCCAAAGCAAGCTTATTATCCCGGTAATCGACGCCGGGAATTTTGCCGCTAATCGTTCCGCTCATCGGCGTCCAGTCCAAGGCCTGCGTCAACTCTTCCAATAAAATATCTTCCAATTCGCCGATAAAAAACAAATCGTGCTCGTCGTTATCGCGTGCAGTCCAATCGAAACGTTCGATAGCTAGAGCACCGCCAAGTAATGGTAATCGCGTTTTATTTAATAGGCGAAACGAGGTCGCTTCGGTCAAAAACGATATTTTAGCTGAGTCAATCGGCACATTACCCAGTTGTAACTGTTGCCAAGCAAAGACCGAAGGTTTAGCAGGACCTTCTCGAGCAGACCAATGCAGCGACCCGATTCCATCGGTTAAAGCCAAGCGAGATTGATTGTCGCTTACGTTTAAACCATCGATATCCACAGCCAGGTCGAGCAGCGTATTATGATGTATCGAAGCGTCGGCGCTTAAACGCCCGGACAGACGCATGCCTTCTGCCGGAGTACCTAAGAGCAGCGAATCGAGATAAATGCCGGACACAGACTGCAAATTTTCCGCTTGGACAAAAAACCGTCCCTGCTCGAGACTCAAAGAAGGAATCGTTTTAACCTGACCGCTGCCGGATACCTCGAATACGCCTGGATGACGAAAATCGACATGCGCGATGTCCACTCGCCGCGAATCGGCATGCCAAGTACCCGCGCTATTGATCGAGACAGTTTCAGGCGGCAGCTTGACAAACCAGGGCTCGACATACAATGCTCCTTTGGAAAATTCGGCGCGGCTTAACCATTGCCAATTGCCCGTTACCGAATCGGCCCGGAAAGACCATACGGCATCGATATCTTCGCCGGCAAGACTACCGTCCGTAACCTGTCCGGATAAACCCTTAAGACTGGCATGGACGGAAAGCTTATTTAATTCAATTCCGGGTCCTTCGGCAGAGAAATCGATATCGGCACGCCCTGCGCCTATTTGAAAATCATCGGAATCGATAAAAGGTTTGATAGCGTCGCTTTGCAAGCCGCGCGAATTTACTTGAAGCGCCCAGAGCTCCTCTTCGACCGAGGCATGTACGTCAATTTCGCCGCCGCCGGCTTTGAGCCGTTCAATGCGTACTTCACTCCGCCGAGGACCTATACTGAAACGAAAATCGAAAGCCGGCGATTGTAACCAAGCGCTATTGATTTTCGCCCGGCCTTTGAAACAATGGATTTCATCATCGCGCCAACTGAAATCCGAACATTCGATTCCGACGAATGTTATTTCATCGAAGGGCGCGGGAAGCCCGAGAGATTGCACCGATAAAACGATATTTTGAGACGGTACCGTCAATTCGGACAACCGAATCTCAACACCTTCAAGCTGCCAACCTTCAGCTTCGATCGTAGCTATTCTCAAGCCAACCGAATCCAATGCCATTACCGTTGAAGACATCAACAAACACGAGGAAATTCCAAGCGTTTTCATGGCGAGTATTACTCCCTTTTGATCGAAAAACCGTCAAAGGATAAAAGGTATGGGATGTGTCTATCGAGGACCGCCGTTAACCCAGCACCTAAATTATCCAATATAGTTAACCATAGCCAATGGACTATGGAATTTAGGTGCTGGGTGAACCCATCCATGGGGGCTTGACGGCAGCGCTCGAACGCCAGGGATGGCGTGAATGCAGATTTTGCAGGAGCAAAAATCTGCCCTGCTGCCGACATCCTCGCTAGCCACACCCCACACCTTCATAAAGTTAGCCATTTTTTGAGTATAGAGGGAGTTGTCAATAACCGTAGCGATTAACCGGGAAAAACACCGGTCGATAAATAACGGTCGCCACGATCGCAGATAATCACGACAATCACCGAATTTTCAACTTCTGCAGACAATCTCAATGCAGCAGCAACGGCTCCGCCCGACGATACCCCGGCAAAAATACCCTCCTCGGTCGCCAGCGACCGCATCGTGTGTTCGGCGGTTATTTGATCGATATCGATAATTCTATCGACTCGGCTTCGGTCATAGATTTTCGGTAAATATTCTTTCGGCCATCGCCGAATGCCGGGGATTTTCGAATCGCCTTTCGGCTGAACGCCGACGATTTGAATCGCGGGATCTTGTTCTTTCAGATAGCTCGATGTCCCCATGATCGTCCCGGTCGTGCCCATCGAGCTGACGAAATGCGTGATACGGCCTTCGGTATCGCGCCATATTTCAGGACCGGTACCTTCATAATGCGCGCGCGGATTGTCCGGATTGGCAAACTGGTCGAGAATTCGGCCCTTGCCTTCACGCTCCATTTGCCGGGCCAAATCGATTGCCCCTTCCATGCTCGATGCGGATGGCGTCAAGATGATCTCGGCGCCGTAAGCCTTCATCGATGCTCTACGTTCCTCGCTCATGTTATCCGGCATGATCAAGGTCATTTTATAGCCTTTAATCGCGGCCGCCATGGCCAATGCGATACCGGTATTACCGCTGGTCGCCTCGATCAAGCGATCGCCCGGCTTGATTTCTCCACGCGCTTCGGCATGTTTGATCATACTCAGCGCTGGCCGGTCCTTTACCGAACCGGCCGGGTTATTACCTTCCAGTTTGGCTAAAATAATATTCGACGAATCTCCGGGCAAGCGTTGTAATTTAACCAGAGGAGTATTGCCGACACAGGATTCTATCGTTTTAAATGTCATGTCTGAATTGTCTAAAGTAAAGTCATTGCTGTGAGGAAAATAAAGCTAGGGATTTGGACCTAAATAACGTCCCTGCCAATAGTGTCTATTTTCCAGCTTTTGAAAAGATTTTTCGGCTAAGTCTTGCTTTCGATCGAAGACGGCTCTAGCGGTATTTCGAATGCGAACAGACTACCATAACCCTCTCCTTTCGATTCGGCCCAAATTCGCCCACCATGGTGCTCGACAATGCGCCGGCATAAGGCCAAGCCCATTCCGGTACCCTCGAAACGCGTTCGCGGTTGCAAGCGGCTGAAAAAAGCGAACAAACGATCAATCTGCGCCGGATCGATGCCAATGCCATTATCCTTGATACGCACTTGCCAAATGCTATTGTCCCGCTTTGAATTTATTTCCAGATGCGGCTTATGTCCTTCGCAATATTTAACCGCATTGCCGATCAAATTCTGAAACAAACGAATCATTTCATCCGGACTCGCATACACATGCGGCCATTCGCCGTCGATATCGATGATAGCCTTCGACTCGTTGATGATGGCCGCCAAACCGGCGAGCGACTCGTTGAGCACCTCGAGACTTTCTATCCGGCGCATCGCCTCGGTTTTACGACCGACACGGGAAAACTCGAGTAATGACATAATCATCGCATCCATGCGTTTAGCCCCTTCAAGCACGAAATTAAAATTAAGCTGACCGTCTTCGTCCAATTTATTATTCAAATCGTTCGCTAAGAATTGCAAATGCCCGGTGATACTTCGCAAGGGCTGACGCATATCATGAGAAACGCTGTAAGCAAATTGTTCGAGATCGGCATTCGATTGCTGCAAGGCTTCAGTTTTTCGCTCGAGTTGCTCGGTCGCATGCCGACGCTCCATTTCACTCGCGGCACGCGTTGCAAACACTTTCAATAGAGACAACATGAATTCGGGGTCTTCGATCGGCTTGACATCCATCACCCCCATATGCCCCAAAAATTGGCCTTGACTATCCGACAACGGTATTCCTACATAACTTTCTACGGCGTTTTGTTTTAGCCAAACATCATCCGGAAAATACTCGGCGACTTTTTCGGAAAACACGCTAATCCGTTTTTTGATAACATTCTCGCAAGGCGTGCCGCAAATATCGTAACTAAAATTTTCGCCGACCATTTCACCGTTCCAAAACGCGATCGTTCGCGCTTTTCGAAAATCATTGCCATCTATTTCGGCAACGAAAGCAAAACGCATGTTCAATACGTTCGCCAAGCATTCAACCAACGATGCAAAAAAAGTTTCCCCAACAACGGACGACGTTCCTTTAATAATCGCCTCCAGCGTATTACGCGTTTGCGTCAAAAGCTCGGTCTTTTGTAACACACGCCGACGTTCCGCCTGTAATTTCTTATTGACCCTCCATAGACTCAAACTCAATAACGAGATCAAAGCGGCAATGACTACAGCGGAAATAATTTGCAGCGAGTAACGCTGCCAAACATCCTCAAGCGTAAAACGGGGGGGCGAATCGAAAGGAGGTAAACGCAAGTCTCGCAACAAATCCGCCACAGCGGTGTAATCGGCCGGAATGGTAAAACCACGAATTGCTAATTGGTGCGTAACCTCGGGATTGTCGGTTAATAAGAATAAAGCGGCTACAACACGACGAGCCAGCGTTTCGTTAATATGAGGCAAAGACGCAATAGGCCATTCGGGAAACAAACGCGTCGATATCGCAGCAGGAAAATCGGGTAAATCTTGACGATTTAGTACATGCACTCGGGTCAGGTCGAGTTTTCCTTGCAGAGCCATCGACTCAAGCACACCGCTACGCACAAAACCGACCTCGGCATCGCCGTTAAATACGGCTTCTATGACCCGGTCATGAGGCATCCCTGTTATCAATGGCTTAAAATCCTGACCGGCATATAAATTATTTTTCATTAATTCATGAGCCTGCATTTGGTAGCCGCCCAGCGACCGGGTCGTAGCAACGGCAACAGTTTTTCCGCGCAAATCGGACAAATGCCGAAGCTGTTTACGATCGGCCAGTGTAAAAATAACGCCGCCAAATGCTGAAAGCGCTCGATCACCCTCACTTTTAACCAAAGTTGCCAAAGGCGCCGACAAACCGCTTCGGTAAGCCATTAGCCAATAATGGGATGGATTCGTTAAAATAAGATCGATTTGACGCGTCGCGACTGCCTGCTCCAACTCCTCATAATCCATTGCCTCGACACTAAATTCGCAATCCGGAACCGCTTGATTCAAAATATCCGCTAGCGGTTGATATTGCTTCTGAATATAGTCTTTAGAACGATAAGCCAAGACGCCTATTTTCAGAGGTTCTGCCAAAACAGTTGACTCAAAAAGAATGCACAAAAAAACTAGTCCGACACAGTTAGAAGCGTTTTTGTCTATTCCGGCAAGCTTTTTCATCGGACCATCCGGTGTTCAACAAACGATAGTTCAATGCTAATGACTAAGGAACGAGCATGAAATAACTTCGACAACTGTTGGAAGGGGGAGCGGAGGCTCGATTGACAGGTGTCGGCGGCAAGGCAGATTTTTGCTCCTGCAAAATCTGCATTCATGCCATCCCTGGCAATCAGATACCCCGCCGTCAAGCCTACATGGACGTATTCACGGCGTCCTGTCAAGCGAGTCACCGAACCGCCGCAAAGCCTACTACTTGTAGAAGTTATTTTGTGCATATTCCTAAGTAATAATAACTTAACAAACAACTTCGACAATTCGTGCTGCCTCTTACTGATCTCTCAAGCGTTGCAACCAACTTTCCGCCGGCTCGGGTTTACCGTATAAGTACCCTTGATAAATCACTCGGCCGCGAGCTTTCAAAAAATCGCTCTGAGCTCGAGTTTCCACCCCTTCAGCCACTACTTGCAAGCTCAAATGTTGCGCAACCGCTAAAATAGTTTCGACCAATGCGGCATCGTTCGGATCGGTTGGCGCATCTTGAATGAAACTTTTATCAATTTTTATTTCATGTATCGGCAAGCGTTTTAAATAAGCCAAGCTCGAATAGCCGGTACCGAAATCATCCATCGAAAAATGAATGCCCATCGTCGACAACGTAGTCATTTTAGCCACTACATCTTCGAGATTACCGATCATTAATCCTTCGGTCACTTCCAAAACCAAATGTGTCGGATCGGCACCGCTCATCATCAATTGCCGCTTTATTTCCCCCACGAAATCCGAGCGTTCAAAATGCCTTGGACTGATATTAACCGAAAGCCGAATCGAACGGCCTTCGCCATCGAGTTCGGCCAATATCCTGCAAACCGAACCGAGCATCCAACGATCGAGCGCTACGATCAAATCGGTCGCTTCGGCCAGCGGAATAAATACTCCTGGCATGATCAAACCTCGTTCAGGATGTTGCCAACGCACCAGAGACTCCGCTCCAACCTGGACACCGTCGCTATCGACCTGTGGCTGCAAATAAAGTTTGAGTTGTCCTTCGGCGATCGCCGTACGCAATTCCCCTTCGAGCTTGAATCGCTCCTTGACCGCATCACCCATCGCAGTTTCGAAGAACACAACACGTCCTCCGCCTTCTGTTTTAGCGCGATGCATGGCCATATCGGACTGGCGTAATATATCGATTGCTGTTTCACCGTTCCCTTCGGAACACAGTGCGATTCCGACCGCAGCATCGAGATGCAATAGCTCTTTGTCGACCTCGAAACCGCGGCGCAATTCAGCTCGCAGTTTTTCCGCCAGAGCTAACGCTTCTCGTCCGAACGCTTCTTGCGTAGGCGATTGGCGTGTCAGCAAAACGGCAAATTCGTCGGAATCCAATCTTGCCAATAAATCATCATCACTCAATGCATCAAACAAGCGGTTAGCAACGGTTTTAAGTAATTCATCGCCGATCGCCAGTCCGCGAGCTTCATTAATATCCTTAAAACGGTCAAGATTTAATATGAGCACGCCGGCACATCGACCTTCCCGATCAGTACTAATCAAGGTTTGCTCCAATTCCTTCAAGAACAGAGCACGGTTGCCAAGACCGGTCAGCGGATCGCGCCACGCCAGTTTTTCGGCCGCCTCTTGTGCGCGCCTGATTTCGCTTAGATCGGCAAATACGGCGATATATTGCGTCACGTTTCCTCGCTCATCCCTAACCGCGCTGATCGTTTCCCATTCCAGAAACAGCTCTCCATTCTTGCGTCGATTCCAGATTTCGCCGGCCCATTCCCCTTTATTCTGCAACGATCGCCACATTTCAGCCCAAAACAATTTACTATATCGCCCTGAATTTAACAGGCGAGGGTTTTTTCCTTGCACTTCATCTTCGGTATAACCGGTAATGCGCGTAAAGGCCGGATTAACGGTAATAATGTTCGCATCGGCATCAGTCACCATGATCGCTTCGCCGGCCGTCTCAAAGACACGAGTGGAAAGTCTATGGCGCGCCTCGGCTTGTTTACGCTCGTTAATATCGCGCCCAACCACAACCAAGCCTTTACGGCGACCATCTTCATGAAACAACGGAATTTTAACGATCTCAAACGTTCGCGAAGATCCGTCGGGGCGGGGAATTTCTTCTTCAGCCCGGGAAATTACACCGGATTGCCAAGCTTTTTCGTCGCTGGCTTCACAGGCCAAAAAAGCCTCTTTATAAAAGTCTTGGTAAGCCGCTAACTCGGAATCTTTTTTACCTCGATAATCGACATGCTCCAAACCGAATAATTTCAAATCGTAATCGTTTGCTTCGAGCCAACGCCCTTCGCCATCCTTAAAGCAAACGATATCCGGCATCGCATTGATTAACGTACGCAAATGCATGCCGGTTTCGGCCAAACGTTGCTCAAGGCGTCCTCGGCTAACCGCATAACGAATCGCACGCACCAACCCATCGGTTTCGAAACGACCTTTGACTAAATAGTCCTGGGCTCCGCAATCCAATGTCCGCAATGCGAATTGACTATCGTCATTTCCGGTCAAGACAATCAACGGTACAGTCTCTGCGGCTTGACGAACCGCATCCACAGTATTGAGCCCACTCGAGTCCGGCAAGGTCAAATCGAGCAAAACTACATCGAGCGAACCGTCCTGCAACTGGTGTTTAGCTTCGGTCAAGGTTGTTGACCAAATAATTTCGAAATGGACGTCCCGAGACGCACTCAAAGCCTGACGCACCAAATTAGCATCGCCGGGATCATCTTCCACCATTAATACCCGGTAAGATCCGGTGTTTGCCATCATTTGTTAAACATTTAAAGGGTAATCATTATTGGGAATAATTATAAAGGTATCCGAAAATTTTTTACTCATTGGTTTTTATTTATCGCTTTTGCTACTCGTTTTCGATCGAAAGACAGTCTAATAATGAAAAGTGTAGGAAGTGTCTATCGAGATAGAACACTTGTAAAATTAAATGAATAAACTAAGCTCTTCTGTATAAAAAAACATAAGAAAAATCGATCTCGTAACGCTCCGACGCATTCTTTATAGACTACCCTTGCAATCCGAGACACCAGCCGAACACCTGCTTAGAAATTACAGTATGACTCACGGATGATCGTCTATCTTGTCTATTGATACTTGACTACCCGGACACCTATCCCCATGCCGTTTAGAACCGATTACGACTACTCCACCGAAGAAAACATTCAATTCATGCATCGCATCGTTAAACTCATGATGCGAAATAAAATTACCCCAACCCCAATCAATTATGCCGTATTTTACGAATATACAGCGAGTTACAATGACAACCTCAAGGCCGCCGTCGACCAACTCATTGCCGAAAATAACCCTTTCGACATGGAGACCGGCCTAGCTTTATAGAAAAAACATATCTGTCACGCGGCGCTGGTATCGTTCGACAAAATCAATCAAGATATACAAAGGATCATTAATCATACCGAAAAATCGGTTAATGAAACCCAGCAAAAAGCATCCGAAGCCAGCGATAGTTTTGAGGAAAAATCGATACGCCTGGAAAGCATAACGAATTTGGAAGAATTGAAAACCGTACTGACGGAAATTGCCGGCGAAACAAAGAGCTTGATTGACACCAGCGATCATTTTAAGTCACAACTGGAAGCCGCTAACAAAGAAATGGAACAGCTGCGCAAGGAACTTTCAAAAGTCAAGGAAGCGGCGACTGTCGATGCACTTACCGGGCTATTGAATCGCGGAACATTTGATGAGACGCTAACCAACCTCCTCGAGGAATCGAGCGACAAAGACATTTGCCTCACACTATTGGATCTGGACCACTTTAAGCAGGTTAATGATAAATTCGGACATTTAATCGGCGACAATGTGTTGAAATTCACCGCATCGCTACTGAAAAAGTATAGCGAAAAACATCATTATGTCGCTCGTTACGGGGGTGAGGAATTGGCCATCATCATGCCCAACACTTCATTATCCGCAGCGCAGGATATTGCCGAAAAAATCAGAACATCATTACAAAACAGCAGACTAAAACGCAAAAATAGCAACGAATCGATCGGCACCATTACGTTATCGATCGGTATCGCGACTCGAAAACAAAACGATACAATTGAAAGCTTTATCTTACGCGCCGATCAGGCCCTATATAAAGCCAAAGAAACCGGGCGTCACGGCGAAACCGTTCTAAACTTCTTGACTTTGGTATCGCAATATAACCTTTCTCGAATTCTCTGTCATGCGTAGGTAATCGAATACCCGTCGTACATTACGCGCCAGCTTTTCGATAGTGGC
>Ga0180009_10006643_pt1 | contig 12076 bp, 8 predicted proteins | sample OS_PC_MetaG_FD_123537 | JGI IMG/M metagenome (GOLD analysis project Ga0180009, IMG submission 123537) | Groundwater microbial communities from the Aspo Hard Rock Laboratory (HRL) deep subsurface site, Sweden - OS_PC_MetaG | ecosystem: Environmental > Aquatic > Deep subsurface > Groundwater...
TACAAGGTATTGCTGTCATGACGGATTATCCAAAAACATTCGATGTGATCGTCATTGGCGGTGGCCATGCCGGCACCGAAGCGGCGCTGGCGTCGGCACGCACCGGTGCCAGCACCTTGTTGCTGACGCACAACATCGAGACCATCGGCCAGATGAGCTGCAATCCCGCCATCGGCGGCATCGGCAAAAGTCATCTGGTGCGTGAGATTGATGCACTTGGCGGTGTCATGGCGCGCGCGGCGGATCGCGCCGGGATTCATCTGCGCCGGCTCAATGCCAGCAAGGGACCGGCAGTGCGGGCTACCCGCGCGCAGTGTGATCGTGCGCTGTACAAGGCTGCGATTCGTGCAGTGGTGGAAGCCCAGGACAATCTGTACATGTTCCAGCAGGCGGTGGATGATCTGATCATCGTGGGGGATCGCGTCGCCGGCTGCGTGACGCAGATGGGGATGCGCTTTCATGCTGCCTGCGTGGTGCTGACCACCGGAACATTTCTCGGCGGCAGGCTGTTCATGGGTGAGGTCAATTATCAGGGGGGGCGTGCCGGCGATCCGCCGGCCAACCGGCTGGCCGCCAGACTGCGCGAGCTGCCCTTCAACATTGGCCGGCTGAAGACCGGTACGCCGCCGCGCATCGATGGCAAAACCATAGACTACGCCGGACTGGAGCCGCAACCGGGTGATGTGCCGGTGCCGGTGTTCTCTTTTCTGGGCAGTGCCGATGAGCATCCCCGGCAGGTTGCCTGCCACATCACCCATACCAACGGCCGCACGCATGACATCATTCGCGCTGCGCTGCATCAGTCCCCCATGTACCAGGGGCTGATCGAAGGTGTCGGGCCACGCTATTGTCCCTCCATCGAGGACAAGGTGGTGCGATTTGCCGAACGTGACCGGCACCAGATCTTCATCGAGCCGGAAGGGCTGGACACCCATGAAGTGTATCCGAATGGCATTTCCACCAGCCTGCCGTTTTCCGCGCAGCTGGCGCTGGTGCGCAGCATTCGCGGTTTCGAGCAGGCGCACATCACGCGGCCGGGTTATGCCATTGAGTACGATTATCTGGATCCGCGCGGTCTGCACAGCAGTCTGGAAACCAAGGCCCTGCCGGGGCTGTTCCTGGCGGGCCAGATCAATGGCACCACCGGATATGAAGAGGCGGCAGCACAGGGATTGATTGCCGGCCTCAACGCCGCCCGTCAGGCGCGCGGGGAGGCTGCGTGGACACCACTGCGGGATCAGGCCTACATCGGCGTGCTGATTGATGATCTGATCACGCGCGGCACCACCGAGCCATACCGGATGTTTACCAGTCGAGCCGAATACCGCCTGTCACTGCGCGAGGACAATGCCGATCTGCGGCTGACCGAATGCGGACGCCAGCTGGGGCTGGTGGATGACCTGCGCTGGGCCCGTTTCAGCGCCAAGCGGGCGCAGCTGGATGCAGAAATCGAGCGCCTGCAGGGGTTGCGCCTGCATCCTGGCAACGCCGCCGCTGACCTGCTGGCCCAGCGCATGCAGCTGTGCATCAGCAAGGATTCGACCCTGCTCGATCTGTTGCGGCGGCCGGAACTGGATTACCAGAGCCTGCTGCAGCACTGCCCCGAGTTTGGCCCGGCGGTGACTGATGCCGAGGTGATTGAGCAGATCGATATTCAGGCACGCTACCATGGCTATCTACAGCGGCAGCAGCATGCTGCCGCAATACTGCGCAGCGATGAGACCCGGTTGCTGCCAGCAGACATCGATTATCAGGCAGTCAGCGGACTGTCGGCAGAGGCACGGGAAAAGCTGAGCGCGGTACGCCCGGAAACCATCGCTCAGGCAGCGCGCATCCCCGGCATGACACCGGCGGCGATTTCATTGTTGCTGGTGCACATAAAAAAACTCAGGCGCGTGGCCTGAGTTTTGCTGGTCTTCATTGTGGCAATGCTTGTACCGATAGAACCATCCAATGGGTTCAGGCCTGCCTGGGCGCGTAGCCACTGCACCAGCCGTTGGCATTGACCAGTTTGCCGGGAAACAGCGCGCACGGCCCCCATTCCTCACCGTCGCCACCCTGAAACAGGGCACAGTTGCGGCAATAATGGTTGGCGGCTTCATCCTTGGCGCGCTGCGGATATTTCTGCAGATCGACATTCGCGGCATCATGCCGGTATCCCAGCGCCTGGGCGGAGGGGTCGTCCAGACTCAGCTGTTGCAGCTCCCCGCTGGCTTGCTGGGCAGTGCTGGCGACTTGCTCTGCGGCCTGCTCGGTTTCGGCAGCAGCCGACTCGACAGTTTCTGCCGGAGCGTCGTCTGCAGCGGTTGCAGCCTGCTCGGTTTGCTGCGGCGGCGGCGGTGGGCTGGACGCACCAGGCTGATCGGCAGGGGCAGAGGCTTGCTCGTCCGAGCAGCCGCTGAGTACCGTGATCGGCAGCACTGCTGCGGCGGTCCCGAACAGCCGCAGAAAGCGGCGACGATCATCGCGACGGGTCTGACTGGACGGGGTAGACTGGGTTGCATCACTAGACATACTGACTCCTGTGGCTGTGCCGGCAGGCTAACCGGCTTGGCTTCATGGACAAAACGCGAACGACCTGATGACCAGCCCGGCCTGAAGCAGGCCGTGGCAGTGTCTGTCTGACATCAGTTTGATGCACAGTACTATTTGTTCTGCTGGCTACAAATCTGCAGACCATCACTGCCGCAAAGCGGACTGGCACGTATGGGCTAGAATAATGTTTCGGCCGCAGTGTGGCAAGTCACAGGTCAACAGTCACAGGCCAACTGTCACAGGCAAGCAGATGAGGAATCACCGCCGATGAGGCAAAGCTTTTATCAACAGCCGCCAGTGCTGGGCAATCAGTATCTGTCCGATGCTGCACTACAGGCCGCCTTGCAGGCCATGCTGCCGGCTGCCGTGCTGACGGCGGTGCAGCCGGAGCTGCAGCAGCTGGGACAGCTGGCCTGTGGCGACATGCTGGCGATGGCGGCCGATGCCGAAGCCAATCCGCCACGACTGCAGCAGTTTGATGCCTGGGGCAGGCGCATTGATCGCATCGCCACGGCAGCCGGCTGGCAGCAGTTGCACGACATTGCTGCGCGGGAGGGTCTGGTCGCCACCGCCTATCAGCGTCAGCATGGGCAGTGGTCGAGATTGCATCAGTTCGCCAAGCTGTTCCTCTATCATCCTTCCTCGGCCGTGGCCTCCTGCCCGCTGGCAATGACCGACGGCGCGGCACGGGTGCTGGAGCTGCACGCGGCAACCGAGCCGGCACTGCAGCCGGTGCTGGGGCATCTGCTCAGTACCGATCCCGAATCGTTCTGGACCGCTGGTCAGTGGATGACCGAGCGCACCGGTGGCTCCGATGTCAGCGCCACCGCCACCATCGCTGAAGCCAGCGCAGAAGACGACAGCTACCGGCTCAGTGGCGACAAATGGTTCACCTCGGCAACCACCGCACAGATCGCCCTGACGCTGGCGAGGATCAGCTCAGCGGGGCAGGTGGACGAGCGGCTGAGCCTGTTTCTGTTGCCCATCCGCGACGCCGACGACAGGCTCAACCGCATCACCATCCACCGGCTCAAGGACAAGCTCGGGACACGCGCCCTGCCCACTGCCGAGCTCACCATGCATGGCAGCAGTGCCAGATTGATCGGCCAGCGCGGCGAGGGGATCAAGACCATCGCCACCATGCTCAACATCACCCGCCTGTACAACGCCTGTTGCGCGGCCGCGATCATGCGCCGGGCGCTGGTGCTGGCGGAGGATTACGCCGGCAGGCGCGAAGCCTTTGGACAGCGGCTGGCGGATCTGCCCCTGCATGCCGAGACGCTGGCCGAGATGCGCGCTGAGCAGCGTGCGGCCATGTTGCTGGTCATGCACCTGGCGCAGCTGCTGGGGCGGCAGGAATGTGCCGTGAGCAGCGCAGCCGAGGATCATATGCTGCGCCTGCTGGTGCCGGTGGCCAAACTGTATACCGGCAAGCAGGGCATCGCGGTCACTTCCGAGGCGCTGGAATGCTTTGGTGGTGCCGGCTATGTCGAGGACACCGGGCTGCCGGTGATGTTGCGCGATGCGCAGGTACTGAGCATCTGGGAGGGTACCACCAATGTGCTCAGCCTGGACGTGTTGCGCGCCCTGCGCGATGCCGCCGTCTGGCCATCACTGCGTGACTGGCTGGTGACGTCGCTGCAGGCGCTGCCGGAGCAGTTTGCAGCACAGCGCAGCAAGTGTGCACAGGCCATCGATCAGCTCAATGACTGGCTGTGCGAGCACCACGATTCGGCAGACCGGCAGCGGCAGGCACGCCGGCTGGCATTTGCTTTTGCACGCATCGGCTGTGCCGTGCTGCTGCTGCGACAGGCGGCCTGGTGCACCGAGCACGGACATGATGACGCTGTGTTGGCCTGCGCTGCAGCGCAGCGCTGGTGTCGGCGGGATTTGCTTGCTGGCCTGTCAAGCCAGCAGCAACAGCAAGCCTGAGCCGCCATGCGAGCGCTTGACCTGTACCGTGTGAATGCCTTCTCGGACAGCCTGACCGGAGGCAATCCGGCCGGTGTCTGTGTGCTGGATGCATGGCTGCAGGATGCCGTGATGCAGACCATCGCCACAGAAAACGGCTGGTCGGAAACCGCTTTCGTGCTGCAGCGGCCGGCTGCCGATGGCGGCTTGCCGCTGCGCTGGTTCACCCCCGGCTGTGAGGTGGATCTGTGTGGTCACGCCACGCTGGCCACGGCGGCGGTGTTGCAGCGGCGGGCGGCACCGAAGCGGGCGGAATACCTGTTCAACACCCGCAGTGGCCGTCTGTCAGTGCTGTGCAGTGGCGACAGCTATCGCCTGGATCTGCCCTTGCAGCCGATCACTGCCAAGCCTTGCCCGGCGGCATTGGCTGCGGCATTGGGCGCAGCGCCAAAAGCCTGTTATGCCGGCACCGATTACCTGCTGCATTACGCCAGTGCCGCAGAGATCAGGCAGTTGCAACCCGATTTTGCCGCACTGCAGCAGATTCCCGCCCGCGGCTTCGCGGTCACCGCCGAGGCTGACGCCGACGATGAGGCCGATTTCGTCTCGCGCTGGTTTGGTGGGCCGGATGTCGCCGTGGCGGAAGACCCGGTGACCGGCTCGGCACATGCCATGCTGGCACCTTACTGGCAACAGCGCCTGGGGCGTAACGGGCTGTTGGCGAGGCAGTTGTCGTCGCGAGGTGGCAGCATGCATTGTGAAGTCCACGGCGACCGTGTGTGGCTGACCGGCTGCGCCCGACTGGTGTTTGCCGGCAGCTTGTGGCTGGATCAAGATCAGCTGCCCTGACGCTGTCCACAGGCATGCGCGACGCATAGTATAATCGGCGGTCATTACAATCAGACACCGCCATTGCCGGGGGACAGCTGCGATGCATGATCGCAGCTGCGGCACAGCAATTGCGACAACAGGGATTGAGAACGATTGACATTGTCGCGCCACACCTGGCACGCCGGTACCTGTACGGCCGGTGATTCAGACTGGATCGGTGCCTGCTGCTGGCGCTGATCGCAACAAGGACGGTCAAACTATGGGTATTGATGGCACAGCTGAGCTTAGCATTCTCATTCCGGTACTGAATGAGGTGGACTCGCTGCAGGAACTGGCACAGCGCATCATGCAGGCCACCAGCGACCTGCGCATAGAGATCATTTTTGTCGATGACGGCAGTAGCGATGGCTCATGGCAGCTTATCGAACGGCTGTCGGCGCAGCACGATGTGATCAAGGGCATCCGCTTGCGGCGCAATTTCGGCAAGGCACAGGCCCTCGCCGCTGCGGTGGAGGCGGCATCGGCTGCTGTAATCGTGACCATGGATGCCGACCTGCAGGATGATCCTGCCGAGATTCCGGCGTTTCTGGAAAAAATCGATGCCGGCTACGACATTGTTTCAGGCTGGAAAGCCAATCGCCGCGACCCTCTGGGCAAGACGCTGCCTTCACGGGTGTTCAATTTTTTCACCCGAGTGATCAGCGGGGTACGCTTGCGCGATTTCAACTGCGGCTTCAAGGCGGCACGTCTGGAGGTTTATCGCAACATTCCGCTGTATGGCGAGCTGCACCGGTATGTGCCGGTGCTGGCGCACGCCCTGGGCTACAGTTACTGCGAAATCCCGGTGCTGCACCATCCGCGTCTGAGCGGCAAGTCGAAATATGGGCTGGAGCGTTTCGCGCGCGGTTTCATTGACTTGCTCACGGTGACGTTCATCACCCGATACGGTCAGCGCCCGGCGCATCTACTGGGTGGCTTCGGACTGCTGAGCGGGCTGCTGGCAACAGTGATTCTGGGTTATCTGCTGGTGGACAAATTGCTGTTGGGTGCTGCCATCGGTGACCGGCCGCTGTTGATGCTGGGGGTTTTGCTGGCGATATTGTCGGCCCAGTTGATCACCCTGGGCGTGCTCGCCGAGCTGATCATTCATCGTACCAGTGGCTCACAGACCAGCACCCTGATCGCCGCAACCGCCGGTCTGGATTGAGCACAGTGTCACAGGCAGACACTGCGGTGCGTCCAGGTCAGGGCAGCAGGCCGCTGGCGGTGCTGATCATTGCCGGCATCACCCTGATCAGCTTCGCAGCCGCGTTATGGCTTGGTGACTGGCAGAGCTATGCCCGCAGCATGCGTCAGCTTGCCCCGGCTCTGGTGCTGGAACTGCTGGCGCTGGTGTTTCTGTCCGGTCTGTGCCGGGTATTGCGCTTGCGCCTGCTGGTACCGGGTCTGCAAGGCAAAGCCTTGCTGCACACGGTGTTTCTGCACCAGTTGGCGGCGCAGTCGCTGCCGGTGAAATCGGGCGAGGCGGTGCTGCCGCTGTTGTTGACGCAGCGCAGTGAACTCAGCCTGATGCAGGCGCTGGGGCTGCTGCTCAGCCTGCGTCTGCTTGATCTGCTGATCCTGCTGATGCTGTGCGCACTCAGTGTGCTGTTGCTGCCGGCCAGTGCTCAGGTCTGGTTCATGGCGTTGGCAGCGTTGGTCGTGCTGGCCTTGCTGTGTATGCTGGCTTTGCTTGTGGCCCGCCATTGGCATGCCTGGTCGATGACCAGGCGCGTGCGGCTGCTGCCGAGTATGTCCGGACTGGTGTACGTGCTGGGGCAAATGCCGACATCGCGTTACCTGGCGGTAAGCGGGCTGACTGCGGTTTTGTGGGTGTTCAATCTGGCGGCTTTTTATCATGCTTTGGTGGAGCTCGAAAGCGGCATGTCGCTGGCGCAAAGTGTGCAGGCGGCGACCGCCGGCAACATCGTGTCGGCGTTGCCGATTCATGGCCTCGGTGGCTTTGGACCAGCGCAGTTGACCCTGGCGGGCATCGCAGAATGGTATGGGCAGGCGTTTGAGCCGGCTCTGCTTGCCGGCGTGATCATGCAGGCTTGTGCGCTGCTTGCAGCGCTGGCTGGTCTGGCGCTGGTTGCGCTGCTCAGCGCGGTGCAGTTTATCCGCCGGCAGACCGGCCCGGAAAACCGGCCTTAAGCGGTCATGCAGCAGCGCCATTTCAGTACATTCGGAGAGATGCGCATGACTGGCGGTGGCCGCTGCAGACGCTCAGGGTTCCGGCGCACAATGGTGGACTCGGCATGCTGAAACGCATCTATGTCAGCGCATTGCGTCGGCTGCGGTCGCCGGCGCAGCGGCTTGGCCTGCTGGCCTGGCTGGAACGCCATCGCCACCGGCGTCTGGCGCTGTGGCTGCGTTCGCTGTTTGCCATCTATGACAGTGATGATCTCATCCGCCTGGATCTGGCCTGGTGGACGTTCGCCGCCATGCAGCAGGTGGAACAGTTTCTGCGGCAGCGTCCTGCGGCCAGGGTGTTTGAATATGGCGCCGGTTCCAGCACCGTGTGGCTGGCCAGACGCGGCGCGCGGGTCACCAGCGTGGATCATGATGGCCAGTGGGTGGGCAGGCTGGGCAGACACTGTTCCGGGTACGCCAACATCGACCTGCAGCATGTTGCCCCGGTGCCCAGTGAACGGCCGCGGATTGGCTCACAGCATGCGGCCTGGCAGCAGCAGGATTTTCATGACTATGTGCATGCCATCGATCAGCTGCCGGGTGACTTTGATCTCATCATCATCGATGGCCGTTGTCGGGTGGCCTGCCTGCAACAGGCCTGCGGCAGGCTGCGGCCGGGCGGAATGATCCTGTTTGACAACGCCGGCAGAAAGCGTTACCGGACGGCGTTGCAGGCAGTGCCGCTGCAGCGGCAGCGCACATGGGGATTGACGGCGTGCCTGCCGTATCCGGATACGACCATCCTGCTGTTTGACCATCAGGATGCGAAGCTGCACGCTGTTGCACAACCCGGACGTGAGACCGCTGTTGCGTCCGCGCCGCAAAGTCAGCTGCGCATCGGTAAAACATGCTGAAGGCCAGCGACATGCCTGCTGCTGAGTGGTCGCAGAAACTACTGCAGGCTGCCCTGTGGCTGCCGCTGCTGTTGATCGTCTATGCTGCGCACGAGGACATCGTGCTGTTTCTCGACGCGACCTACTATCTCTATCTCAACCTGCTGCGTCAGGATTTTGCCCTGCTTGAGCCATCCAGTCGCAGCGTGCAGTTCTTGCAGCAGTTGCCTGTGCTTGGTCTGATCTGGCTGCAGGTGGAAAACCTGGGTGTGCTGAAGTTCGTCGCCGGTGGCTGGAATCTCTTCCTGCCACTGGGTCTGACCGCGCTGAGTTATGCCGTGCTGCCAGCGCAGGCAAAACACATGTACATGTTTCCGCTGGCTGCCTATGTGGCGGGAGCGCTGGTTTCCTTTTTTCCCACCGTTACCGATGCCCCTGCAGCCACCGCGTATTTCTGGCTGCTGCTGCTGATGCTGTTGTATGCCCAACACTGGCGGCGGGGTTACTGGTTGTTGCCGCTGGTTGCATTGCCGGCGCTGTTTCTGCACGAGGCCATGGTGTTTCTGGGGCCACTGCTGATGGCCGCTGCCGCCCTGCGCTGGCGTCGCACGCAGCTGCCTGGGTGGCGTTTGTTGTATGCCCTGTTGCTGGTGTATTTTTTGTGCGCCACGCTGCTGGCTCTGCAGCACATCATCGAGCCACGCTCGGTGGCCAACCGCAGCGGCTTTCTGTCCATGCTGCTGAGTTTCAAATGGTACGTCTGGCTAGATGGCGGCTACAACATTCCGGCCATGCTTTCGGTGTTCGGGCTGCCGCTGATGTTTTTGCTGTGGCTGCCATGGCGCTATCCGGCATGCTCATTGCCGCGGCGCCAGGCCATGCTGCTGGTGGTGGTGCTGACGGTGCTGTACAGCTTGTTAGCCGCCACGTTGCTGCTGCTGCAGGCTCAGCAGGTGATCCAGTACAGCGTGTTTGCGCAGTTCGCCGCCCGCGCGCATGCTGCCCTGGTGTCGTTTCCGCTTGGCATCATGCTGCTGTTGAGCTGCGACCGTGAACACAGCGGACAGCAGCTGTACCTGCGTGCCATCGCAGTGTTGTTGCTGGTGATCTGTGTGGTCAGCTGTCTGTCGCATGTGCATGGTCTGCAGCGCTGGCAGGCTTTTGTGCAGGCCTACCGCGAAGCGCTGCAACAGGGTCAGGGTTATATCAGCTGGCAGCAGGCGTTCAGCACGGTACCGCACATGTATGAGCTGGGCTCTGCCTGGACCAACCCGCTGGTGAGTCTGTTTCTGTCCCCACAGGGCAAAGTGACTGCGATCATCGACAATCGCAAGCCACAGCAAAAGCTGCAGATTTTTGATCCCTGCTCAGGCCAGGATTTGCCGCAATCGGTTTATTTTGATTTCAGCACATATCGGCAGCAGCTTCAGAGTGGCGTGTGCCGTGGTCAGGCACAGCGCTATGCGACCGCTGCAGAATTCCCGGCACTGAGCTTTACCGCTACAGGCCGATTGCCCGGTGTGGCGGCAAGCTCGGGCTGGCAGCCATCGCCACAGGCAGTGCCCGACCGTGCCGGCTGGCGCATGCAGGGTAGGCAAGCCAGGCTGGAGCTGGATCGGCCGTTGCCGCAGCAGTTTACTCTGACGCTGCAGCTGGCGGCCTGGGGTCGCAGCGCCGGCGACACGCTGATGGTACGCTCTGGCGGCAGTGAAGCCAGCCTGCAGCTGGCAGCGGGCATCAGCCAGTATCGGCTGTCGCTGCGTTTGTTGCAGCCGACGGCGGCCATCGAATTTGCATTGCCCGCATGGTCGCCGGATGCCGCGTCGGCCTCATCAGGCGCGCAGTCTGAGGAGACTGTGGCGGTGGCTCTGTTTGGATTGGACATTGATCGGCTAGCGGATGGCAGCGCTGGCAGCGATGACAGCTGAAGCGCGTTCACAATGGTTAAAAGGAGATCGTGAAGCATGAAAATCAGCATGTTCGGCAGTGGCTATGTGGGACTGGTTTCGGCGGCCTGTTTTGCCGACGCGGGTCACTCCGTGCTGTGTGTGGATGTCGATGCAGACCGGGTTGCGCAGCTCAAGCGTGGTGAGGTGCCGATTTATGAGCCCGGCCTGGCAGCCATGCTGAAGCGCAATGCCAAACAGGGTCGGCTGTCATTCACCACCGACGGCTCCGCAGCAGTGTGTTTCGGGCAACTGCTGTTTGTGGCGGTCGGCACGCCGGCGGCCAGTGACGGTTCGGCTTATCTGGGGCAGGTGATGGAGGTCGCCAGACTGATCGGTGAACACATCGACGGCAGCAAGCTGATCATCAACAAGTCAACCGTGCCGGTGGGGACTGCCGAACAGGTGGCGGCCATCGTTGCCGCCGGCATTTCGGCGCGCGGTGTGCAGCATGAGTTCGAGGTCTGTTCCAATCCTGAATTTCTCAAGGAGGGCGCGGCCATCGAGGACTTTACCAAAGCCGCCCGCATCGTCATCGGGGCAGACTCATCGCGCGCCTCTGCATTGCTGCGCGAATGCTATGCGCCCTATAACCGCAATCATGACAAGATCATCTGCATGGATGTGCGGGCTGCCGAGCTGACCAAATATGCGGCCAATGCCATGCTGGCAACAAAAATCAGCTTCATGAACGAGATTGCCGCCGTGGCCCAGCGACTGGGTGTTGATGTCGAACAAGTGCGCCAGGGCATTGGCTCGGATCCGCGCATTGGCTATGACTTTATTTATCCTGGTTGTGGCTATGGCGGCACTTGTCTGCCCAAGGACGTGGCGGCACTGACACGCAGCGCTGCCGCAGCCGGTTACCAGATGAGGCTGCTGAGCGCGGTCACCGAAGTCAATCGGCAGCAGAAAGCCTGGCTGTTCGACACCTTGCAGCAGGCCATGGGCGGTCAGCTTGCCGGCAAGCAGATCGCCATATGGGGCCTGGCGTTCAAACCCAATACCGACGACATGCGTGAAGCGCCCAGCAGGGTGCTGATGGAGTCATTGTGGTCTGCCGGTGCCAGTGTGCGCGCCTACGATCCCAAGGCCGGTGCGCAGGCGGCCAGGCTGTATGGTAAACGCGATGATCTGCTGCTGTGTTCGAGCCGGGAACAGGCGGTGACCGATGCCGATGCCCTGGTCATCTGCACCGAATGGAAGCAGTTCAGAGCGGTGGACTTCAGTTGGCTCAAGGCCACATTGAAGCAGGCACTGGTGGTGGATGGACGCAATCTCTATCAGCCCGCTGAATTGCGTGCACACGGGCTGCGTTACCATGCCGTGGGCCGGGGTGTGGCCACGCCGCCGCAGGCCAGCAAGCCGGTAGGCACCGGCACAGCGTGAATCTAGTGTATCCCGCCGGAAATACTGTCACGTTCAGCGAATCGGAAAGCGCTTGGCCGCAAGGCATGGCTCGCAGGTCATGGTCATTCCATGGCCAAGAGCCATAAGACTGCGGATGAGTGCTTTCCGGCTCGCCCTGCGGGAGCGCCCCTGAGGCTGCATGACGGCGTTGCAATCCTGGTCAAGGGCTTGCCATTGACAAGGATCGAGACTTGTACTGCAGCCTTAGGTATGTTCTGAATGTCACAGTATTTCCGGCGGGGTACACTAGCCCGCATTATTCATGAAACCGACTACTGCGATGCCTCCAGTACCCGCATCTGCGGCGTTTCGCTCGGTCACGAATCCTCAACGTACTGTCAAGTACGCCTGCGGTTCGTTCGGTCGTGAAACACCACA
>Ga0180009_10006644_pt1 | contig 12075 bp, 8 predicted proteins | sample OS_PC_MetaG_FD_123537 | JGI IMG/M metagenome (GOLD analysis project Ga0180009, IMG submission 123537) | Groundwater microbial communities from the Aspo Hard Rock Laboratory (HRL) deep subsurface site, Sweden - OS_PC_MetaG | ecosystem: Environmental > Aquatic > Deep subsurface > Groundwater...
CAACAACTTGTCATTTCGAGCAAAGCGAGAAATCTTTGGCCTATAACACATTGAAAATATAAGATTTCTCCCTGCGGTCGAAATGACATACTGGCTGAATTCGACTTTTTACGAGTTTGTCAATGATAGAACAAAAAATAAAATATTCATATCTATTAAGAAGGTATTATATTACCGCTCACTCGCTCTGCTCATTAGGCACAGAGCACGCAGAGAGTTTCATCTTAAAATTCTCTCTGCGTCCTTTGCGGCTTTGCGGTGAATAATTACAAATATTTGATTGGAGAAAAACATCATGGGAAACAGAATATATAATTTTAATGCAGGGCCGGCGGCCCTTCCTTTAAGCGTTCTTGAGGAGATAAGGGATTCGTTTTTAAATTACGGCGGATCCGGAATGTCCGTTACCGAGATTAGCCATAGATCGAAATGGTTTGATGACATAATTAATGATGCAATAGAAAGAATAGAGCGGCTATTAAAACTGGATGAAAAATTTCACGTGCTTTTCATACAGGGAGGAGCCAGTATGCAGTTCTGCATGATTCCCATGAATTTTCTTAATAAAGAGGATGTCGCAGATTATGTTAATACAGGCACATGGTCCACCAAAGCAATAAAGGAAGCGGTGATACTGTATAAACAGGTTAATATCGTGGCATCTTCTGAAGATAAAAATTTTACATATATACCCCGCAATATCCAGTTCAGCAGCGACAGCGTTTATGTTCATATTACATCAAACAACACAATAAAGGGAACCCAGTGGGCATCTTTTCCCGATACCGGCGGCGTTCCGCTAATAGCTGATATGTCTTCTGATATTATGAGCAGGCCTTTGGATATGAGCAAATTCGGCCTGATATATGCGGGGGCTCAAAAAAATATCGGTCCCGCAGGTGTTTGCATGGTGATAATTCATGATGATTTGCTGGAACTTGTGCAGGATAATCTGCCCACCATGTTGGATTATACAACCTATTCTTCCAAGAATTCAATGTATAATACCCCTCCATGTTTTGCTGTTTATACTATTCAGCTTGTCATGAAATGGCTTGAAGAAGAAGTCGGCGGATTGGGGAAGATGGAGAAAATAAACCGTAAAAAGGCTGAGTTATTATACAAAGTTATTGATTCAAGTGGCTTTTATAAAGGGACTGCAGAAACGGACAGCAGATCGTTAATGAATGTTACTTTCCGTCTTCCGAACGAAGATCTGGAAAAACGTTTTGTTCAGGAAGCACTTAAGAACGGCATGGATGGCCTTAAGGGGCACCGTTCAGTTGGAGGTTGCAGAGCATCTATATATAATGCAACAACTATCGAGGCAGTTAAGGCTTTAACTGACTTTATGAAGACTTTTGAAAAGAAGAATGGATAAGTTTGTACGTAACGGTTCACGGTTCACGGTTTACGGTTCACGGTTCACGGTTTTTTCAATGAACTATGCAACGACTGAAGCTTTTTACTTTGCCATCGAATTTTAACTTTCTACGAGTTCGTCAATTTTTCAGGTATCGGTATTTTTATAGATTTTCAGATAGAGAATTTAACAAGGCTAGAAGGAAAAATCCGAGTAAGTCGTACTGAATAGTACGTCGTCGAGGGTTTTGACTGATAACGCAGTGAAATTATTTATCTGGAAATCTATAGTAAAAATTTCTTTAGATATTGCCCCGTGTACGACTCATCGATCTCAGCTATTTCTTCCGGTGTCCCGCATCCAATAACTTTTCCCCCTTCATCGCCCCCTTCAGGTCCAAGATCTATTATATGGTCGGCAGACTTGATAACATCCATGTTGTGTTCAATTACAATAACTGTATTGCCTGCATCCACAAGCCTGTTAAGCACATTAAGAAGTTTCTTTATATCGTCGATATGAAGGCCGGTTGTAGGCTCGTCAAGTATATATATTGTTCTTCCGGTACCTTTTTTGCTGAGTTCGCGTGACAGCTTGATACGCTGAGCTTCTCCTCCGGATAGAGTTGTAGCGGGCTGGCCGAGATGGATATAACCTATGCCGACTTCGACAAGTGTTTGCAGTTTTGAGCGTATATTGGTCATATTCTCAAAAAACTTAACAGACTGATTTATAGTCATATCGAGAACATCCGCTATATTTTTGCCCTTGTACCTGACTTCAAGGGTTTCGCGGTTGTATCTTTTGCCATGGCACACATCGCATGCAACATAAACGTCCGGCAGAAAATGCATTTCTATCTTTATTATGCCATCGCCATTACATGCCTCGCATCTTCCGCCCTTAACATTGAAGCTGAAACGGCCCAATTTGTACCCACGCACTCTTGCTTCAACTGTTTTTGAAAAAAGTTCTCTTATAAAAGTAAATACACCTGTATAAGTCCCGGGATTGGAACGGGGTGTTCTCCCAATTGGAGACTGATCAATATTAACCACTTTATCGATTTGTTCGAGTCCAACTATATCTTTGAGATTACCTGACGGTATCCTGCTGTGATATATCCGCTGGGCAAGGGAGCGGTAAAGTGTCTCAATGACAAGCGTGGATTTTCCGGAGCCGGATACACCTGTTATACAGATGAAACAGCCAAGGGGAAATCCCACATCAATATTCTTGAGATTGTTTTCAGAGGCTCCTTTGATTATTATCTCTTTTCCATGAACTTTGCGCCTTTTTGCCGGCACCTCGATTTTTTTACGGCCGGAAAAATACTGGCCGGTCAATGAATCTTTATCCTTTAGAAGTTCTTTGGGTGTGCCTGAAAATACTACCTGCCCGCCGTTAATACCGGCTCCTGGTCCCATGTCTATTACATAATCAGAAGATAGTATTGTCTCTTCATCGTGCTCTACAACCAGAATGGTATTTCCATAATCGCGCATTTGCAGAAGTGTTCCAATAAGACGCTGATTATCCCTTTGATGAAGGCCGATGCTGGGCTCATCCAGAACATACAAAACTCCCGTTAATTTTGATCCGATCTGCGTTGCAAGACGTATTCTTTGGCTTTCTCCGCCTGAAAGAGTGCATGCTGATCTGGCAAGAGTAAGATATGACAGGCCTACATTGTCAAGAAAGCCAAGCCTTTCAATAATTTCTTTTAGAATTCTTTTAGCAATAATCTTTTTTTTGCCGGAAAGTTCCAGCTTTTTTAAAAAAGCATATGCTTTTGTCACAGTAAAAGCTGTTATTTCAGACATGGTAAGCCCGCCGACTTTTACGGATGCGCTCCCTTTATTTAGCCTTGTTCCCTGGCATTCCGGGCAGGGACGGAAACTCATATAGTACTTAATTTCCTCTCTTGCCTGATAAGAATCCGTCTCCAGGTAACGCCGTTCCAATTTTGGTATTATGCCTTCAAATGGTTTTCTGTAGTTAAAACGGCGATTGTTCCGTTCAATATAAAAAGATATCTGTTCATCTCCTGATCCATAAAGAAGAACATTTTTAAAATTATCCGGCAGATCTTTATAAGGGGTATAGATGTCAACGCCATAATGCATGGTCAGAGCGTCTAAAAATTCAAAAAAATGAACTGAATTTCTGTTAGCCCACAAGATAACTGCGCCTTCTCTTAAAGATAATTCGGGATTCGGAATTATCTGGTCAGAGTCAAATACATTTGTTGAGCCAAGACCGTCACATTTCGGGCATGCGCCTTGCGGAGAATTAAAGGAAAAACTGGCAGGCGTAAATTCAGGATAGCTTATGCCGCAAGTTATACATGCCGCTTTTTCGCTGAAGAGAACAGGCTTTTTATCTGAAACATCGACCATAGCTATGCCGCCTGACTGAGATACGGCCAGTTCTAAAGAATCCGCAAGCCTGTTTTTAATATTTTCTTTAACAACCAGGCGATCGACAACAACATCGATAGTATGTTTCTTGTTTTTATCGAGCTTATCAATATCCTCTATTTCAAATGTTTTGCCGTTGATACGTATGCGAGCGAAACCATCTCTTTTAAGATGTTTTAAGAGTTTTTCATGAGTTCCTTTCTGGCCGGCAACAAGAGGCGATAAAATAGTGATTCTGGTCCCTTCAGGCATTGACATGACTTTGTCAACGATCTGGTCAAGCGTTTGCGAGGTAATGGGTTTTCCGCATTTGTAACAGTGAGGCGTACCTGTTCTGGCAAATAGAAGACGGAGATAGTCATAAATTTCAGTAACTGTGCCAACGGTTGATCTGGGGTTATGGCTGGCTGTTTTTTGTTCAATTGCAATTGCGGGCGATAGGCCATCAATCATGTCGACGTCCGGTTTATCCAGGCGTTCTAAGAACTGGCGTGCATAAGTAGAAAGAGATTCAACATACCTTCGCTGTCCTTCCGCATAAAGGGTGTCAAAAGCAAGTGTTGATTTGCCTGAGCCGGATAGACCTGTTATCACAACTAATTTATTCCTGGGCAATTCAACATCTATGTTTTTCAGGTTATGCTGCCTGGCGCCATGTATTATTATTTTTTCGGATTTCATTGCCCCTCATATATAGCATGTTCAGCCGCCATATTTATTGCTGCAACAAGGCTGCCGGGATCTGCTTTTCCGGTTCCTGCGATATCATAAGCAGTACCATGGTCAACAGAGGTTCTGATTATCGGCAGTCCGAGAGTTGTATTAACTCCATCGGTAAAGTGCAGCAGCTTAAACGGGATAAGCCCTTGATCGTGATACATGCAGACAACAGCATCATAACGTCCGTTTGCGGCGTGATAAAATACGGTGTCAGGAGGGAAGGGGCCTGAAACATCTAATCCTTTCTTACTTGCTGAATCTATTGCCGGCGAAATAATTCTTTCTTCCTCATCTCCAAACATTCTCTCTTCTCCGGCATGAGGATTTAAGCCCGCTACAGCAATTCGGGGCTTTTTGAAACCAAATTTATTATGAAGGGCGTCCCAAGTAATTTGTATAGTTTTAAGAATTCGTTCTTTTGAAAGTTCGGCTGAAACATTTTTTAAGGGAATGTGAATGGTTACAAGAACAACGCGAAGTTTTCTGCCGGCCAGCATCATTGCAAAACTATCAGTTTTAGTATGCTCTGCAAGGAGTTCTGTGTGACCGCTGAACTTGCTGCCTGCCTTCCGCATGGCTGCCTTATTTATAGGGCATGTGACAATGGCATCGATACTTCCTTTGATTGCCATATCTATCGCGGTTGTTATGTATTTTATCATTGCCTTTCCTGTTTGAACTGTGGGTTTGCCCCAGGATATTTTATCTTTATTAAGTTTAGACAGGCATAAAACATCAATTTGTCCGGATTGATATATGCCCGAAACAGGAATTTTAACATCTTTTATTTTAAGAGCGCTTGATGTACTTTTTTTTGCAAGTTTCAGCACTCCTATGTCTCCTATTATGAGAGGTTTGCAGGTTTTATAAATTGAAGGGGATGAGAGAGCCTTGAGTATAATCTCAGGGCCGATACCAACAGGGTCTCCCATGGTAATACCTATAACGGGGCGATAAGTATTCATTTATATGACCTTAATATTAAAGTGGTTGCCAGTAAAATCGAAATTTTTAATATATTACATGTCACATATTATTTTCAAACAAATTAATTAAATCGCATTTAACTATATGATGATTTTCAAGATATTTTATTTAACAGAGACACAAGGTGATTTTTTTTGAAAATTAAAGATAATAGAAGCATTAGCAAGATTTTTGAATAGGACATTAGTGTAAAAAATTATGCTGATAATGATGGATCTGCATAAAATAGTTGAAGAAAGATCTCATTGCAAAAATGTTTGTATTTAGAAGCAGTTGTCTGCATGATTAAAATATATAACAATAAAAACAGATAGCTATAAATTGTTAATAACTTTTTAATAAACGGGCGTAAAGCATTATCCTTCAGGTTTGACAGGAAAGTTCTGATAGCTTAGTTAAGCCGTTAAAGTTCACTCGGGTTTTACAAGAACCTTATTAAATTCTTAATCGATTCTTCTTAATTGAAACACTCTCTAACTAACAATATTTTTTCCACCAGTTTGATCTGTTATAGTTCACAAAGTCGTCTCTTCTATTTTAATAAATTAACCTTATTTTTTTTGGAATATGGATTGTAATGCCCTATGAAACAAATATGGGAACAAGTAAAATTATCAATTAAAAAACAGATTCCAGGCCATAGCTACAGAATGTGGATTGAACCCATGGAGTTTATAGAATGCAAGGAAAACCGTATTGTGCTTTCATGTGCAAATACTTTTTCAAAAAAACGAGTTCTTGATTACTATGGTTCAATTATAGAAACAGAAATAAAAAGAACTTCCGGTAAAGACTACAATCTTGGTTTAGAGGTTTCCTGCAAAATCTGTAAAAAAGATAACTCAGGTTTTAAAAAGGATAATAGTATTCAGCTCCCTCTGCCCGGGGTTAATTTGAGTCCGTATAATGGCCGACTATTAAGAAGGGATTTTACTTTTGATCAGTTTGTTGTTGGTAATAATAATGACTTTGCTTACTTGGCGGCACTTGACCTTGCTTCAAAAAAGAATTCGCAGCAAAATTCCTTATTTTTATTATCAAAGATGGGAATGGGAAAAAGCCATCTTTCTCAGGCGATAGGTCACCATATAATGTCTCATTATCCAACAGAACATGTATGTTATATAACCGCTGAAGATTTTACCACTGAAATGGTTAATGCTTTTAGGAATGGTTCAATTGATAAGTTTAAAAAGAAATACAGAAATGAATGTGACGTATTGCTTCTTGAAGATGTACAGTGTTTGACCGGTAAGGAGCGAACGCAGATCGAGCTGGCATTAATTCTTGATTACCTTTTTGAGGCAGATAAAAAAATAATTTTTTCAGGTTGCTACCTCCCTTCAGACATTCCTAAACTTAATGAAAAGTTGGTGTCGCGGTTCTCATACGGTCTTATTTCAAATATTGATCCTCCTAGTTTCAGGACAAGAGTCAGAATATTACAGAAAAAATCGAACAATAATGGGTATAATTTACCTGGAGAAGTAATCGAGTATTTAGCAAGTGAACTGACAGCGGATGTCAGGCAGCTTGAGAGCGGACTTATAGGAGTTGCAGCCAAGTCATCAATTCTTGGAGTGCCGATCGACCTTGATCTTGCGAAAAGTGTAACCCAGAATATAATCAGGCAACGTAAAAATATTACAATAGATGTTATCAGGAAACTTGTTTGCAAGCATTTCGATATTGCCATAAAAGATATTATTTCGAGTTCGCGAAAACAAAATCTTGTTCGTCCAAGACAAATAGCGATTTATCTTTCGAGGAGATATACGGATTCACCTCTTCAGACAATTGGTAAAAGTTTCAACAGATATCATGCTACAGCCCTTCATTCCATCGGTATCGTTGAACAAAAGCTAAAAGAAAAAGGAGTTCTGTATAGACAGGTGGAAATTCTTAGCAAGCAACTTGAATCAGGAAAATTCTGACTCCTTAGTTTCTTCCCATAGTTTCAGGTTAATCACACTAAATTTCAATGGCAATTAGCGATAAAACTTTCAAAAAGCTTAAAGATATAGCAGGCAAGGCCAATTTCAGCAGAGCTAAGGAAGATCTTGTATGCTATGCTTATGATGCAACTGCGCAGACTTATCTGCCTGACGCAGTTCTGTTTCCACAAAATGCCATGCAAGTATCTTCTGTTTTAAAGCTTGCCAATAAAGATAATTTTTTTGTTGTCCCAAGAGGGGCCGGTTCCGGTATGACGGGAGGATCTCTTGCTGTAAGGGGGGGGATTATCCTTGCCATGACCCGCTTTAACCGTATTTTGAAAATAGATAAGGAAAACCTTATTGCCAGTGTTGAGCCGGGTGTTGTTACAGGCCGTTTTCATGAAGCTGTTGAAAAGGAAAATCTTTTTTATCCCCCGGATCCCTCGAGTTCTGAATTTTGCACTCTGGGCGGCAACCTGGCAGAATGCGCTGGAGGCCCACGTGCAGTTAAATATGGGGTTACCCGTGATTACGTGCTTGGGATAGAAGCGGTTCTTCCGACCGGAGAAATTATAAATACCGGAGTAAACACAGCCAAGGGGGTGGTGGGCTATGATCTGACCCGGCTTCTTGTTGGATCAGAAGGGACGTTAGGAGTAATTACGCGTATGACTCTCAGGCTTTTACCACTTCCTGAGGCAGTCAGTACTATGACCGCTGTTTTTAATAATATTGAAACTGCTGCAATGGCGGTTTCAGCTATCATTAGATGTGGAATAATACCACGTACCATAGAATATATGGACAATGCTTCAATTAGATGTGTTGAAGAGTATCTCAATATGGGATTGCCTGTTAATTCTGCGGCATTGCTTTTAATAGATGTGGATGGAAAAGAAAAAGAGGTTGAAATCGCGATAAATCAGATAGAAGAACTTTGTATCTTTCAGGGAGCTGCGAATGTGGAAAAGGCCAAAACTAAAGAGGATGCTGCCAACCTCTGGAAAGCTCGAAAGGCGATTTCACCGGCTTTGTTTAGATATGGTCCGGATAAGATTAATGAGGATATTGTAGTTCCCAGAAATAAAATCCCTGATATGGTAAAAAAAATAGATGAGTTAAGAAAAAAAACCGGACTTTTTATGGTGAGTTTCGGCCATGCTGGTGACGGAAATATTCATTTTAATATAATGCTTGATAAAAAGAATAAAGAAGAGCTTAAAAAGGCAGAAGTCGCAGTTGAAGCTCTGTTTGGATATACACTTGAACTTGGCGGAACTATTTCAGGCGAACATGGTGTTGGTATAACCAAGGCGCCTTATATTCAAAAAGAGATAGGTGCCGTAGAACTTGGCCTTATGAAAAAAATAAAAAAAGTTTTTGATCCGAACGGTGTATTAAATCCTGGTAAGATTTTTCCTTAATAGTTTTTCAATCCTATTGGATCTTCATAGACATAACATCTGAAGATACAAGGTCGTTCAATATTTCCAGTCTGGCATTTTGATCACGTTCTATAGAACAACGCAATCTTAGCGAACAATATTTTTTACATATAGTATCATTGACATTGAAAGTGCTAAAACATCCCAAATGATCATCAGAAGAGATATTATTAATTAGCTTTTTTTTCATACGTTGTCCTTTAACTCCAGCAAGTTAAGCATTTCATCATGAATTTTTCCGTTAGTGGCCAGAATTTCCTTTTTGTCGATCGTAAACAGCTCATTCGAAAAATCCGTTATAACAGCCCCGGCCTCACTTGCAATCAGGACCCCTGCAGCTGTGTCCCAGGGTTTCAGATTTTGTTCCCAGAAAGCATCGAATCGTCCGCAAGCCACAAAGCAGAGATCAAGCGCCGCAGACCCCAACCTTCTAACTCCCCGGGATGCTTTTAGGCAATTAGAAAAGCGGATCATTAAGGAGTTAACAATATTTTTAAAATCATAAGGGAAACCAGTCACAAGCAGGCTTTCTGAAACCGATTTTGAGCCTGAGACTTTTATTGGCCTGCAATTTAATTCAGCTCCTTTTCCCTTTACAGCGGTAAAAAGTTCTTCTGTTGCCGGATTAAAGACAATGCCGAGAACTATATTTCCTTGCAAGGCAAAAGCTATGGATATGGAGAACATACCAAGCTGATGAGCAAAGTTTGTTGTTCCGTCGAGAGGATCAATAATCCACTTATAATCAGCTTTGCCTTTATTAAAACCACTTTCTTCGGCTATTATGGAATGCTCTGGAAATGCATTTAATATTGTCTCAATTATTACTTTTTCTGATTCAATGTCAGCTTCTGTAACAAGATCAATATCACCTTTTTTGTTAATACCGGATAACCTGCCAAGGTGAGATCGAAGAATTGCTCCGCCCTTATAAGCAGCAGCGATGCCGACTCTTTTTACAAGTTCCAGATCCATAAGCTGAATAAAATACAATTATTTTTCTTTAGAAGTCAACCTAATAAAACTTCCCAAATTCACCGCCTAATTTTTGTTTCTTCATTGTTATTACGGTGTTATAGCTTTTTTTCTTCACCAAATATGTGCATGAAATTTACATGTAACCCTTTGCAATAACGATAGAACTCTATTTTAGGTGGTGGATTTTGGACTTTCTAAGATGTTGTATTGCATTTTCCATTTTTTCAATAAGCGGCATCAAAGTTGATTTGTTAATAGCCGATATGGGGGTTCCATCAAGGTCAATTCTGAGCCTGTTAATAGTTTCCCTGTCAACGAGATCTTGTTTGTTCAGAACACGAATTAATGGGATATTGTGCAGATTTAAGTCCGCAAGAATTCTTTCGACGGATTTGATCTGATCTTTAAAACGCGGACTGCTTATATCTATCACATGTAGCAGGAGGTCGGCACTTTCAAGTTCTTCAAGAGTTGCGCGAAAAGCAACCATAAGGTCTTTTGGCAGATCTTTAATGAATCCCACCGTGTCTGTAATTATGACTTCAGTATCCTTAGGAAATTTAAGACGCCTGCTGGAAGGGTCTAAGGTGGCAAAAAGCCGGCTTTCAGCTAAAACATTGCTCTTTGTAAGTGTGTTTAATAGAGTTGATTTTCCAGAATTGGTGTATCCTATAATTGAAATAACAGGCAATCCTTTTTTGCTGCGCTTTGCTTTTTGATGCTTACGCTGTTTTTTTATATTTAATAAAGCCTTTTCAAAGCGAGCTATACTGTCGCGTACACGCCTTCTGTTTATTTCCAGTTTGGTCTCGCCAGGGCCGCGTCCGCCAATACCTCCGGTCAAACGTGACATGGCGGTATTTTTTGTAATCAGTCTTGGAAGCAGATATTTAAGTTGAGCCAGCCCGACCTGAATTTTTCCTTCTTTTGTTTGAGCGCGTTGAGCAAAAATATCCAGAATAAGCTGCGTTCTGTCTATGACCTTTAAATCTATATGATTTGTAATGGAGCGAATTTGTGACGGGTTCAATTCCTGATCGAAAATTAAAAGTGTCGCTCCCTTCTGAAGTGTTTCTATGGTGAGTTCCTGGAGTTTGCCTGGACCAAGGAGAAATCTTGAATCAGATTTTTTGCGTTGTTGAAGCACAGTTCCGGCTATTCCAATACCATTTGAGGCAGCAAGTTCTTTCAGCTCTTCTAAAGAGTCAATTGCCTTATGCCTGGAAGCAGTTGTCACACTTACGAGAAGGGCTTTTTCTTCACCTTGATTCGCTTTATATGAGGACGTTGCATGGCTGAGTTCAGATTCGAGAGCCTGTATAAGTTCAAGACATCCAATATCAAGTTGATTGGGATTAAGCGGGCCTAACATCTGATAAGGCTTTTCATCTTTACTGGTTGGAATAATATGGCTTGCATGAACTTGATATGGGAGGCCATCTTTAGTCAATGTAATTACAGCCATAATATCCAGCCTTAATAAGACAAGGTCGTTGAAATCGTCGTTTGTTAAAGGTTCTTTTTTAAGATGAGTATGTATACATCTCAAGCCCTTCAGACGACCAGGGGCGGCCCTGTATTCACTTATATCAGGTATGACTATTCCATGGGGGCTCCCTACAATTACAAATGCTATCCTGCCTTGCCGATTGACAAGAAGACCTATTTGGCGGCGTATTTCGTGGGAAAGCCTGCTTATATCAGCAGCAAGTCCGGGTGTGATGAGGAATTTATCGGGGATACGGTGTCGGTAGAAATTTTCAAGGCTTTGGATTTGATTTGCCTTTAAGCCGGATGTATTTCCGAAAAGCCTTTTCATACTGAATTGGAATATTTTTTGTTATTCTGATTTTTCAAATGCAATATTTTCAAAGCGCGTATAGCTGTCTAAAAATGTTAATGTTGCCTCTCCTATGGGGCCGTTTCTATTTTTTCTAATCAGAATGTCTGCCGTACCTTTTTTGGGATTGTTTCCATCACTATTGTATATTTCGTCTCTATATATAAAAGCGACAACATCTGCATCCTGTTCAAGAGCCCCTGATTCCCTTAGATCTGAGAGTCTTGGCTGCTTGTCATTCCTTTGCTCAAGCATCCTGTTGAGCTGAGATAAAGCCATTACCGGGACGTCAAGTTCTTTAGCCAAAGCTTTCAGAGATCTTGATATTTCGGAGATTTCAAGATCTCTACGTTCAGCAGATCTACTGCTTTTCATAAGCTGGAGG
>Ga0180009_10006646_pt1 | contig 12070 bp, 12 predicted proteins | sample OS_PC_MetaG_FD_123537 | JGI IMG/M metagenome (GOLD analysis project Ga0180009, IMG submission 123537) | Groundwater microbial communities from the Aspo Hard Rock Laboratory (HRL) deep subsurface site, Sweden - OS_PC_MetaG | ecosystem: Environmental > Aquatic > Deep subsurface > Groundwater...
GCGCGACATGTTCGAGCAGGCGAAGAAGAACGCACCCTGCATCATCTTCATCGACGAAATCGATGCGGTCGGCCGTCATCGCGGCGCCGGCCTCGGCGGCGGCAATGACGAGCGCGAGCAGACGCTGAACCAGTTGCTCGTCGAGATGGACGGCTTCGAGCCGAACGAGGGCATCATCCTCATCGCGGCAACGAACCGGCCGGACGTGCTCGATCCCGCGCTGCTGCGCCCGGGCCGTTTCGACCGTCAGGTCGTGGTGCCGAACCCGGATGTCGTGGGCCGCGAGAAGATTCTGAAGGTCCACATGAAGAAGGTGCCGCTCGCGCCGGATGTCGAGCCGCGCACCATCGCGCGGGGCACGCCGGGCTTCTCGGGCGCCGATCTTGCGAACCTCGTCAATGAGGCCGCGCTCATGGCCGCGCGCCGCGGCAAGCGCCTCGTCACCATGGCGGAGTTCGAGGACGCGAAGGACAAGGTCATGATGGGTGCGGAACGCCGCTCCATGGTCATGACTGAAGAAGAGAAGAAGCTGACCGCCTATCACGAAGGCGGGCACGCGCTGGTGGCGCTGCGCATGCCGGCTTCCGATCCGATCCACAAGGCGACGATCATTCCGCGCGGACGCGCGCTCGGCATGGTGATGCGCCTGCCGGAACGTGACCAGATTTCGGTGACGCGTGCCAAGCTCCAGGCCGACCTCGCGGTGGCGATGGGCGGGCGCCTGGCGGAAGAAATCATCTTCGGCCACGACAAGGTCACATCGGGCGCGTCGTCCGATATCGCGATGGCGACGAAGATGGCCAAGGCCATGGTCACGCGCTGGGGCATGAGCGACAAGCTCGGGCCGCTCGCCTATGGCGAGAACGAGGAAGAGGTCTTCCTTGGTCATTCCGTCGCGCGGACCCAGAACATGTCGGAAGAGACGCAACGCGTCATCGACTCGGAAGTGCGCCGCATCGTCGATGAAGGCTACGACACCGCGAAGCAGATTCTTGTCGATCACCTCGACGATCTGCACATCATCGCCAGGGGTCTCCTCGAATACGAGACGCTGTCGGGCGACGAAATCCAGAACCTGCTCAAGGGCAAGCCGCCCGTGCGCGATCGTGGCGAGGCGCCGAAGCCCACGGAAGGTCCGACCTCCGCCGTACCGGTCACCGGAGCCAAGCCGAGCGACGGTCCGATGGGCGTCCCGCCAGCCCCGCAGGGAACTTGAGGTTCCGCCGGGAACATAAGGTCCCGCGATAGCGAATAAAAAGGGAGGCTCGAAGCCTCCCTTTTCTTTTTGTCTTTTTGGGCGCGTCAGTGCTGACGGTCGGGCAGGCGGAGGACCAAACCGTCGAGAGCGTCGTTCAGCGTGATCTGACAGGCCAGTCGGCTCGTCTCGTTCACGTCCTCTGCGAATTCGAGCATGCTCTTCTCAAGCCCTTCGCCCGCCGGTCCCGTCTTGGCGATCCAGTCGGCATCGACATAGACGTGGCAGGTTGCGCAGGCGGCCGCGCCGCCGCAGTCGCCATCGATGCCGGGGACACCGTTTTTCACCGCCGCTTCCATCGCGGTAATGCCGGCATCTGCCTCGACCGCATGGACGGTTCCGCTCGCCTCGACATAGTTCACTTTCGTCATTCTTCTTTTTCCTTCTTGTCGTTCTTTTTTATCGAGCGTGGAGCCGCACCGGCATCGACGCGTAGCCGCGCACGAAGTTCGAACGGACGCGCACGGGTTCGCCCGTCACCTCGACGCGGGAGAAGCGCTTCAAAATCTCTTCCCAGAGAATTTTCAACTGCATTTCGGCAAGCCTGTTGCCGACGCAGCGATGCACACCGAAGCCGAAAGAGAGATGCTGGCGCGGCCGCTCGCGGTCGATGATGAAGTCGTCCGGGCTTTCGATTGCCGTTTCGTCGCGATTGCCCGAGAGATACCACATAACGACCTTGTCGCCCTTTTTGATGGTCTTGCCGCCGAGTTCCGTATCGGCGACAGCGGTGCGGCGCATATGGGCGAGCGGCGTCTGCCAGCGGATGATTTCAGGCACCATGCTTTCGATGAGGCCGTGGTTCGCTTCGAGCTTGGCGCGTTCCTTCGGATTCCTGTCGAGCGCGAGAACGCCTCCCGACATGGAGTTGCGTGTCGTGTCGTTGCCGCCGACGATCAGCAGCAGCACGTTGCCGAGATATTCGTGAGGCGTCATGTTCCGCGTGGCGGGTGAATGGGCGAGCATGGAAATGAGATCGGAGCCCGGTTCCTTCGCATTCACGCGCTCATTCCAGAGTTTCTGGAAGTAGCCTGCGCATTCCATGATTTCCTCGGTTCTCTGTTCCCAGCTGTCGACGATGCCGCCGCCGGGTTCCGCAGTCGTGACGTCCGACCAGCGGGTGAGCTTCGAGCGATCCTCGAACGGAAAGTCGAACAATGTTGCGAGCATTTGCGTCGTCAGTTCGATCGAGACGGCGGGCACCCAGTCGAACTCCTCGCCGACCGGAAGGCTGTCGAGCACGCGTGCGATGCGTCCGCGAATGATGTCTTCGAGGCGGGCGAGATTTGCCGGGGCAACGATGGGGCTCACGGCCTTGCGCTGTTCGTCGTGACGCGGCGGGTCCATGGCAATGAAGTTCGGCAGGTCGAGACCGCCATTCCCCGCGCCCTTCTGGATATTGTCGTCGATAACGATGCCGCCATAGGTAGCCTCGGACGAGAACACCTGGTGGTTCGTATCGACCGCCATGATGTCCTTGTATTTCGTGATCGACCAGTAAGGCCCATAGGCGCTTTCGGCGCAGTAGTGCACAGGGTCGTCCCGGCGCAGGCGGCGGAAATATTCGCCAACCGTGTCGTTCAGATAAAAATCCGGATTGCTGACGTCGATCCGGTCGAGCGGCAGGCGCTCGGCCTCGGACGTATCCGTGGTAGCGGATGCAAGTGCGGTCATGGCGATTCCTCCCAGATATGCCCGGTCCCACTATTGAGTAATATATCAATAGGTATTGAGTGGAGAGTCAATATGAGTTGGAATGGCTCAGGAGCGGCGCTGCCGGCCGGCCGGCGTGCCGTTTATACTTGCGGCGGAAATCCGCCGTTTCTCGAGGGGAAGCCTTGCCTGTGACCACAGCCGCCAGAACCGCCCGTACGAGGCTCAGTCCTCAGGTCCGCCGCGCCCAGCTTCTCGATTGCGCATTGGCCGCCTTTGCCGAGCATGGGGTCGCGCGGGCGACCCACTCCCACGTCGCGGAGAGGGCGGGGGTCTCCGTACCTGCAGTCCACTCCTATTTCCGCACGCGCGACGATCTCGTCGCCGCCGTGCTTGGCGAAGTCGAGACCTATCTGATCGAAATCGTGTCGCGCTCTCTCGGCGGTCCGAAGCTGGTTCACGAGGCGCTCGAAGCGCTCGCGGTCAACTTCTCGCTCGATGCGAAGGCGAAGCCCGACATGATCAAGGTCTGGCTGGACTGGAGCACAGGCGTGCGCGCCGATGTCTGGCCGCGCTACATGGATGTGCTGGACAGGCTGCACGGGATCGCGGAGAAGGTTCTGGAGCGCGGCAAGAGGGAGGGCGTCATTTCGCCCGCGCTGAACGTGAAGGCCGCCGCGCGCGTCTATCTCGGCGGCGGGCACACGGTGGCGCTGATGCAGTTCTCCGGCGCCAGGCCGAGCGAATTCGACGCCGTGATCGACCATCTCGTGCGAGCCGCCATGGGCATCGGGCTGGATGCGCCGCTTCTGCCCGCGGGCTGAGCCGCGCTCGCCGTCCGCCGGGACCCGTGCTAGAACCCCGTCATGAGCGCGCGTCCCCTCATCTTCGGCATTCTCAACATCACGCCGGATTCCTTTTCCGACGGCGGAAAATATTTCGCCGCCGACGCAGCCATCGCCCATGGGCGCAGGCTCATTGCCGATGGCGCCGGCGCCGTCGATATCGGTCCGGCCTCGTCGCATCCCGATGCGGCGCCTGTTTCCGCCGGGGAGGAGATACGCCGTCTCGCGCCCGTCCTCGAGGCGCTGGCGGACGAGGGCATCCCGGTATCGGTCGACAGCTTCCGGCAGGAAACGCAGGCCTTCGCGCTCGCGCATGGCGCCCAGTGGCTGAACGATATTCGCGGCTTCGCCGACGAGGCCTTCTATCCTTCGCTCGCGGCATCGGATGCCCGGCTCGTCGTCATGCATTCGATCCAGCGCGAGGGAAACGCCGATCGCCGCGCGACGCCCGAAGGCGATATCGTCGAGCAGATTTGCGTCTTCTTCGAGGCCCGGATCGCGGCGCTCGTGGCGGCGGGTGTCGCCCGCGACCGGCTCATCCTCGATCCCGGCATGGGCTTTTTTCTCGGGCCGAAACCCGAGACCTCCTTTGAGGTTCTTTCGAGAACGAACGAAATTCGGGACCGCTTCGGGCTGCCGATCTTCATTTCGGTGTCCCGGAAGTCCTTCCTCCGGGCCGTGACGGGCCGTAGCCCAGGTGAGGTGGGGGCGGCGACGCTCGCGGCGGAGCTTCTCGCGGTCGAGCGGGGAGCGGACTGTATTCGCACCCATGAGCCGCGGCCCCTCGCGGACGCGCTGGCGGTTCTGGCCCGCTTCGGCACGGTTTCCGGGCGGGGCTGAAAGAACTCGCAAGAAATATTTAACTGCAATTAGCGCATAGATTCCTATATTCGCCACATATCGTTCGCATGAATGCGTCGTGGGGGCGTGCCGGGGCCGTGGGGGCAACAGGCAGGCCAGAGTGAGACACAGACCGAGACAGGGCGCGAGGACCGTTCAATTCATGGCCCGCAAATATTTTGGCACGGATGGAATCCGGGGGACTGCCAATACCGGCAACATGACGGCGGAAACGGCGTTGCGTGTCGGCATGGCGGCCGGCCGCGTCTTCCGGCGCGGTGAGCATCGCCACCGCGTCGTGATCGGCAAGGATACGAGGCTCTCGGGCTACATGCTGGAGCCCGCGCTCACCGCCGGCTTCACCTCGATGGGCATGGATGTTTTCCTCTTCGGCCCGCTGCCGACGCCCGCCGTCGCCATGCTCACGCGTTCGCTGCGCGCGGATCTCGGCGTGATGATCTCCGCCTCGCATAATTCCTTCCAGGACAACGGCATCAAGCTGTTCGGCCCGGACGGCTTCAAGCTTTCCGACGAAGTGGAACTCGCAATCGAGCACCACATGGACAATGGCCTCGCGGATAATCTTGCGGGGCCGCGCGAGCTCGGCCGCGCCAAGCGCATCGACGATGCGCAGGCGCGCTACATCGAGCATGTGAAGCACACTTTTCCCCGGCAACAGACGCTTGAGGGCCTGCGCATCGTCATCGATTGCGCGAACGGCGCCGCCTATAAGGTGGCGCCTGCCGTGCTCTGGGAGCTCGGCGCCGAAGTCGTCACCGTCGGCACGGACCCGAACGGTTTCAACATCAACGATGAATGCGGCTCCACGGCGACCGACCGCATGTGCGCGACGGTGCGCGAGCGCCGCGCCGATATCGGTATCGCGCTCGATGGCGATGCCGACCGCGTCATCATCGCGGATGAGAACGGCAAGATCGTCGACGGCGATCAGATCATGGGCCTGATCGCCCGGCACTGGAAGGAGATGGACAAGCTCTCCGCGCCCGGTGTCGTTGCGACCGTCATGTCCAATCTCGGCCTCGAGCGCTATCTCCGAACGCTCGATCTCGATCTCGTGCGCACGCAGGTCGGCGATCGTTATGTCGTGGAGCACATGCGCGCGCATGGCTACAATGTCGGCGGCGAGCAGTCCGGCCACATCGTGCTCAAGGATTTTTCGACCACGGGCGACGGGCTCATAGCCGCGCTGCAGGTGCTCGCCGTTCTCAAGGCGGAAGACAGGCCGGTCAGCGAACTCACCAACGTCTTCGAGCCGCTGCCGCAACTCCTGAAGAATGTTCGTTTCAAGCGGGGCGAGCCGCTGAAGGACAAGGATGTGCAGGACGCGATCCGCGAGGGCGAAAGCAGGCTCGGCGCCGGCGGCCGCCTGGTCATCCGCAAGTCGGGCACGGAACCGCTTATCCGCGTGATGGCGGAAGGCGACGACGAAAAGCTCGTCGCTGCCGTCGTCAACGACATCGCCGCCGTTATCGAACACAACGCCGCTTGATATCTCTCCTCAGGGCGCGAAGCTCGAGCGGGCCTTCACGCCCCAATGGCCGTTTTCGAGCGTGACCACATAAATCGAGTCGAAATGACCGATCACGCTGCCATCCTTGCGGTAGCGCGCGAAGCGCGTGTCGAAATGCACCTTGTCGGGGCCGGCATGGATCACTTCCCGCCGCTCCCAGTCGGAATGATCCCATTCCGCGAGCGCCCCGCGCTCGAAAGTGTCCTTCGGGTGCCAGCCGGGCTTGTCGATGATGGCGAGCGTGCCCGAGGCAAGCCGGATGCTCGGAAAGTTGAATGTCGCCTCCCAGGCTTCAAGGTCGCGCGCATTGAACGCGGTCATGAAGTCGTCCAGGCACTTCCGTGCCCCGGCGATTGCCCCCGCATGATCCGTCATGGACTGTATCTCCTCCCGCCCATTTGTGTTTTTCTAGTCCTCCACGCATTCAAGAGATACGTCAATGCAGAACGGCAAACAGGGCCGCGTGCTTATCGTCGCGGGATCGGATTCGGGCGGCGGCGCGGGCATCCAGGCGGACATAAAAGCCGTCACCGTCATGGGCGGTTTCGCCACGACGGCGATCACGGCAATCACCGTGCAGAACACGCTGGGCGTTCACGGCATCCATGAGGTGCCCGTCGATATCGTTGCGGCACAGATGCGCGCCGTGCTCGAGGATATCGGAACCGATGCGGTGAAGACCGGCATGCTGCACAGTGCGGCAATTGTCGAAGCCGTGGCGGAGGAGCTTTCCCGTCTCGACGAACTGCCGCCCCTCGTCGCCGATCCGGTGATGGTGGCAAAAGGGGGCGCATCGCTTCTCGAGAATTCGGCCGTCGCCGCGCTTCGCGAGGTGCTGATTCCGCTTTCGGCTCTTGTCACGCCCAATGTACCGGAGGCCGAACTTCTCGCGGGCCGAAAGATCGTCGATGTAGAGGGACAGAAGGCTGCCGCCGATGCGTTGCTCGGTCTCGGTGCCGAGGCCGTTCTCATCAAGGGCGGCCACCTTTCGGGCGATCTCATCTTCGACGTGCTGGCGACGCAGGAAACGATCCAGATATTCTCCTCGCCGCGCATCGACACGCGTCACACTCATGGAACGGGCTGCACGCTTGCGTCCGCCATCGCCGCGCTCCTCGCGCAAGGCGTGGAGCTCACGGCCGCCGTCGCCGCGTCGCGCGACTATGTGCATGAAGCCATTCGCACCGCGCCCGGTTTCGGCAAGGGGCACGGACCGCTCAATTTTTTTGCGGCGCTCGACGACGACGTGTAGCGATCAGATTTTTCGTTTCATCAGCGGCAGCTTGCGCCCCGGTATCGAACCGGAAGGCGCTTCACCGCAGATATCGAAGCCTTCTTTTTCGTAGAAACCGGTGGCGTTCGGATCGGCCTCCACCGTCACGCGGTGGACGCCATGACGCCGGGCATGGTCCAGCATGTCCTGCATCAGCCGGTGGCCGATGCCCGTGCCGATATAATCCGGTGCGACGAAGAACTCTTCAACGTCGGCCGCGTCGTCGTGATAGCGCATTGCGGAAAAGCCGGCGATCTCGCGGCCCGCCTGCGCCACGCGCATACGGAAGCGCGCGATTTTTTCCGGTGTTACCCGGAGTTCGTCGCGACAGTTCTTCATGAATTCTTCGTCATAGCCCCAATGGGCCTTCGACGCCTGCGCGAGTTCGGACAGGGCCTCGCACTCGTCGGGCAGGACAGGGCGTATGAGCAGCGGCTGGTGTTTCCGTGCGGTCATGGCGGCTCCTCCAGGCAAGGAGCGTAGCAACAAGCCGCCGGACCTTAAAGACGGTTGAGTCGTAAAAGGTCAGGCGGGATCACGCAGGCTCGACGATCCCGATATGGGATTCCGAAAGCAGCGAGGCGATAACGGTGAGTCCTCGCGCGAGTTCCTCGCGCGTCTGCGGCTGGCCGATCGCAAGGCGCACGTGGCGCGCGGCGCGGTCGGTCCGTCCGACCATGAAATCTTCACCTGCGGCGATGGCGACGCCGCGCGCGCGTGCCGCTTCCACGAAGCCATGCGCGCGCCACGTGTCGGGCAATTCGAGCCAGACGTATAGGGCGGCGGAATCGAACGTCAGGCGATAGCTCCCGAGAGCCTCCGACGTCATCTTGTGGCGCGCCGCCATTTCGGTGCGGATGCGCGCGCAGAGCTCTGCTGCATCGCCGGTTTCGATCAGGCGGCTGCCAAGTTCCGCCATGAGTGGCGGCACCGTCTGGCCGAAGCCGTTCTGGATCGCACGGGCGCGTTCCAGCAGCCGCGAGGGAGGTTTCAGGAATCCGACGCGCAGCCCGCAACCGACGGTTTTGGCGAGACTTGTCGCGTACCAGGTGCGCTCGGGTGCGAATTGCGCGATAGGTGGCGGGCGCTCTCCGGCAAGCGCGCCATATATGTCGTCCTCGATGATCGACATGTCGTGCCTTGCCGCGAGTTCCGCGATCTGCCGGCGCCTTGCTTCGCTCATGGTCGTGCCCGTCGGGTTTTGCAGCGTCGGCACGACGAAGATCGCAGCCGGGTGCTGATCGCGGATGGCGCGTTCGAGCGCTTCCGGCACCATGCCTTCCGCATCGATATCGACGGGAGCGACGCGGCGGCCCATGAGGCCCGCTTGTTGCACCATGGCGTGATAGGTCAGCTCTTCGGTAAGGATGAGGTCGCCGGGTTCCGTTGCCGCGAGAATGGATGTGAGGATCGCTTGCTGGGTGCCCGAGCAGACGAGCAGATCGCCCGGCAGCGGCGCAAAATCTCCGAAGGACAACCATGCCGATGCGGCGCGGCGATGCCGTTCCTCGCCGCCCGGCGCCAGATAGGTATTGAAAGGGGAGGGGGCGCCCGGCGCTTGCCCTTCGGCGAGCAGCGCGGTTAGCGCGGTGCCCACGATCTCCGTCTGTCCGGCGGGCGGGGCAAGCGCCGCCTTCATCGCCGCCATCGTTGCCTCCGGCATGGTGAGGAAGGCGGCGGAGCCGACGCCCGTTCCGCCATGCGCATGCAGCCCTTGCCCAAGCACATAGGTGCCCCGGCCGACTTCGCCCGCCACCTCGCCCCGGCTTGCCGCGAGCGCATAGGCGCGCGAAACGGTGCCGACGGTCACGCCGAGTTCATAGGCGAGGTCGCGAAGCGGCGGCAGTCTTGTGCCGGTCGGCACGGCTCCGGACCGGATGGTATCGCGCAACCGGTCGGCGATGGCGCGGTAGCGGGGGCCTGGCCGGGCGGCGATGTCATCGCGATCGAAGATTGAAATTGTCATGGTGACAATAAACTCATTGAATCAATTTTTGGAGTCAATCATGTTCCTTCTACGGTGACAATTACAGATTTCCGACGGCTTCTACGACAAGTTCGGAAATATTGTATCGATACAATCTGGTGATGCGAAGGAAGGTGGGACGATGAAAACGGTTCTCTATCAGGTCGATGCCTTTGCGGATCGCGTCTTCGAGGGCAATCCGGCGGCCATTGTGCCGCTGTCCGAATGGCCCTCCGATGACGTCATGCAGGCGGTTGCGGCGGAGAACAATCTCGCCGAGACGGCTTTCTTCGCGCCGGAAGGCGACGGCTACAGGCTGCGCTGGTTCACGCCGACTGTGGAGGTCGATCTCTGCGGTCATGCGACACTCGCTTCCGCTCACGTCCTGTTCGCGCATCTCGGACATGCGAAGCCCGAAATCCATTTCGAGACACGAAGCGGCACGCTCGTCGTGGCCCGCGAGGGCGACCGGCTCTCCATGAATTTTCCTGCCGCCAATCCGAAGCCTTACCCGGCACCCGATGTCATCGCGCAGGCGCTTGGCGGCCAGGCGCGCGTCTGGCTCAAGACGTCGAACCTCATGGCCGTCTTCGATACGGCGGAGGAGGTTGTCGCCCTCACGCCTGACTTTCCTGCCCTCGGCCGCCTGCTCACGCCGCTCAATGCAGGGCTCATCGCCACGGCGCCGGGAAGCGACGGTATCGATTTCGTGTCGCGTTTCTTCGCGCCATCTCACGGTATCGACGAAGATCCGGTCACGGGCTCGGCCCATTGCAGCAGCGTTCCCTACTGGTCGAAGAAGCTCGGCAAGGCCGATCTCGTTGCGCGGCAGGTGTCGAAACGCGGCGGAACGCTCTGGTGCACGGATGCGGGTGAGCGCGTGATCCTGCGCGGGCGTTGCGCGGATTACATGAAAGCCGAAATTTCCTTCTGACTTCTTTCATGGCGGTGCGTTGATGCACGACCAGGCCCTGGCACTCGGCGCGCTCTTTATTGCGACCATGAGCTTCACGCCGGGGCCCGCAAATCTCAGTCTTCTCGCGGTCGGTGCGTCGGTCGGGCTTTCGCGCGCGCTGCCCTATCTCGTGGGGGTCTGGACAGGCGGGCTCGTCGTCATTGCCGCCGGTGCGGCGGGGCTCGGTGCGCTCTTCGTCGCTCTGCCGCAGGTCTTTCTCGCGCTGAAGTTCATCGGCTTTGCCTATATCTGCTGGCTTGCATGGACGCTTGCCCGGTCGGGTTTCGGCGGCCAGACACACGAGGTCGCGCCCTCCTTCTGGGCCGGCTTCGCGCTTCATCCGGTGAACCCGAAAGCCTATGTGCAGACCGTCATGGTCTTTTCGGCCTTCGTCGTTCCCGAAACCGCCTACGCGCCGCAGGCCATCATTCTCGCCGTGCTCTGCCTCGTCACGATGATGGCGGCGACCTCGCTCTGGGGGATGGGCGGCAACGCGATCCGGCTCTTCGTCCGCGACCCGCGGGTGATGCGCTTCGTCGCCATTGCCGCTTCCGCCTTCATGGTGGCGAGCGTTGGCGCGGCGCTCATTCTCTGATCCCTGTTCGCCACTCGCTCACCGCGATTCCGGCCAGGATGAAGGCGAGTCCCGTCAGTACACGGAAGCTCAGTTCCTCTCCGAAAACGAGGAAGCCCGCGAACGCCGCGAAGACGGGCACGAGATAGTTGGTGAGCGAGACGAAGGTCGGCCCCGCGCGATCGACGAGACGGAAGAAGACGAGGGCGGCAAGCCCTGTCGAGAAAATGCCAAGTCCCGCCACGCCGAGGAGCGAGGCCGTGCTTGCCGAGGCAAGCGCCGCGGGCGGCGTGACGATGCCGGCCATTGCCGTGCCCGCGACAGCGCCCGCCACCATAACGCCGGACGACTTCACGAGCAGCGGCATCGCCGGGGCAAGCCGCGCCATCACGTTGTTGCAGGCAAAAAAGAAGGCGCCCGCCAGCACGGCGAGCTGCCCGAAGAGCCTGTCGCCGCCCGACGCCATGTCGGCAAGCGCGGCTGGACCGAGCACGATCACCAGGCCCGCAAAACCGGTTGCAAATCCCGTCAGGCGCAGGCGCGTGATGCGTTCGTCGGCGAGCAGGAAATGGGCGATGACGAGCGTTGCAAGCGGCGTAAAGCCGATCAGGATGCCTGCAAGGGCGGAAGGCACGTGCTGCTGGCCCCAGCTGATGACGAAGAAGGGCGCGATGTTGCCGACGAGGGCAAGGCCCACGAGCCAGCGCCAATGGCCGCTCTCCCGGGGCAGCACCTTGCCGGCAACGAGGGCAAGCGGCAGCAGCAGCGCCGCGCCCGCGATCAACCGTCCGGCCATGGTCCATTCGGGGGCCACGGTGTCGACGGCAATCCTCGCAAAGGCGAAAGCCGATCCCCAGAGCGCGACCAGCAGGCCGAGCATCAGCCAATTCGAGCTTCTATGCGGCAAGGGCGATTCCCCGGTTCGACGCAGGCGCGCCGGCTTTTCGATACAGGCGTCTTACCATACTCAATGCCGCGGGGTTCCGCGGGTTCCCGGGCTGCGCCGTTCCGTCGCCCCCCGTGTCGGCCAGCCGTCATTTGACTTGGCATCGGCGGAAGCCTATATGCGGCGGCGGGACACCCCTCCCCACCGAGGGGCAGCTATCTGAAAGGGTAGGTTGCAAATGACCGCCACTGAGCGTCCGGATGTGCGTCCGGCCAATCCGCACTTCTCTTCC
>Ga0180009_10006647_pt1 | contig 12069 bp, 12 predicted proteins | sample OS_PC_MetaG_FD_123537 | JGI IMG/M metagenome (GOLD analysis project Ga0180009, IMG submission 123537) | Groundwater microbial communities from the Aspo Hard Rock Laboratory (HRL) deep subsurface site, Sweden - OS_PC_MetaG | ecosystem: Environmental > Aquatic > Deep subsurface > Groundwater...
ACATTCAAGATTTCTGGCTATGAAATTCTACCCGTTCCGGTAACTCATTCGGCACCCACCGTAGGTTATCAAGTTACGTCTCCAGATGGCAAAACGCTATTCTATACCGGGGACACCGGGCCGGGGCTGGCCGAGGCGTGGCCTGACGTATCACCACAATTGCTCATCACCGAGGTTACCGCGCCTAACTGTTATGAAGAGTTTGGCCGCCGCATGCTGCACCTCACTCCAAATCTGCTGAAGGAGGAACTGCTCGTTTTCCAGAAATCGAAAGGTTATCTCCCGCAGGTCTTCCTGGTCCATATGAACCCGCGACAGGAAAAGGAAATAGAAGCGGAGGTCGAGCAATTATCCGATGAGCTTGGCACGTCGATAAGGCTCGCTTATGAAGGACTGGTGGTTCAGCTATAATAGAGGTGGGGCAAGGAAAGCCGCGGTGTCAGACAGTACAAAATTCATCGTGGACAGCAATGTGGGCAAGCTGGCCAAATGGCTGAGAATGCTGGGCTATGATGCCGTTTTCTTCGAGGGCGACGATGACGCCTATATGATTGACAGAGCGTTGAAGGAAGACCGGGTGATACTGACCCGGGATACCCAGGTAATGAAACGGGGCGTTATCACCAGCGGCCGACTCAAAGCCATCCTGATTGACAGCGACAAAGTGGAGCCGCAGGTACTCCAGGTAATTGAAACGTTACACCTTGATTTCCAGTCCAGGCCGTTCACCATCTGCCTTGAGTGCAATAATCCACTGGAGGAGAGGAGCAAAGAAGAAATCAAAGACCGCGTGCCGTCCTACGTTTTCAAGACACAGCAGCAGTACATGGAGTGCCCCGTTTGCCATAGAATCTACTGGCGCGGCACGCACTGGCAGGCGATGCTCGGCAAACTGGAACGATTGACAAAGCGCCGCTAATAGTCCAAGATATTGCTGCGATTTGACTGTCAGGATAATCAATGATGGAGGGCAGCTATGAGTGATAAGGAGAAGAATTTACAGACCATCATAGACTGTGGCGTGGTGGCCATTGTCAGGGTCAGCAGCGCCCAGGAAGCGGTGGACGTATGCCAGGCCATTGCCAAAGGCGGTGTTAAACCGATTGAGGTGACCATGACCGTCCCCGGTGCCATCGATGCCATCAGGGAATTCAGAAGCGCGGTAAAGGAGGAGGTACTGGTTGGCGCCGGTACCGTGCTCGATCCGGAAACGGCCCGCGCCTGTATCCTGGCTGGCGCCGAGTTCATCGTCAGCCCCACCCTTAACCTCGAGGTCATCAAGGTCTGCCGTCGCTACAGCAAGATTGTCATCCCCGGCACCTTCACCCCCACTGAGATACTGACCGCCTGGGAGGCCGGTGCGGACATCGTCAAGGTGTTCCCGGCATCGGTAGGCGGCCCCGGATACCTTAAGGACATTCTGGGGCCACTGCCTCAGGTGAAGCTGGTGCCCACCGGCGGGGTGAACCTGCAGACCACGCCGGAATTCATCAAGGCCGGCGCGGTGGCGGTGGCTGCCGGTTCATCGCTGGTGGATAAGAAAGCGGTGAGCGAGAAAAACTGGGCTGTCATCACGGAGACCGCACAGAAATTCTGCGAAGCGGTGAGGCAGGCAAGGGGAGGTTAGTTAAATAATACAGGAGGAGTTGAAAAATGGCTGACGTTGTTACTTTTGGCGAAACCATGTTGCGGCTTTCCCCGCCAGATTACCTCAGGCTGGAACAGACTCACGTGCTCGATGTTAATATCGGCGGTGCGGAGTGGAATGTGGCCGCTGACCTGAGCCGGCTGGGCATCAGCACGGCCTGGGTTTCACGGCTGACGGACAACGCCCTCGGCCGCATGATTCGCAATAAAGCTCGCGAGCAGGGCGTGGATACCTCACACATCGTCTGGACCAAAGGCGACCGCAACGGGATTTATTTCGTGGAATTCGGCGCCACGCCCAGACCGAGCAGCGTTCTCTATGACCGCTCCCACTCCGCCATCAGCCAGATAAAGCCCGGGGAGATAAACTGGGAGGAAGTCCTGAAGGGCGCCAAGTGGTTCCATACCAGCGGCATCACACCGGCACTGAGCCCCGGTGCCGCCCAGGTCACCACCGAGGCACTGCAGACCGCCAAGAAGGCCGGCTGTAAGGTAAGCTACGACCTCAACTACCGCGCCCGACTCTGGACGGAAGAGGAAGCCCGGAAATGTCAGGAACCGTTGATGGAGTATATCGATGTTCTCCTGTCAACGGAGGAGGATACCAGAAGGGTACTCGGCATCACCGGCAAGGATTATCGCGAAGTAGCCCAGAAATTGGCGGAAAAATTCAACTTCGAGGTCGTCTGCATCACCCTGCGCGAGGACGTATCTGTGTTGAGAAATCGCTGGACGGCGATTGCCTACGCAGCGGGCAAGATATACGACGACCGGACTTACGACGTGGAGATAGTGGACCGCGTTGGTGCCGGCGATTCGTACACTGCCGGGTTCATTTATGGCTACCTCACCGGCGATGTGGAAAAGGGCGTCAAGTACGGGAACGCCTTCTCGGCCCTGAAGCACTCCATCCCCAGTGATACCAACTGGGCGACGCTGCAGGAGGTGGAGAACCTGCTCAAAGGCGGCGGCCTGCGCATCAGTCGCTGATTAACGGACTTCGCTAACATTTTTGAAGCCGTCATTTGCCAGCGGCAGGGCAACCCATTTACAATGAATATGGTGATGTACGAACAGGTCTTTCAGGAATTCGTTAACAGTGATGATACCCTGCGGGTATTTGAAGGCGATAAGCTTGTCTTCTCTTCCAGAAAAGACCGGTTGCTGCCGCTGATGGAATACCTTGACCGCTTCGCCCCGGAGCATGAAGGGGTGGTTATCTTCGATAAAATTATCGGCAATGCTGCAGCCCTGCTTGCTGTCAGGGCGAAGTGCCGGGAAGTATTCAGTCCACTGGGCAGCGAGCTTGCCATACATACGCTGGAAAAATACGGGATTAATTATAACTTCGCCAGAATTGTCCCCACCATCCAGCGAGCCGATGGGGAGGACATGTGCCCTATGGAGAAACTATCCATAGGCAAAGAACCCGAAGAGTTCTACCAGACCATGGTGGAAATCATCAACAGGTCGGCAACCAGGGGCTCTTAAGTTAAAGTCATACCGAAACGGAGTAGGGAAATCTATGGGAAAGATAAGGCTGGGCAGAACTGAGATGATGGTGACCGGACTCGGATTCGGGGGCATCCCCATCCAGAGAGTCCCCGAAGAGGAAGCCATCGCCGTGGTCCATAAATGTCTGGAACTGGGCATCAACTTCCTGGACACGGCCAACGGTTACACCACCAGCGAGGAGAGAATCGGCAAGGCAATTAAAGGAAATCGTGAAGGAATCTTTCTGGCCACAAAGTCGTTGGCCCGCACCCGAGAAGATATCGAGAAACACCTCAAACTAAGTCTGGAGAGGCTCGGCGTTGATTACATAGACCTCTACCAGCTCCACAACATCAGCGATGCCAAAGCGCTGGAAACCGTTCTCGACCCCGATGGCCCGCGAGGCGCAGTCGAAGACGCCAAAAAAGCCGGCCTGGTGAAGCACATTGGCATAACCTCTCATCAGATTGACATCGCCAAAGATGCGGTGAAGACCGGCCTCTTTGAGACCCTCATGTTTCCATTAAACTTCATGTCCTACGAAGGCAAGGAAGAACTGCTGTCCTTGTGCAAACAGCACGATGTCGGCTTCATCGCCATGAAACCGCTGGCCGGCGGGATGATAGATAACGCCGCCATTGCCATTAAATACCTGCTCCAGTTTCCTGATATAGTGCTTATCCCCGGCATTGAACGGGTGCCTGAAATAGAGGAAATCGCCCGGGTATTCGAGGGGCCGAAGGAGATGACAGCCGGGGAAAAGCAGGAGATAGAGCGTATCAGACAGGAGCTCGGTGCCAGGTTCTGCCGTCGCTGCGATTACTGCCAGCCCTGCCAGGCGGAAATACCCATCGCGGATGTAATGTCGTTCCCCAACCTCGCCAAACGCCTGCCTGAGGTCCGCCTTTACACCGGCAAGTTTGCCGAGTCATTTGTCAAAGCGGACGAATGCACCGACTGCGGCGAGTGCGAGGAACGCTGCCCCTACAACCTGTCCATCAGGGATATGATGAAGGAGCACGTGAAAATGCACCAGGCGGGCAAAAGGGAATACGAGAAGCAGCTTGCTTCACGTTAGGGTCAAAGTGCCCTCCCCTGCTTGCCACATCTTGACCGTGCCTCAGGTTATTGCTACACTTCACATAAGCAACGTAATGGATTTTTCATCATGAAAATCGTCACCAGCGAACAGATGCGGCAGATAGACCGGGAATGCATCCGCCGCGGCACGCCCGGGCACGTGCTGATGGAGAACGCCGGCCGAGCCGTCGCCGAAGAGGCCAGACGAATTCTGGGGCCGATAGAGCAAAAGCAGTTCCTGATTCTGGTCGGGCCGGGCAATAACGGTGGTGATGGGCTGGTGGTCACACGCTACCTGCACGACTGGAGAGCTCAGGTGAGCGTCTGCCTGTGCAGCCAGCGACCAGAAGATGACGCCAACCTTGAGCAGGTGCAGCAGCGAAACATACCCTGCATTGACGCCGCCCAGGATAAGGACCTGTCCCAGTTCAGTGAAATGCTGACATCGGTCGATTGCGTGGTCGACGCGCTTTTCGGCACCGGCAAAGCCCGTCCCATTCGGGGGGTTCTCGCGCAGGTTCTGGACAGGGTAAACCAATTAAAACAGAAAAAACCGGCGCTGGTGCTTATTGCCGTTGACCTGCCCTCCGGCCTCAACGCCGACACTGGTGAGGTAGACCCGGTCTGTCCTTTCGCCGATTATACCGTTACCCTTGCTTTTCCCAAGCTCGGCCTGTTCCGTTTCCCCGGGGCAGAGAGGGTGGGCAAATTGAGCATAGCGGACATCGGCATTCCGGCTGAGCTAGCCGATGATATAAACCTTGAACTGCTTACAGATGATTGGGCAGTAAATGTGCTCCCCAAACGTCCTCTCGACGCCAACAAGGGGACTTTCGGGCGGGTGCTGGCGGTTGCCGGTTCGGTCAACTATATCGGAGCGGCCTACCTGGCCTGTAATGGTGCCCTTCGTGTTGGCGCTGGCCTGGTGACTTTGGCCACGGCATCGAGCCTGCAGCCGGCCCTGGCCTCCAAACTGACAGAAACAACCTACTTGCCGCTGCCCGAAGCTGAAGCGGGCATAATTGCTAAAGAAGCGGCTAAGATAATAAACGATAACCTGAAATCATACGATGTCCTGCTGCTCGGCTGCGGCCTGGGGCAGAGCGAGTCGGTGAGTGAGTTCATTCCCTCCCTGCTCTTCCGGGAAAAACTGCCCCCGCTCGTCCTTGATGCCGATGGGCTCAATGCGCTGTCCCAAATCCCCGAGTGGTGGCAGAAGCTCCACAGCGATGCCATACTGACGCCACACCCGGGTGAGATGGCACGATTGAGCGGTCTCACCGTCGCCGAAACACAGCCGGACAGAGTTGGCATCGCCCGAAAATATGCCCGGGAATGGGGTAAAACGATTGTCCTCAAAGGGGCTTTCACGGTTATTGCCTCACCGGACGGCAGTTGCCGGGTCAGTCCTTTTGCCAATCCGGGGCTGGCGTCGGGGGGAACCGGGGACGTGCTCACCGGCGCTATCGCCGGCCTGCTGGCGCAGGGCCTTTCCCTTTACGACGCCGCGGCACTCGGTGTTTACCTGCACGGCAAAGCCGGTGAGGTAATCAGAGACCTCATAGGAGATACCGGTATGCTCGCCTCCGACCTGCTGCCTGTCCTGCCATTGGTGATAAAACAGCTTCGGGAAACGGCTAAAAACAGATAGACACTTTGTTGTAGAATATAGATACAATGTTGATGGCAATAGATATCGGTAATACTGAGATTTCACTCGGAGTCTTCGAGGGCGAAGAGCTTCGGGCGACCTGGCATCTGGCCACCCGGATTCACCGCGTGGCTGATGAATATGCTGCCCTGATGATGAACCTGCTCCAGCACCAGAATATGAAGCTGGAAAACATCAAGGAGATAGCATTATGCTGCGTGGTACCGCCGCTGCTCTCCACATTTGTTGATTTGTGTCACCGGTATTTCAATGTGACCCCGCTTGTGGTCGGTGCGGGCGCAAAAACTGGTGTGCGTATCCGCATGGATAACCCCCGCGAGGTTGGTGCCGACCGCATCGTCAACGCTGCCGCTGCCCACCGTCTCTACGGCGGACCGGTCATCATCACCGACTTCGGCACCGCCACCACCTTTGATACCGTTTCCAAGGAAGGCGACTATCTGGGCGGCGTCATTGCGCCGGGGATCGGGACCGCTGCCGAGGCGCTGTTCATGCGCGCCGCCATGCTGCCGAGGGTGGAACTGGTACGCCCCAGTCACGTTATTGGCACCAATACCACCTCTGCGATGCAGTCGGGTATAATTTACGGCTACATCGGGCTGGTTGAGGGTATAGTGTCCCGAATTCAAGAGGAACTGGGTGAAAAGACAGCGGTGGTCGCAACCGGAGGCTATGCCGATTTAATCGCTAATGAGACGAGCATTATCAATACCGTAAACCACGATATCACGCTTATCGGCTTGAAATTGATCTATGATATGAATCAGACCTGATATCCTCTCGGTCCAGGTGCTGAGGAGGCATTATGTTAAATGATAAGACCATAATATTAGGCGTAACTGGCGGCATTGCCGCCTACAAGGCAGCCGACCTAGCGAGCAAATTGACGCAGGGCGGCGCCAGGGTCGAAGTGGTCATGACCGAGGCCGCCACCAAGCTTGTAGCACCCCTCACCTTTCGTACCCTGACGCACACAAAAGTTATCACCGATATGTTTACCGCACCCATTGAATACGGCGAGACGCATATATCATTGTCGGAAGCCGCTGACGCGGTTGTCATCGCCCCGGCCACGGCCAACACCATTGCCAAGATAGCAGCCGGCATGGCGGATAATATGCTGACCGGCATCGTGTTGGCCACCAGGTCGCCGGTTATAATTGCCCCGGCGATGAACGTGAACATGTGGGAAAACCCGGTCACGCAGGAAAATGTAGCCAAACTGAAAGCGCGGGGATTCATAATAGTTGAACCCGGCTACGGTCGCCTCGCTTCGGGCAAGATGGGACACGGTCGCCTGGCCGATATCGAGGTTATCCTCGGTACCATCAAACAGGTGCTGGGCAGGAAAGGAGACCTGGCTGGCAGGCGCATCGTGGTCACCGCAGGCGGAACACAGGAGCCGATTGACCCGGTACGGCACATCGGCAATCGCTCCTCGGGAAAGATGGGCTATGCCGTGGCGGAGGCAGCGCGGGATAGAGGCGCGGAAGTAACACTGGTTACTGCCCCCACCTCCCTGCCCGACCCAACTGGTATTGAAATGGTTCACATCCAGACCGCCCGCCAGATGAAGGATGCGGTCGCCAAAGCGGTTGGTAAAGCCGATACCCTGATTATGGCCGCCGCCGTCGCCGATTACCAGCCGAAGAGCACGTCAAGGTCCAAAATTAAGAAAGCGTCCGATAGCTTGACTCTGGAACTGGTCAGGACGCCCGATATTATAACCGAGGTAGAGGGAAAATTTATCAGGGTCGGCTTTGCCGCGGAAAGCGAGGATGTGGTCGCCAACGCCCGGCAGAAGCTACAGAAGAAAAACCTCGACTTGATAGTGGCCAACGATATCACCAGCGCCGATAGCGGCTTCGGCGTGGATACCAATAAAGTCACCATCATTGACAAAAAAGGGGAAGCAGAAAACCTGCCTCTCCTGACAAAGAGAGAGGTTGCGGAAAAGATACTGGATAAGGTGGTGGAGCTACTAGGTGAGAGGTAGGGAGCAAACAAATGAATAGCGAGATACAAACAAAAATAGCACAGTTAACAGAGAATGGTTGGACACTAGCATCTATTGCGGATGAATTAGGGGTCAAGGCTGACACTGTAGAAAACTGGAGGGCTGGTCATAGGAACGCTACTAACGCTAAGGCTATCTTGGCAATGTTGGATAAACTGTTGAAGAAGAGGCGAATACCAAAACAGAGGCGCTACGTTAAAGGTAGCCGCTAATATAGGAGAAGGAGGAATAACAGTATGGAAGCTAGATTATTTTCTCATAGTAAGAAAGGCGGATTCCATAGTAAAGAGGATTTACGAAGTTGGTTAGATAAAGGCTTAAGGAAAGATGGTATATATCTGCTAGCCAGAGTGTTTGACGTGCCATCAAATTCTCTTGCTTTCTTTGAGATAGAAGGCGCCATTGTAGGGTGTGCAGTTGTTCATGAGACAGCTTATGAGATGACGGAAGAAGACCGATATGATTATGGAGAGGATACTGGAGAGGATTGGAAAGCTATTATGAGGCTAGACCCAAAGACTATCTGGGTTTGGCGGCCTGAACAAGATGTCAGACTCAAAGAGGCTGGAATTAAGCGGTTCTTACCAGGGCCACCTATGCCTCTTACTGCATGGAATGTGTTGAGAATATTCCAGTTGGTTGCTAGAGAAGTAGGTGACTTTTGATACAACTACCCGACTTTTGATACAGAAGGCAGTTATGATACAAAGCCCTTCGTAAGGAGAGGGGGATTAAGGGGGAGAGGTTACCAAAGCAAATCTAGAAAGGTCGTTATGGCAGACTCAGTTAATACTCAACAGGAAATGCCCAAGGCGTACGAGCCTGGTAAGGTAGAGCAGAAGTGGTACCGGTTCTGGATGGATAAGGGCTACTTCAAGCCGGAAATAAACCCGGACAAGAAGCCTTTCGTTATCATCATGCCCCCGCCCAACGTTACCGGCGAGCTGCATCTCGGCCACGCGCTGACCGCCACCATGGAGGATATTCTGACCCGCTGGCATCGCATGAAGGGCGAGCCGACGCTCTGGCTGCCCGGGGTCGACCATGCCGGTATCGCGGCGCAGGTGGTGGTGGAGAAGATGCTGGCATCAGAAGGATTAAACCGCCATGAGATGGGCCGGGACAAGTTCCTGGAGAGGATGTGGCAGTGGGCCAATAGCTGCCGCGGCACCATCTCGGAACAGCACCAGCGGCTTGGTGTCTCCTGCGACTGGGACCGGGAGGTGTTCACACTGGACGAGGGCCCGAGCCGGGCGGTACGCACCGCCTTTGTCAGGCTCTACGAGAGGGGATTGATTTACCGGGGTGAGCGCATCATCAACTGGTGTCCCCGCTGTTCCACCGCCCTCTCCGACCTTGAAACGGAGCACAGGGATATCAGCGGACACCTGTACCATGTCCGCTATCCTCTTGTCGATAGCGATAATGAATTTATCACCGTGGCCACCACCCGGCCGGAAACGATACTCGGTGATACGGCGGTAGCCGTCAATCCGAAAGATAAGCGCTTTAAAAATATGATTGGTAAAAAGGCAATCCTGCCCGCCGTAAACCGCGTCATCCCCATTATCGCCGACGAGGCGGTTGACCCCAAATTCGGCACCGGCGCGGTGAAAATCACGCCGTCGCATGACCCGACAGACTTTGAGGTGGCCCAGCGCCACGGTCTGCCACTGGTTAACATCCTGAACGATGACGCCACCATGAACGAAAATGCCGGTCCCTACGTTGGGATGGACCGCTTCGCCTGCCGTAAAGCGATTATAGAAGACCTGGAGAAAGAAGGGCTCTTCATCAAGGTTGAGCCGCATTCCCACGCCGTGGGACACTGCATCCGCTGCCAGACGATGATTGAGCCCATCGCCAGCCAGCAGTGGTTTGTCAGTGCGGAACCCGTGGCGAAACCGGCTATTGAAGCAGTAACCAGCGGGCGGATAACCATCGTTCCTCAGCGTTTCACCAAGGTATATCTCAACTGGATGGAGAACATCCGCGACTGGTGCATCAGCCGCCAGCTGTGGTGGGGACACCGCATCCCGGTATGGTACTGCCAGGACTGCGATGAGCTTACCGTTTCCGTCGAGGAGCCCACCGCCTGTCAGAAATGCGGCTCAGCCAGGCTGGAGCAGGACCCCGATGTCCTGGATACCTGGTTCAGCTCGGCACTGTGGACGCATTCTACGCTCGGCTGGCCGGACGACACCGAAGACCTCCGCTACTTCTACCCGACCTCGGTCATGGAGACCGGCTACGACATCCTTTTCTTCTGGGTGGCCCGCATGATAATGATGGGGATTGCCGACTGCGATGATATTCCCTTTCACACCGTTTTCCTGCATGGCCTCATTCGCGATGAAAAGGGGGAGAAGATGAGCAAAGTCAGGGGCAACGTGCTCAACCCCATCGTCCTGCTCGAGCAGTACGGCACCGATGCCCTGCGCTTTGCCCTCTCCACTGGCACGGCACCCGGCAATGATATCAAGTTGGCCACATCCAGGCTGGAAGCCGGCCGCAGCTTCGCCAACAAGTTGTGGAACGCTGCCCGATTTGTAATCCGCAGTATTGAACCCGGAACGACCGCTCTCGAAATGCCGGACCATCTGCCGCTTGAAGACCTCTGGATTCTTAGTCGACTCAATCGCACCGTAGCCAGTGTGAGCAGCTTGATAAATGAATTCCAGCTTGGCGAAGCCCTGCGCCAGATACACGATTTTCTCTGGAGCGAGTATTGCGACTGGTACATTGAGTTCGCCAAAATCCGCCTCCGCCCCGATAGCGACCTGCCATCGCCGCTACCGGTCCTGATTCACGTGCTTGATACCTCGCTGCGGTTGCTGCATCCCTATATGCCCTTCGTCACTGAAGAGTTGTGGCAGAACCTGAAACGTTCCCTGCCTGACGGCTGGCAGGAAGCCGAGTCCGTAATGATTGCTGCTTATCCTGAGGCCAACAAAAAGGCGGTTGACCGGGAGGCGGAACGGGTAATGGAGACAATAATAGAAATCGTCCGCGCCATCCGCAATGCCAGGGCTCATCACGGCGTGGAGAGCAACCGCTGGGTAGAGGCGCAGATTTACGCCGACAAGCTAACCACGTCTATCGTTCCCTATTCCGAGACCATCCAGATGCTGGCACGGGCCAGGCCAGTCGTCTTTTTAAAGCAACGCGATGAAGGTGCCTCACGGAAAGAATCACTGGTATCGGTCCTGAAGGAGGCCGAGGTCATCATCCCCATGTCCAGCATGTTCGACCTTGAAACGGAGAAAAAGCGACTGCAAAAGGAGATAGACCAGAGCCAAGTTGAGATGGACCGCCTGAAAGCCCGGCTGGATAACCAGGAATTTTTAGCCAAAGCGCCAAAATCAGTTATTGATAAGGAGCGCCAGAAGCTGTACACTATAATTGACAGGCTGGAGCGACTGAAAGAGCAGATCAGTAAACTCTGAGGAGGTGGGAGATGTTCGAGAGAATTCTGGTCCCACTGGACGGTTCTAAAGTAGGCGAAGCGGCCCTGGACCACGTGGAGAGGCTCATCTCCAAGATAGCACCGGACGTAAAGACCGAGGTAATTCTTTTCCAGGTAATGACCTCGCTGGCCCATTACGTGATTGCCGGAGAGGCAAGCGTTCAGGTGCCCTATACGGATAAAGAGATAACACACATTACAAAGAAGGCCAAGGAATACCTGAATAAGACCGGAGAAAGCCTTAAAAGCAAAGGCATCAACGTTAAAACGAAAGCGGCTTCAGGGAAAGCGGCAGAAGAAATTGTCAAAGCGGCGGATGAGCTCAAGGTCGACCTCATTGCCATGTCAACTCACGGTCGCTCGGGGCTCAGCCGGCTTACCTTCGGCAGCATCACCGACAAGGTCCTGCGTACGGCAGGTGTACCGGTGCTGGTGGTACGCGCGCCAAAAGAAACAGTGAATGCCTAGCGAGCGAAGTGATACCTCAATGCCTGCGCCCGGCGGCCAAATCCTCAGCCGCCAACACGCTAAAAATCCCTTTATGAGCCCATTGCCGTTTCAGATATTCAAGCGCCTTCCTGGTATCGCTGGCCACCTTGGCACGCTCACACTGCTCAACACGATATTTGAACAGCCAGTAGGAAAATTCCTTCATCTCGGCCAGCGTGATTGACCTCAGTTGCGGATAACCTG
>Ga0180009_10006648_pt1 | contig 12068 bp, 7 predicted proteins | sample OS_PC_MetaG_FD_123537 | JGI IMG/M metagenome (GOLD analysis project Ga0180009, IMG submission 123537) | Groundwater microbial communities from the Aspo Hard Rock Laboratory (HRL) deep subsurface site, Sweden - OS_PC_MetaG | ecosystem: Environmental > Aquatic > Deep subsurface > Groundwater...
AAATTTAAATATATCATGCCTACGGCATTTATGTTGATTTGCGTTATTTATTTCTACCGATATATTGTCCCTATCGGGACAATGAACAAAAATTTCCCAGCACCTTAAAATGTAATTTAGCCAAAAAATCGTAATAAATAAAAAAAAATATATATCTTTGAAAATTATTAAACATTGATTATTAATTAAAATAAAATTGTTATGAATTTTGAATTTACAGAAGAACACAGAATGATTCAACAGTCTGCACGGGATTTTGCTGAACGCGAATTATTGCCGGATGTTATAGAAAGAGACAGTAAAGCTATTTTTCCGACAGAACATGTTAAAAAACTTGCAACGTTGGGTTTTTTGGGAATGATGACTGATCCTAAGTATGGTGGAAGTGGTATGGACACCATTTCTTATGTGTTGGCTGTGGAAGAACTTTCTAAAATTGATGCATCCGTCGGTGTTATTATGTCGGTTTGTAATTCCCTAGTAAACTGGGGTTTAGAAGCTTATGGCTCTGAGGAACAAAAAGAAAAATATTTAATTCCACTGGCAAGAGGTGAAAAAATAGGTGCATTTTTGTTATCAGAGCCGGAGGCAGGCTCAGATGCAACTTCTCAACGCACAACAGCCGAAGATAAGGGAGACCATTATTTGTTAAACGGCACTAAAAATTGGATTACCAGTGCCAATTCAGCTTCAACATATCTGGTAATCGCTCAAACACATCCCGAAAAGAAACATAAAGGCATAAATGCTCTTATAGTTGAAAAAAACTGGTCGGGAGTAACTTTAGGTCCTCACGAAGACAAAATGGGTATGAGAAGCTCAGATACTCATTCGGTGATGTTTACTGATGTAAAAGTGCCTAAAGAAAATCGCATTGGTGATGATGGTTTTGGGTTTACATTTGCAATGAAAACACTTGATGGAGGCAGAATAGGCATAGCTGCACAAGCACTTGGGATAGCTTCAGGAGCCTTGGAACTTTCAATAAAATACTCTAAGGAAAGAAAAGCCTTTGGAACCGAGATTTGCAACCATCAGGCGATTGCATTCAAACTTTCTGATATGGCTGTTAAAGTTGAAAATTCACGACTGCTTTGTTTAAAAGCAGCATGGCTGAAAGATCAAGGATTATCTTATGTTACAGCCAGCGCAATGGCAAAACAATATTGTGCCGATGCCGCTATGGAAGTTACTACTGAAGCTGTCCAAATTCATGGCGGATACGGATATGTTAAAGAGTATCATGTTGAAAGACTTATGCGCGATGCAAAACTTACGCAAATTTACGAAGGAACATCAGAAATCCAAAAAATTGTAATCTCCCGAGCTTTACTAAGAGACTAATATTTTATGTAATTTTTCAATACTTAAAGGTTGTGAATTAATAAGGTAAAAGATAAAAGGAATGTAGGAATGAGGGAGTGAGGGAGTGAATATATTGTTGAATAATTATCAGCGTTCACCCCGTTGGATGTTATCCTACGGGGTTAATCTGTGTAATCTGTGGCTAAAAATATTCGTGTAAATTAGCGTCTAAAATTTGAATTGTATATTTGCTTTTGTAATTACTGAAGTTGACCCAGCAAATCGGATGCAGATAATTTCCAATAAATAAAAATGACAAACAAAGAGATTCACCAAGTTTATGAAATCATAAAAGAGTATCATGAAAAGTATTTAAAGAAGCATGGGGTCAAATTACCAAAACTTAAAAATGTTAATGGAGAATTCACCCGTAATGCTTTGGTTTTAGTTTATCTTGCAAAATTTTATCCAAGTACGGTTATTGTTACAAAGCAAGATTTAACTTCATTTATCAGAAAATTTTATCCTAATACTAATGATGTTCAGCAAGCAAGGCATTTGGGCGCACAGTCGGGTTGGTATATTTCTGCTGGTGGCAGAGATAATGTTCACGTGACGAAAAGCGGTGAATATCGTTTGATTACTTTGGAAAGACCATATCCCAATTTTAAAGGGCACAGAATAGAATCAAGTGGTGATTGGGAAAATATCAAAAAACAATATAGAAACCGTTGTGCCACTTGCGGTTCAGAAGAAGATAAACGAAATTTGCATTGGTCAGATACGGTTACTAAACTGCAACAAGCGCATATTGACCCGTTCAAGTCGTTGGTAGAAGGCAATATTATTCCACAATGCCAAAAATGTAATCGTGCTTATAGAAATTTTTGGGTGTTTGACGAAAGAGGGCGAATAAGAGGTATCGCAAACCCATCTATTATTAAAAAGTGCAAAGAAGAAGTTAAAAGAAAAATCTATAAAATTCTTTATAATGAATTTAAAGGAAAAGACCCCAATCAATGGTGAGTATCTTAACAAGATTACTTGTGGAGATGCTTTGCAGATTTTATCAAAATTAGAGAGCAAGAGCATTGATTTGGTATTAACCGACCCACCTTATTTTTTGGATAAGATGGATAATAATTGGGATGAAAAAAAGGTGGCAAGCACAAAATATCATCAAGTAGTAAAATCATTGCCTGCAGGAATGAAATTTGACAGAGAGCAAGGAAAAAATTTTTATGAATGGTATTATAAAATTGCAAAAGAAATTTTAAGGATTTTAAAACCGGGCGGATTTTTCTTTTCGTTCTCAAGTCCGCGATTATATCATAGAATGGTTTCTGCTTTGGATGATTCCGGATTTTTAATCAGGGACTGTTTTATCTGGCTTTATACGCAAAATCAGCCGAAAGCAATGAGCTTAAATCATTTCATTGAACGGCTGGAAGAAAATAGAGAAACAAAAGATGATTTGAAAGAACAATTAAACGGATGGAAAACACCACAAATAAAATCCTGCTTTGAGCCCATCGTGATGGCTCAAAAAGAAACTGAAGGAACTTTTCTTGATAATTTCAAAAAATATCAGGTCGGGCTTGTGAATACAAATGTGAAAATCGGGAGCAATATGTTTCCGTCCAATGTTGTTTCAACAAATGAAATAAATCAGGTTATTGATAATTGTTTTCTTATTTCCAAACCCGATAAAAAAGAAAAAGGAAAATTCAATACGCATAATACTGTAAAGCCCTTAAGTTTATGCGAATACATTATTGACTTAACAACATATTCTGATGATTCAGTAGTTCTTGACCCTTTTGCCGGAAGTGGTACAACATTGGTCGCTGCTAAAAAACTCGGAAGAAAATATATTGGTATTGACATCAATAAAGAATACATTAATATTGCAGAAAAGAGAATTAAGCAAACAGACCTGCCCGACGGACGGGCGGATATTTCTTCTAACGGTTATTATAAAAATTCCCAATATAAACAGTTGAAAATTTTTGAAGAAGGGAATGTTCATTACTCCCCAAAAAAGCAGTCCCGACTTGTCGGAATTAAAAAATTATAAGTATATGCCTCAAAAATTTTTTTTATATTATTCCTGTCATTAAAGAAGAAACCACATCATCAGGAAGTGGTTTTTTTATTAGTGACTGCTTATATATATAATGATTTGATTTCCTGTTTCATTGATACTGCTTTCATATTAAGTGCCAATGCCGAACATTCATCAACCGGAAAAGTTGGCTTTTATTCTGTTGAAAGCAAAGTTTCTTTTGATAGCCTCTTGGTTTATTCTATCTCAACAAAATCCACTATCCCTGATATGCCATCAACAAACAATTTACTATCATTTTGGTTTTCCGACTATTTTAATCAAAATTCTACATCCTGGTATCTGTATGAAGGACAAAACAGAACACTTTCTCCCTGGTTTTATTCTGACAATGGCTTTATTCAATAAATAATTGACAATTTTTTATAATATTTTGTCTTTACGTTGACAAAATTTTATTATTTTTGTTACAATTCAATTATATCAGTATTATGGAAATAATTCCACGAAAAATTAGGGACATTTGTTTGCTTATGAAATAAAATGGAAAAAACCTAATAAAATAAAAATTCCTTCTGCTTGGGCGAATGCTTATCCAAATTTAGAATTCAATATAATTTCACGAGATAATTTTTTAGATTGGATAACATAAACTATGAAAAAAACATTATTCGTAGGGTTTAACATCCGATATAACGTGAAATAACCAAACGCTGTATTTCGGAGGTTCCCTCACCAATCTGCAGAAGCCGTTGGTCGCGGTAAAATCTTTCAATATCATAATCTTTCATTAATCCATATCCACCATGAATTTGCACGGCTTCGTCAGCAACTTCTTTTGCTATTTCAGAACAGTATAGTTTTGACATAGCTGCCTCTTTAGCGAATGGTTTGCCGTTATCTATCAACCAGCAGGCTTTGTATAACAGATTTCTGGCCAGTTCAATTTTGAGAGCCATATCAGCAAGTTTGAATGCAATTACTTGTTGTTTGCAAATCGGTTTATCAAATTGTATTCTTTCTTTAGAATATTGTAAAGCAAGTTCATAAGCCCCTTGAGCAAGTCCTAATCCCATTGCTGCAATAGCTAATCTGCCGCAGTCTAATGTGCTAAGCATAATTTTTGAGCCCATACCTATATCCCCAACAAGATTTTCTTCGGGAACTTTACAGTCATCAAAAAAAAGTTCGGCAGTATTTGAAGCACGCCACATCATTTTATCGTGCATTGTTTTGGCAGTGAACCCGGACGTGCCATTTTCAACAATTATAACCGAAAATTCTTTATTTTTTCCCTCTGTTCTACTAAGAACCTGAATAATTGACCCCCAGGTTATTTCAGATGAAGCATTGGTAATAAATATTTTAGAACCATTAATAATCCATTGTCCATCTTTCAATTCCGCAGTTGTTTTTGTGTTTCTTGAATCAGAGCCGGCATTAGGTTCTGTAAGTCCGAAACCGAATAATTTTTCACCTGTACATAAAACAGGAAGATATTTTTTCTTTTGTTTTTCATTCCCGAAATTAAAAACAGGATTTAAACCAAGAGAGTTACCTGCTGCAATTGTTGCGGCTTGCGACCCATCAATACGTGCAAGCTCTTCTATCGCTATGATATATGAAAGATAATCCAGTCCTTGACCGCCGTAGTCTTGCGATACGACCATGCCAAACAAGCCAAGTTCACCCATTTTTTTGGTAAGTTCTACCGAAAATTGTTCTTTTGCATCCAATTCTTTAGCAACTGGCTTAATTTCACGTTCAGCAAAATCTCTTACCGATTCTCTAATTAAATTGTGTTCTTCTTTTAAAATCATAATTTATAAAATTAATTATTGAGTACAGTCTAAAAAATCTTTGGGATAGTATTTGCTTACTACGGTCATTTCTTTTGAATTTTTTCCTGCGTTGAGCATTTAACTTTGTTTCAAATGAGTTACAAAAATTGTTACATTCATCATTTGTTAAATATTACTTTTTTGTAAAAATACGATATTTTTAATTAAATTTTTTTGTGAATTTTTTACCTCAAAAGCGTTTAAAATTTTCTCAAAAATATTTTTCGCCTCCGAAATGCTTTTTACATCTTTAAACATCAGTAACAATTGGTCTTTTTTGTCCCTTCGCATTCGCTCTGGGCATGCTTTTTTCATTGAACAGGTTTCAGGATTTTGTATTATATAGTCTAAAATTTCAGCATAAACGGGTTGTGCAAAAAAATCTTCATCTTTTGTATCAAGAAAGTAGCAGTTCATTGTGTTATTTTTAAGAACTAATTTTACAATTCCCATTTCTTTCGCAATCAATCGTAGTTTTACAGATTCAATAAGTTCTATAGTTTGTCTTGGCACTTCTCCAAATCTGTCTTTCAGGTTTTCTGTAAATATGTCTAATTTCCTTTCTGTATCAAGATTGCTAAGGTCTTTATATAAAAACAATCTTTCATTTATGTCAGACACATAAGAGTCGGGGATGCTGATGCTAAGATCGGTTTCTAAAAGGCAATCTTTAACTGCATTATAGTAGTTTTGAGATACATTTGTTTGTTCTTCTTCTTTGATCTCTTCTAAAGCTTCATCAAGTATTTTTTGGAAAGTTTCGTATCCGATTTCAGAGATAAAACCGCTTTGTTCGGCTCCAAGTAGGTTTCCAGCCCCCCTAATATCAAGGTCCCTCATAGAAATTTGTAAACCGCTTCCCAGATCCGAAAACTCAGAAAGCGCTTTCAGTCTTTTTTTGGCATTTTCATTTAATGAATCTAAAGGAGGTGTAAGCAAATAGCAAAACGCCTTTTTATTTGAACGCCCTACTCTGCCTCTTAGTTGATGTAAGTCGCTAAGTCCGATATTTTGAGCATCATTTATGAGCATTGTGTTAGCATTAGGAATATCCATGCCTGATTCAATTATTGTTGTGCAAACAAAAACATCAAATTTACCATCAATAAAATCAAGAACTATACTTTCCAATTCATTTCCTTCCATTTGCCCATGACCAATTTTTACATTTAACTCCGGACAAATTTTATTTATCATACCTGCAACCTCTTCTATATTGAAAATTTTATTGTGAACATAAAAAACCTGCCCGCCTCTGTTGATTTCATACATTATAATTTCACGGAATCGGGTTGTATTAAAACTTATTATTTCGGTATGGATGGGGTATCTGTTTGGCGGAGGAGTTTTTATTACAGAAAGATCGCGGGCGCCAAGCAAAGAGAACTGAAGTGTTCTTGGTATTGGCGTTGCTGTTAATGTTAGCGTGTCAACATTAATTTTCTTATGTCGTATCTTCTCTTTGGCAGCCACACCAAACTTTTGCTCTTCATCAATTATTAATAATCCTAAATCTTTAAAAATTACATCTTTCCCTAAAATTTTATGCGTTCCTATAAGAATATCAATTTTTCCAAATTCCAGCCGGTGTAATATTTCTTTGACTTTCCTGTAAGTTTTAAATCTACTAAGATAATCTATTGTAACGGGAAAATCTTTAAATCTTTCTTCAAAATTTTTAAAATGCTGCAATGCCAAAATTGTTGTAGGGACTAATATAGCAACTTGTTTCCCATCTGTAACAGCTTTGCAGGCAGCTCTAATCGCTACTTCTGTTTTTCCAAAACCTACATCTCCGCATATAAGCCGATCCATAGGATATTCCGCCTCCATATCCTTTTTAACATCACCGGTCGCTTTGGCTTGATCTTCTGTATCTTCATAAATAAAAGATGCTTCAAGTTCATTCTGAATATAAGTATCCGGAATGAAACTATGTCCTTCAGATTGTCGGCGAAGCGCATAAAACTTAATCAGTTCTCTGGCTATGTCTTTAACTTTGCTCTTAGCTTTATATTTTTTACGTTGCCATGAAGTTGAACCTAATTTATCAGGCGTAGGAGGAGTTCCATCCTTACCTGCATATTTTGAAATACGATACAAGGAATGTATGCTGACATAAAGTAAATCATTATTTTTATAAACTATACATATAGCTTCCTGCTCACGCCCATTAATATCAAGTTTCTCAAGTCCTGCATACTGACCAATTCCATAATCAGTATGAACGACAAAATCGCCCGGCTGAATATTATTCAGGTCTCTTATAGTTAACGCTTCCGCTGTATTATATCTTTCTCTAAACTTAAATCTATGATAACGGTCAAAAATTTGGTGTTCGTTTAAAAATACAATTTTTAAAGCAGGATCAATAAAACCTTGATTAACAACCTGTTCGCTAAAATAAATATTTTCTGCTATTTTAATATTTAAACGTTCTGAGGCATCATTGATTATGGTTTCTAACCGCAATAATTGATTTTTATTATCACTGCAAAACACTATTTTAAAAGAATGCTCAGAGTATTCCTGTATAGTTTTTGCAAGCATATCAATATTTTTAGCAAAATGAGGATGTGGCTTATAGATAAAATCAATCTGATATTCGGACTGACTGGCAACCTGCTCTATTATGATATATTTTTGTATTTCTGATAAAATTTGAGCAGCACTACAAAACCTGTCGGGCAAATCTCTAATAAAAGCATCATCATTTTCTGCATTCCCGCTAATTTTTTCTAATTCTTCCGTCAGCGCTTTTTCTATTTCACCGAAGTTGATATTATTAAAGAAAATTGTATTTGGCTCAATGAGTTGAAAAACATCGCTTCCTTCTTCCCATTCGCGGAGTTCATTCCGACAAAGTCGGGACTCAGGGCATGCTTTTTTCTTTTTTTGAGAAACATTAGACAAAATTGAAATTTTTTGTCCCGATGTATCGGGATTATTTTCTGAAAGCTGTGTGTATGGGTCAAAAGATCTAATGCTAGCGATTTTATCTGTTGAAAATTCTATTCTATAAGGTTTGTTGTATGAATATCCAAAAACATCAACTATGCCTCCTCTGACAGCAAATTGTCCGGGCTCATAAACATAATCAACGGGCGTAAATTCATAAGAATAAAACACTTCTGTCATGAAGTCAATTGTCAATGATTCATCAACATGAATTTCAAAAGACGCTTTTGATATATTATCGGCAGTTTGAATTTTTTCTATGTAACCTTCCGGACAAGTAATAACAATAATATTCCTTTCTTGTTTATGCAATCGGTACAAAACAGTAGAGCGATGCAAAATATTAACATTATCAGGTGTAGACGCCTCAAACACATTCTTGTAGGAGGTAGGAAAATATAGTACAGTCTTATTACTTAAATCTTTGTGAGCATCATTCAAAATAGTTTCTATATCATTCATCAGATACAATGCCGACTCTTTATCAGCAATGGTAACGAATATATTTCTCTCAACTTTTTTGTGTAGTGCCGCAATAACAAAAGCAAGCGAAGAACCGGCAATGCCACTAAGATTAATATCGCTTCTTCTTTCTTCTATATATTGATATAACTTTTCAAATCTTTTGTCATTAAGGAGTGTTTCTAAGTATGCTTGGAAATTCACTTTTGTTTTCGTTTTTGACAAAAATAATATTAAATTTGCAACAAAATAATTCAGAATGGCAAATTTGTACATTATAGCAGGACCAAATGGAGCAGGAAAAACAGTTGCAGCATATACAATTAAGAAAGCAAAAGAATTAAATTATTTTGTAGTTTTAGTTTATCTTTGGTTAAACTCTCGAGACTTAGCGGTTGAGCGAGTAAAAGCAAGAGTAAAGGAAAGATAATAAGAATTAAAGCAAAAGAATTAGAAAAACAAATGCACTTGCCACAATAAAATGCATAAGTAATAATGAAGAAATTCTTTCTAATAATATTATTAATTTTTTCCTCAAAATATTATCTAAATTCTCAGATATTAATCAGGAAGTTTGAAGGGATGCTCCTCTCCCAATGGATATTTTGCTTCAGGCGGATGGGATGCAAAAATTAGAATTTTAAATACAAAAAACAAGCTGTATTAGATAAGAATTAGCCCAAACATTAATTTCACGAATTAAGACAGACACGAATTGGTACGAATAAAATTAAAAATAAAAAATTAGTGTAATTCGTGTCAAAGTTTTTAGTGCAAATTTTTTTAGTGTAAATTAGTGTAATTCGTGTCAAAGTCATTTGTATAAATTTGTGTAAAAGTGAACAGTAACCAAAAAATTAAGCAAGTTTTAATAAAATACTGGGGATATTCATCTTTTCGTCCTTTGCAGGAAGATATTATATTAAATGTCCTTAATGGAAATGATACATTAGCGCTTTTACCAACAGGAGGAGGGAAATCACTCACTTTTCAGGTTCCAACAATGGTATCGGAAGGAATGTGTTTAGTAGTTACTCCTTTGATTGCTTTGATGAAAGATCAGGTTCATAACTTAAATCAAAAAAATATTTCCGCTGCTGCAATATACAGCGGAATGGCTAAAGCGGAAATTGAATATGTTTTTCAAAAATCTGTTTATGGAAAACTCAAGTTTTTATACCTTTCGCCTGAAAGATTAGAAACAGAAATATTCCTGAATTATTTTGAAAAAATGAATATCTGTCTTATCGCAGTTGATGAGGCGCATTGTATTTCGCAATGGGGATATGACTTTAGACCTCCTTACTTAGGGATTGCTAATATCAGAAAATATCATCCAAATGTTCCCATTTTGGCTCTTACTGCTACGGCTACACTTCCTGTTGTCAAAGACATTCAGGATAAATTATGTTTTACCAGGCACAATGTTCAGCAAAAAAGTTTTTACAGGTCTAATTTAATCTACGAGGTCTATTATGAGGAAGACAAGTTAAACAGACTTTTAAAAATATGTGAAGAATATAAAAGAAAAACGGGGATTGTATATGTTAGAAACCGAAAAAAAACAAAAGAAATTGCAAATTTTTTGTTGAAAAATAAAATCAGAGCGGATTTTTATCATGCGGGCTTAAGCGGTGCCGAGAGAGAAAAAAAACAAAACGACTGGACATCAAATAAAACCGGCATTATTGTTTCTACTAATGCTTTTGGTATGGGTATAGATAAGCATGATGTTCGTTTTGTCGTTCATATGGATTTGCCCGACTGTATTGAATCTTATTTTCAGGAAGCCGGCAGAGGAGGCCGTGATGAAAAACTTGCCAGAGGCATGCTACTATATAATAACTTTGATATCAATAGTTCAAGAAAGCAACTGGAAACCTCATTCCCGCCTATTGAGGAAATTAAAAAAACCTATTATTTGCTGGGTAGTTTTTATAATATAGCGATAGGTTCCGGCAAGGATTTAACTTTTGATTTTAATTTCAGTGAATTTACAACTACTTATTCTTTAAGTAATGTTGTTACTTTTTATGCTTTTAAGTTTATTGAAAAGCAAGGCTACATAATCCTTTCCGAAGCTATTCATAATCCTTCTAAAGTTCATATTAAAGTCAATAAAAATGAATTATATAAATTTCAGGTTGAAAACCCAAAACTAGATATGCTTATTAAAATGTTACTGCGTTCATATACCGGCCTTTTTAGCGATTTTGTCAAAATTGACGAAGCCGTACTTGCAAAAAGATTGAAAGTTGGTGATGAACAAATTATTAATGCTCTGAAAAAAATAGAGCAGATGAACATAATTTCATACATTGAACGAAGCGATAAGCCTAAAGTTACTTTCTTAACAGAGCGAATACATGAAAATGATTTTTTTATTGATGATGATATTTATAAAAACAGAAAAATCAGAGAAGCAGAACGATTAGAATGCATGATAGAATATGTTGAATCTACTGCAAAATGCAGAAGTCAGTTTTTGTTAAATTATTTTGGCGAAACTAATGCTAAAAGATGTGGCAAATGTGATGTTTGCTTGGGAAGAAACAAACTTACAATTAATGAATTAGAATTTGATAATATTTTAGGCGTTATTAAGCCATCTCTAAGAAGCAAATCAATGACTACAAATGAAGTTTGCAATCTTTTTAAGCCGGAAGAAAAACATAAGGTTTTAGAGGTGATAAGATGGCTGGCAGATAATAAAAAAATTACTGTTGATGAAAATAAAATTATTAAGTGGGTGATTTATTCATAACGAGTTTTAATTAGTTTACAATAATTTTTTTCAATAAAAGGAGCATCATTTTGTAACTACTCAGCCCAGCGCTTAGCGGTGTTAATTTTGCCACAGATTGCACAGATTCGCACAGATTAAAATAAAAAATGGGGATTATGTCACTTTTTGGACCAAATTTTCATTTAATTTATTGACATTTCTAAAAATCCAAATAAAAAAAGAGGATGTTTCGTTGTGTCAAACCATCCTCTTTTATGAAATATTGGATTAGTGTTTGATGAGCGTTTTACTATCTGCATTTACACCATCACAAACCAGGGTAATTACATAAGAACCGCGTGTGAAGTTGGAAATGTTAAGTGTAGTTTCCGTCATTTGCAAATTCAACTGATATATTTTGTCAATGGATTTATCCATTTTGACCAAACGCAAGTGAGCAACATTTGTATTTTTTGCCCTGTATTTAACCAGTACTCTATCCCTGCTCGGGTTGGGGCTTATTTCTATGATTTCCCTGTCTTTTTCCTCCTGGCATAATTGATTGCTGACAGTTACTGTTACATTAGCATTGCTCACAAATCCTTTGGAAGAAACTATTTTCACCGTGTATGTTGTGGTGTTGTTGGGCGAAACAGTGATGCTCGGTTGTCGTGAAATGATGTTACCTTGTTGGTTTAACCAAAAATAAACA
>Ga0180009_10006649_pt1 | contig 12067 bp, 15 predicted proteins | sample OS_PC_MetaG_FD_123537 | JGI IMG/M metagenome (GOLD analysis project Ga0180009, IMG submission 123537) | Groundwater microbial communities from the Aspo Hard Rock Laboratory (HRL) deep subsurface site, Sweden - OS_PC_MetaG | ecosystem: Environmental > Aquatic > Deep subsurface > Groundwater...
AAAAATATAGTTTTACAATAAAGCTGTCAACTGAAAATATTGCGGGGAAAAAAAATAAACCAGTAAACATAGAAAAATTCTAAATAATAGTCTAAAAAACAGAAAAATTTATATATTAGTCTGTAAATATTATTTATTAATCAATAAGTTTTGGTTATCAATATGTCATTATTAGTTCAAGAACAAAAATTGAAGCATTCACCTACTCTAAACACAATCCTAATGGTAGAAGAAACTCTTAAAAACATGGATGAAAGCATCATAACAATTGCAGGTCTCAAAAGAAAGCTACCAAAACAAGTCAACCATTACATCTTGAAAACAATCCTTGAATACCTAGAAGAAAGCAACAAGATTGCAGTCAGCATGAAAGGGATAGTCTGGATACAAAACGATAGCATAAGGCTAAGAGAAGCAATAAATAAAGGAACGCGAATCTGAAAATATTTCGAAAAAAATTAAGGAGTTCTTATAAACCCGTTTCTCACATAAAACATTTGTGAAAAAAATAGTTGTAATATTGTCTGAAAGTGCCCAAGAGATATATTCTGGACTAGGAAAAAAGAATCAGATGATATTTAGATCTGTAAACAACAAGATAGAAATTCTAAAAGAAAAACACGTCTATGGTCAAGCTATTAGAAAAAAACTATTTCCTAAAGAATACAAAGCTAAGTATGATATCACAAACCTTTTTCGCGTTAAACTATCAAATTTTTGGAGAATGATATATACCTTGATAGCAAGCGAATCAAAGGAAGAAATTATAATATTGATAATTGACATAATAAATCATGAAGAGTACAACAAAAAGTTTGGTTACAAGAAAAAATAATTATCTTATATCTCCACTCAAGTCCTTATCAACTCTTACTTCTTCACTTCCTGCTTTCATGACTTTTCCTTCAAAGAAAGCCTTGCCGTTCTTTGCTTCTAGTTTTATTTCTAAGAACTCGTTAAAAGTTATTTCTTTTTCACCTGGCTTTGAACCATCAATCAACACACGCTCACCTGGCTTTGCCTTCTCAACAAAAAGCACTCCAACTTTTTCTCCTTCCTGAGCAGCAAGTAGCATTCCCTGAGAATCCTCACCTCTAAGCTTTGCAGGCTGTAAGTTGCTTACAACAATTATCTTTTTTCCTTTCAACTCGTCAAAGGAGTAGTAAGGTTTTAAGCCTGCAACTAATTGTCGCTTCTCACCTATGTCTATTTGCATGACAAGCAGTTTCTCAGCATTTGGATGTTGTTTTACATCAAGCACCTTTGCAACTTTAAGGTTAAGCTTTGAAAACGGACTTTCTTTAGGTTTCTTCTTTCCGGAGAATTTCTCCTTGAAAGCCTTGACTTCTTCATCTTCTAGCTTTGTAAATAATAGTTTTTCTTTGTTAATCTTGTGACCAGCAGATAATCCTGTTCCTAAATCAGACCATGACAAGTTTTTGACATTTAGTTGTCTTTGTATCTCTCTTGATGTCTCTGGCAGGTATGGCTCTATTAGTATTGAGAGGTCTTTTGTTAATAGTAGTAGGTTTGCAATCACATTCTCTGCTTTCTTCTTATCCTCTTTTATTAATTTCCAGGGCTCGTTTTCCTGAAAGTACTGGTTTGCAGTTCTTGAGAAATTCATTATTTCTTTAAGTCCTTTTTTTAATTCTATCCCGTCAAAAAGTTTTGCCACATCGTTATATCTGTTTTTCAAATCTAAATCCTTCTTCAAAAGTTTTGGAGCGACTCCATCAAAAAATCTGTTTGTAAATGTTATTGTCCTGTTGACAAAGTTTCCAATATTTGCAACTAGCTCATTGTTCAGTTTTTCTTGAAAGTCATCCCACAAGAACTGTGTGTCGTTCTTTTCTGGTCGGTTTATCATCAAGTAGTATCTCCACACATCTGCTGGAATTCCAATTTCTTTAGCATCATTTCCAAACACTCCCTGATGTCTCGACTTTGAAAACTGTCCAGTCTCATAATTCAAGAATTCATTTACACTTATTGAGTCTAATAATGTATAGTTGTCTTTGGCACCTATCAAAAACGCAGGAAACATTATGGTATGGAATGGGATGTTATCTTTTCCCATGAACTGAACTAGACGCACATCTTTTGAATGCCACCAATCACGCCAATCCTTTTTAGCCTCTGCAGTTATAGATATATATCCTATGGGTGCGTCAAACCATGAGTAGAAGACTTTGTGTTCATAGCCTTTTAGTGGTACAGGCACACCCCATTTCAAGTCTCTTGTTATGCATCTTGGTCTTATTCCTTCTTTTAGCCAACCATAAGCCATGGTTTTTGCGTTTTCAGACCAGTTATGCTCAGTCTTTTTTATCCACTTCCTGAGTTCTGGCTCTAGCTTTGGCAAGTCTATGAATAAGTGTTTGCTCTTTCTTATCTCTGGTTTTAAACCACAAACACTACATTTAGGATTAAGAAGTTCAACAGCGTCAAGTAGTTTTCCGCAGTTCTCACATTGGTCTCCTCTTGCATGTTCATATTTACAATGAGGACAGGTTCCTCCTACGAACCTGTCGGCTAAGAATTTCTCGCATTTCTTGCAGTAGACTTGTTCAAGCTCGTCTTCTTTTATGTATCCATTCTTGTAAAGCTTTAGAAATATGTCTTGTGATATCTCATGGTTTTGTTTTGAAGAAGTGCGACCATAACAGTCATAGTCACAACCAAACCAGTTATAGATTTCTGTATGAATCTTAAAATACTTGTCAACCAGTTGTTTTGGAGTTATTCCTTCTTCTAAAGCCTTAACTTCAGCTGTAGTTCCGTGCTCGTCTGTCCCAAGCACCGATACGACATTTTTTTTCCTGAGCCTCAGATATCTAGTATAGACATCAGCACTCAAAACACATATAAGAGTGCCTAGATGAGGAATATTATTAACATACGGCAATGCACTCGTGACTAGTATCTTTTCTTCTTTCATGACGTCAAAAAGAATAGTTGTATATTTAAAGGTTGTTGTCTTTATTATTCTTTATAGAATTAAACCTTCCCATATCTTAGTTCTACGACGTCACCATATATTGGCTTGTAGATATCTGCTGAGAGGGAAAAAAGGCATTGTCAAAAAAGTAACCAGAACAGACAAAAACGAACAAATTGTGACAACTATAAATTAATCTTTTGAGAATTTTTTATCCAATAAACAATAAAACAATCTGTTAATGCCTATTGAACAATATCCACTATGAACTGGTATTCTGTCCGGAACAGGAATCTCGTATTTTTTTAAATTCAAGTTATTCACAACAGCTAAATTTACTACTTCTAACTCTCTTTTATCGCTTGTAATAATAATTATTTCAGAGTGTTTTTGATATTTATTACTTTTGTGTGTCTTCACTTTTACTCTCAACTGCTTTTTATCCAAAAACATTACAATGTTATCTAATAGAATTTTGTAGATTGTATTTATTCTATCTCTAGAATCAAAGAAAAAAGCATCAATTCTCCTGAACTCATCTGAAGTACAAAATGCTTGACTCTGTTTTTCCTGTCTAAAAACAGTTCTATTCTCATAAATATAAAAAGGAAATTTATTTTCTTTTTGACATGATAAATAATGATATATGCCTAACGCCAATGGATCTAAAAGCATATCTTTATTAGTTTCATATGGTTTAATGTCAGTGGGGCCGTAATTTTGGAATAGAGAGGTAGGTATTAAAATGGGGGTTATCCATCTTTTAAAACCATACTTTTCTAGCATATTTGTCAATGAATCTTCGATTTTTTTAATCTCTCTTGCACCTTTTTCCGTAAAAACCCAAATATTTTTCGCAAATGGAAAAACAATCTCCTTTTTTATTGCAATTTTCGTAATATTATCTTTCATAATCTTACAACTCCTTGATTATCTTCTTATAAATAGCAAAAGAGAATAATTTTTTTAACTCTTTTTTTTATGGCATCGGATAGCCTATTGGGTCATAGTACTTATAAAAATTACCTTCATAATTTTGTATTACTGCTTCACCGTCTTTTATAGAATACTCTAAAATTCCTTCTGGAAGCGGCACCTTGCCTTTGCCAAGAGGTGCACTGGCCATGTATGTTGGGATAGTAAAACCCGAGGTATATCCTCTTAAACTTCTTATAATTAAAAGACCTTTCCACAGAGGAATTCTTAAGTGGTTAGTTCCTTTTGCCATCATTGGATGAAAAACATAATATGGGTCGACACCAATGTTTATAAGACCTTCAAATAGTTTTTTCAGAGTCTTAATATCGTCATTAACACCTTTGAGCAATACCGATTGATTTTTAATATAAATACCTGCATGTCTTAAAAGATTACATGCTTTGATTGATTCAGGCGTTATTTCAGCAGGGTGGTTGAATTGTGTAACGATATAAATTGGTTTGTCTGAATATTTTCTAAGCATTTTTATTAATATCTTTGTAATTCTTTGAGGAAGTAGTACAGGGCAACGAGTACCTATTCTTACTATATCAATCGTTTTGACATTACAAATCTTTTTAAGTATTTTTTCCAAAGCATCATCATCTAACATTAACGGGTCGCCACCTGACAACAAAACGTCCCGTATCCTATAATCTCCTTGCTCAATACAAACTTTGGCATTTTTGCTATGTCTTAATATATATTTATCAGATATTTTAAATCGGTTTATGTTTTTGTTCTTAAATTTGATAAAGCTATTTTTACTACCATCAACAACTTTATTAAATTCGTCAATATAATCTATTGCTAAGAAAATATTCTTCAAGTTAGCAGGAACTGAAGATTTTGAATAATTTCTAAAACAATGTCGGCAATGACCAAAGCAGGTATTGCTGACAAATATAAGAGCTTTTGTAGGGTATCGGTGTAGTAGACAAGGCGTGGGATTAAATAAACCACTCTTTTCGTTTAAAAAATTTTCTTTTAAATAATTTGGATTATATAACTCTTCTAAGTGGGGACGGCTTGTCTCCAAATTCCATCATCAACTTTATTAACTAAAGAGGCATAGTACGGATTAATTTTGATAGGAAATAATTTTTTATTCCTCAATAAGTCCCTATTTTTTTGATTAAAATAGATTGATAATACTTCCTCGGCATTACGACGGTTTTTTAGAATATCTTGCCAGTTTTTGTTTTTATATAGTTTTGTCAGTTTGTTTTTTATTTTTCTAATATCTGATTTCATAGAATTATTAGTATATCAGTAAGTTATAAATTTTTCTAAATGAAATTGTTTTCGTAGCGAAGTGGAGAAAACACATTATTATCCTCCTCCTAATAATAAAGAAAAAATAAATTTATTCCTCTTTGAAAGCCTATCAAATGAATGAGAACGAAAAATATTTTTTGAATTGCGTATAATATGGTTATATTCCTTTTCACTCTCAAAATCTTGTTTTGGTCAAAAGTGAAAAGTCCGAAGCCTAAGAGCTGAGGAAGTAACGCCAACAAAAAAAATGTTTTTGGTTTGGGTTTTGCTATGTAAAACCAAAACATTTATATATTTTTCTTACTTTTCTTACTTGTAAGGTGATATTATGTTAGCAAACCAAATAAGAGAAATCAAAACTGTAACAATTACAAGCAAAGGTCAGATTTGCATACCTCATACAGCTAGAACTATGACGGGCTTTAAAGAGGGCTCAAAAATAAGCATTTTAGTTTATCCTGATAGAGTTGAGTTAAGGCCAATGAAAAAGGTAAGTGAGAAACTGTTTTTTGCATTAGTTTCAGAAGAAGTATTGGCTAAAGAATGGAATACAAAAGAGGAGGATGAAGCATGGAAAGACTTGTAAAAGGAGATATAGTAGTTTTTCAATTTCCTTTCTTAGACACTAATGAATCAAAGAAAAGACCTGCTCTTGTTGCAGCTAACACTACAGATGAAAATCTAATTTTATGCCAGATTACAAGCCAAGAAAGACCTGATCCTGACACAACACCTATAACTCAGAAAGATTTTCAGCAAGGCACTTTGAAGCGTGACAGTTTTATTAGACCAACAATCTTATTCAGCGTCCACAAATCCAGAATTGATTACAAAGCAGGGAAACTAAAACAAGAAAAAATAAAGATAATTGAAGAGAAATTCTGTGAAATATTTACAAGATGAAATAACCCAAAAAGAAATCTGCTTTTAAAAAAAGATTGATAGAAAAATTAAACCTTCCCATACCTTAGTTCTACGACGTCGCCGTCTCTTGGCTTGTAGATGTCTGTTGACAAAGAAAGTGGTTTTCCATTGACATAGTACACCCATGAATGGTCTCCTTCGTTGCAGACCTCATCAATGCAGAACACATACTTTGTATACACTGTTTCTCTTGTTTTGACCGAGTGGTTTTTCTGTATTATTTGCAAGAGTGTCTCATCATTAAAAGCTACTTGCTCTGTTTCGTTTACTCCTAAAATGTTAAATTTCAGAGTCGCGCTTCCAGAACTTCCACTTTGCTGGCAGCTTACGAACAGGCTTAAGCTTATCAATAAGCTCGCTACAAATATCTTTCTCATTAAACTGTCCTTTCTCATATATAAACCTCTTTGCCTTTGGAAGGCCTAGTGCGAATATCACGTTACTTACTAAGTGTATCGCTGTGAACGGAAGGGCTGTTAGGAATAATAGTAGTGCTCCGGCTGGAAAAACAAATATTGAGCTTATGTTCATTATTATTTCAAATGCCAGCGTTGCAATAATTGCTACAATAATTGCACTTACGTAGCCAGATTTCTCTCTTAAAAAACCTCCAAGGTATCCTGCTATTCCAAATCCTAATGCTTGAAAAATAGTCCATGGTCCATGTCCTCCAAATACAAAGAAGTTGCTTACAAAAAGCGCTCCTGCCCCAACTACAAACCCTTTTTTCCTGCCAAAGAGCCAGCCTGCAAGTATTGCAAAAAATGTTATTGGCTCTGCGCTTGGAATTGCCTGCATTGGCACTCTTAAAAGTCCTGCTCCAAACATGAATGATAATAGTATAAGAACTTCTCGCAGATTTAAAACACTAAGCTGTTTTTGCAGTGCGTGCAGAGCAACTCTTTCTTTTGTGCTTTGCCTTTCTTTTTGCTTCTGCTTTGACTTCTGCTTCTCTTTTTGTTTCTTTTTCTGTTTTAGCTTTAGTTGTTGGGTCATTTCAAAACCAAAAATATTATGAATCCGACAAGCAGGACGTTTGCAAACACCAGTAAAACTATTTTGGTCACATCGCCGCTTTTGTCTGCTGATGATTCTACAAACACATACTTAGTCTCATCTTTTAAAGTTTTACCATCTGCACTTGTTTGCTGCGGGTTATTCTGCTGGTTTTGCTGCACAGCGTTTTGAGTGTTTATGACTGTTGCCTGTGAATCACAGTTAATGGTTAGTGATGTAGTGTATTCATCTGATAGTCCTGAATATTCAACGTTTGTTGTTATTGGGTAGTTTCCTTTTGCGTTTGAAGGAATCTTGATTATTATTGCTTTTGTCTTTTCATCACTGCTGTCAATTGACATCGTGGACTGTGATAATAATCCTAATTGGACATTGAAAACTCTGAATGTGACATCTTCATCTTCCTCACCGATATTTGTGACCTTCAGATTTAAGGTCCATTCTCTGCCACAAGTTATAGTGTCAGCGTTTGGAATTGATACTTTAAGCTCGTGCTTATCTTTACTGACATCAACTTTGTAGTTTAGCGTTTTTTTGTAATTTAGCTTTCCTTCCCCTGTTATTGTCAGTTCAAGATCATATTTGTCATCATCTGCATCTAGCGGTATCTTAAAGTTCAGCTCTAATTCATCCTTATCGCCTTTCTTTATGTCTGTCTCATCAGAGTCATCTAAGTCATTATCAAGGTCATATATCACTCCTTTTACCTCGACGTTATTCAGGTCTTCAGCAGTATCCATGTTCTGGATTTTTACAATTATCTTGATGTTTGAGCCTGGTTTTACTTTTATCTTGTCGCCTTCTGCGACTGATTTGCTTTCTGAGTCAATGTAGAATTTGACACTTGATATCTTCATCGCATTCGTGCATAAAGAGTCATAGTCAAAAAATGGCGGGCTTGTTATCGGGTTATAAGCAATGTCAAATGCAGTTAATGATAATCCAATCAATTTATCATCAGTTGATATTTCATAGTCGCTTGCTCCAACCATTGCTGCCTGAAAATTGGTTCCTTGGTTGTTGCTGTGCCAAAAAGACCAGTACTTTTCTGCATTATTGTCGCTTGAGTACCCTTCAACTGATTCTAAGAAGTATCCAAATCCAAAATTCTGCCACTTCATATTTAAGCCCATTTTTTGGAATGCGTTATAAGCTGATTGACCGTTGTTTATTGTTATGCAGTCAGAATAGATTGTTCCGTTAGGTATAAGGACGACAACTCCGACGTTTGCTGCTTGGACAGAGAAAGATAACAGTGCAAGAATAATAGTTATGCTCAACAAAAATTTTTTCAATAAAAACACCCCGTTGGATATGATATCCAACGGAAAACTATTTATACTATATAAATTTATCGAAAACAGTAAATGGTTGGAAACAAGCCAAACTTCAAAGAAGAAGACGTAATAAGAACATTTCTTCTAATAGATGAAAAACCAGTAAGCAGAATAGAACTAGTGAAGAAATTATCACTTGGAGAAGGAACGATAAGAACTATTCTAGAGATATTAAAAGATAAAGGATTGTTGGAATCAAACAATCAAGGACACCAGCTATCAAAAAAAGGCGCTGAGAAAAAAAAAGACATCCTAAACAATTTGAGCAGACCAAAAAGGCTGGGGCTTAACACATATCAAGGACTCAAAAGCTGCGGGCTGCTGATAAAGAATCCTGGAAAAGTAAGAATAGGCTTTGAACTAAGAGATGAAGCAATAAGAAGCGGAGCATACAGCGCAATAATATTCAGATATGACGACGACCTGAAAATTCCGGAGTCAGAAATAAACTTTAAAGAAGAATACAAAAAAGACTATGAAGAGCTTATGAACAAGTTTAACTTTGAAAAAAACAATATACTGATAGTGACTTTTGACAAGAATTATAAAACATGTGAAAACTCAGCACTGTCTGTTACAAAGAAAATAAAAAATATAAGTATATAACTTATTCCTTCAATCTCTTCATCTTTTTCGTAACTGGAATCTTTTCCTTGCACTTGGCGCATTCAAACACAACTGCATCAGCACCTTTGAATTTTTTTCTCTTGAAAGGAACCTGAATCTCTCCTTCAAATCTGCACGCAGGACAAGTGTATTGAATATTACAAGTTAATGTATCTTCATATTCTTCCTTAGGAACAGTATATTTGCACTTTGGACAGATATACTCTTCAGCTCTAGTCTTGATCTTCCCTTTCTCAACCGGTTTTCCCATCAATGCACCCTTACATTTAGGGCATTGCTCTCTAAAAACCCATGCAACAATTCGTCCATTATCAACAACTCGTCTTGTAAAATAAACACATTCTTCCATATTTTCAGGCATTTTAAGCGACATAACAAACCACCTCATAATTATTGATCAAGCCTCTTGATCTCTACGCTTATAGCGTCGTCAAGCACCCGTATATATCTTGGACACTCAACAAACTCATAATTATTCTGTTGACAGTACTTTATTAATTTTTCTTTCTCAAAAACGGATGAAAATCTTACAATAACATTAAGTCCATTCTCGTTTTTGTGAATTATATCAAAATCTGACAAGTCAGTTTTTACCACACTTACCTTTTTATTCAAAAAATCAAGCCTTTCGCGCAGCTGCAACAACTTCTTATGCAGACCTTCAAAGTCTAATTCAGACTCAAACGACTTTAGAAAATCATAAAAGCCCTTGCTATCAGTTGCAATAATTCCACCACTGCCAAAGTTTATTGGTTTCCAACGACCAAAACTACAGACAATCAAATCACCAATCTTTGCATTTTTTGTCCCTATGCTTCCGCAGACATCATTTATGAGCAGTCCTGCCTTTAGCTTTTTCATGTCCTGCAAGGCGACGTAAGCAGGCATTGAGTGCATTAAAAGAACAGAGTCAGTTGAGAATTTTTCAAACAACCCACTCTTAGTTTTCACACTATGACTAATAAGTCCAAGCTTCTTGACATACTGGCTGTAAGTAATCCAACCCCCTTGGTAAGGGATATGAACATCCTTGTAACCCAAATGTTTTGCAAGTTTTAAACAAGCAAGTATAGACTCATTACAACGCTTCGTGAATATAACATGCTTTTTCTTAGTCAAAACCCTTAATATAGACTCGCATTCATCCATCATACATTTTAAAAAAATTTAAATATTAATAAATATAGTGGAAATAACTATGGAGAAGAAAAACCCAACCCTTGCAGCCATATTAAACTTCTTAGTGCCGGGAATAGGATACTTATACGCCCGCAAAAGAGAGACGTTTGGATGGATAGTCTTAACAGCAACGATATTATCAACAATTTATAGCTTTAACAAGCCAGAGCTAGTCTCAAACTTCATGTTTGTTATAAGCTCAATTGTTCTATCCACAGGATTTGCCTATGATGTCTACGTCGAGTTAAAGCCAAGAAAAAAATAAGTAAACAAAAAGTTTTAAACATCTGCATCATCGGATTTTAAAGTAAACTTTAAATATAGTTATCTTATTCTTGAAAGGGTTTGCCTCTGTAGCTCAGCGGTAGAGCGCGTGCTTGGTACATTTTGGCCCTGACAAAAAAGTTTCAGAACCAAAAGTGACAGAAAGCACGAGGTCGCGAGTTCAATTCTCGCCAGAGGCTTTCTTAAGCGAAGCGAAGAAAGATTGTGGCGAAACCCAAAAATCTTTTTTTGATTTTTGCTTGTCTCGCCCAGAGGCTTTTTGTGCTACTGAAACGAAGTTGAAACGTAGCACTCGGACGCCTATGCCGTGACTGGCCTCGCCAGAGGCTTTTCTTGAACATCATTTTAATTCAACAAAAACATTTAAATATTAATTAATCCCAGACAACACATAAGGTGACCAAATATGAAAACCACAAAGAGCAGTTTATTATTATCTATATTGTTAGTTGTTAGTCTGATTGCTGGTTGCACAAATCTTACACCCGAACAAAGAGCTGTAGCCACTGACATATATAAAATGTTTGAAAGACAATCATCAAATGTCTTACTTAGTGCAAGAACGATTCCTGCCAGCGAGCTTTCAAGCATATCATTTGAAGAAAAATGTGCCAAGATATCTAAAACGAGACCAGACATTGAGGAATGTCTTGCTAAGATTTCTGCAGACCAACTTTCAAGCATGTCAAAAGAAGAACTTGAATTACTTAAAGATGAGTGCACTAAGATATCTGAACAAGGAGTATCGATGACTCCAGATATCAAGGATTATTATCTGATAACATTAGTTGCAGAAGAATTTAAGTGCCCAGACACAGACGAAGCTGTGGAAGAATTCAGTGCGTATCTTTTCTGGGATACTGATAAGAAAGAATTTGTATGTGAATATAGTGAGCCTGACCAAAGAGAGATATGCAGGAAAGAATCAACGCTTCAGAATATGTGCAAGACAGAACCTTTTGAGTGCCTAGACGACTTTTTCGCAGATGACACATCTCTATCATTCACAATGAAAAACACGTTGGACTATCCACCAAATTATGTCAAGATATACACGGATGGATCCTGCGCAGATGAATTTGTAGGCTCCTTTGAAGAATCAGACACACTCAAAGTGTTATTTACTGACTGCAATCTTGCAGCTTATTTAGAGCGAAGAGGCGGTTACACCATTGCATTATCGATGGAATATGAAAACAAGGATGGAGAGATTATTACTGCAGAGACAACTGATGGTCAAGCAAATCAGGTAATCTATGTGCCATAACTAATAACAGAATTACTCAAAACCAGTACCACTTTTTATACTGCCAGTTAGTCTTGCTGCTTGCCCATAAGGGAATAACTTCATCAGCGACTTTCTTGATTTTCTTTTTCGTGATATTGTCTATTTAACGTCATCTTTATATATAAGTTAGTTCTATTAACATCTTGGTGATGCGTTATGTCTTTGGAATGTCCCATGTGTGGCTCATTAGATGTGTCTAAGAAAGGATTTCGT
>Ga0180009_10006650_pt1 | contig 12064 bp, 8 predicted proteins | sample OS_PC_MetaG_FD_123537 | JGI IMG/M metagenome (GOLD analysis project Ga0180009, IMG submission 123537) | Groundwater microbial communities from the Aspo Hard Rock Laboratory (HRL) deep subsurface site, Sweden - OS_PC_MetaG | ecosystem: Environmental > Aquatic > Deep subsurface > Groundwater...
GCGCCCTGAACATTATTCTGTCCGCGCAAAGGGCCTACCCCGGTAAATTCCCGCTCAACATGACCGGTCAGCATGGCAAGGTTGGCTATTGATTCTACATTGTCTGTTCCTGATATGTGCTGTGTTATTCCCATTGAATAGATTATCATGGCACGCTTAACGCCGGCATATATACGGGCTGCCCTTCTGATGCCTTCCAAAGGAACACCGCAAACTTTCTCAACAATCTCAAAATCAAACTTCTCCAGGTCTTTGCTGAACTCATTGAAATTTTCTGTCCGCCTGCTTACAAATGAATCATCATAGAGCTTTTCTTCCAGGATAACCTTCATCATACCCTTGAGCCAGATTACATCTGTGCCAAGACGCGGCTGAAGATAAACATGAGCGAATCTGCTTAGTTGAATACGGCGGGGATCTATGACAATAAGTTTTGCCCCTCTTTCAAGGGCATCAAATATAAAACGCGCTATCTGGGGGTGTTGATCGGTGGTATTTGAACCGGTTACTAAAATTACCTCGGCGCCTGCCAGTTCTGTTATAGAATTTGTCATGGCACCGGAACCAAAAGCATGGTTTAATCCTATAACACTTGAGGAGTGGCAGAGCCGGGCGCAGTGATCAATATTATTTGTCTTTAACACCGCCCTGGCAAACTTCATGAGTAGATAATTCTCCTCATTTGTGCACTTGGCAGATGAAAGAATGCCCAGGCTGTCTGGCCCGTATTTGTCCCTGATCTGAGTAAATCTTTCAGCAATCAGATCAAGAGCCTCACTCCATTCAGCCTTTTCAAGGCGTCCGTTCCTTCTAATCAATGGAAAGCAAAGGCGGTCTTTATGAAGGATAAACTCAAAACTGTTCCAACCTTTTACGCACAGGTTGCCGCGGGAAACAGGATGCTCTCTGCTTGGGATCACCCCAACTATCTTCCCGCCATCTACTTCAAGATACAAATTGCATCCACATGCGCAGAAACAGCAGGTTGTTAAAACCCTGTGCATAAATATGCCTCTAATTCGGATTCAGATTATATAATATAATTATTAATATTTACCATAATTTATAGATAAATCAAGATAATATCCTGATGAGCATTACCTACTTAAAAAACTTGACATAATTTCATATAATGCTCATATTTTAATTCATATTTGATGAACTCGTAAAAAGTCCAAAAACACCATTTTCCGTCATTCCGGCGAAAGCCGGGCACGTAGTGAAGCTTTAGCGCTATCCAGTATTTTCAGATAGTTGCAACTTCTATGGACTCCGGTTTTCACCGGAGTGACGACTTTTTACGAGTTCATCATATTTAATTAAAGGATTATACTATGCTGCTTAAACTTTTTCTTGCATTCACACTTATACCTGTCGCTGAAATATACCTGCTGATAAAGATCGGCTATTCCATAGGCGCATTTAACACGGTGTTAGTAGTAATAATAACTGCTTTTGTGGGAGCAACTCTTGCACGGATACAGGGCCTGCAAACAATGCTCCGCATAAAAGCCAGCCTTCAGCAGGGAATAACACCAACCGAAGATCTGATTGACGCCTTTATAATATTTTTAGCAGGAATTGTTCTTTTAACCCCAGGGTTTATCACCGACATCACCGGCCTGCTGCTGCTTTTTCCGGTAACAAGATATCACTTTAAACGATATTTAAGATCAAAATTCGATGAGTGGGTCAAAAACCAGGCCATAAATATCAGACGTTTTCCTGAATAACATTTCTATGTAACACCTTTATGAAACAAACCGACCGCTGAAGCGAATATATTTTTAACAAGTTAAAGGGTTGCGAGGTAACTTCTCAAAAAGTTCGGCTAAAAATAAAAAAGACGAGTCCGCTGGTGATAAAATGTAAAATAGCTGACTGTTTGAGTCCCGCTTTAGCGGGATGAGCTTTGAGAAAAAACAGCGCATAAGAAAATTTATCTTTAAAACATATGATCTATCGCTTAACCAATACGTATTAAAAGGTTTGGCTACTGTTTTTTCTTTAGGCTCACTTAGATGTGAGTTTCAGATATTCTTACATTTTATCACCAGTGGGCGAGTCTTGTATCATGTAATTTACCCGGATTTATTGAGGGGTTACGTTACGAGTTTGTAATTTTCTGTTCAAAGGTCTCAACAAAGTTGTTGAAACCCTGTAACCATAAACTGCACAGCAATAACTGCAAGCAGAAGTCCCATAAGGCGACTAACTACCCGAATGCCTCCAACGCCCAACATCTTCCGAATCCATTCTCCGAAATAAAACACAATATAAATAAGAAGGCAGGCAATAATGATCGCCAGCAGTAATAATGGTGTGCTGATAGAGATCTCTGGATTATGCCGCCACACCAGAACAGCAGTTATGGCGCCAGGCCCTGCAATCAGGGGTGTTGCCAGCGGCACCAGGGCCACGTTTTGCTTTTCAATACCTTCCTTTTCCTCCTGCTGTGTTGCCTTGATATTGCTTGGAATCAGGCAAAGCATCTGCAGGGCATAAATAAAAAAAATAAAACCTCCTGCAAGCTGAAAGGCTGGAAGGCCTATATTAAAAAAGCGCAAGACAAAATCGCCGGTAAGAGCAAAAAAGATAAGAATAAGAGCGGCTGATGATGAAGCAATTGCTGCCATTTTCCGTCTTTCATCAAGGGTATTCTGCTCTGTGAAAAGAAGAAAAAATGGAAGATTGCCCGGAGGGTCCGTTATTATGATAAGCGGAATCAGAATTGTTAAAAAATGCTGGAAAATTTCCATTTTCGGCTATTTTTCATACTATTAAAAAATGGTCAAGACTATTTTTCAATAGTATGAATTTTAGCGCTTTTTGTTTGCTCTTCAGTATGGATGTATTTAAGCGCTTTGAAAAGGTTTTTGATTTTCCCTTGACCTTGACAGATGCATCTCTTATAAGGGTTTGCATTGTGAATGTATTACTTATTGAAATAAATCCTTTTTCTCAGGTCCTGACTCCTATCTCATCGGGATATATAGCTTCCTTTCTCAAATCCAAGGGATTTAATGCCAAAATATTGTCGCTTGGAGAGAATACACATATCTCCCCTGCAAATCTATGTGAAATCGTCAGAAGGTTTAATCCTGCCCTGGTTGGACTGTCGGCCTATCAGAGAACCATGCTATATGTGAACGGCCTTGCAAGACTAATAAAGTCAGTGAACAGAGATATTAAGATTATTATCGGGGGGCCTCAAGCTACGTTTATGCCGTCTTCGGCCTTTTCCGAACTGCCTGATATTGACTATATATGTCGATCTTCAGGCGAGGAGACACTCTTGCGTGTTGCGCAGGCCGTTAAAAACGGGGTACCCTTTTCAAATCTTCTGGGTGTCAGTTACAAAGATGAAAAAGGCGAGGTCTTTGATACGGAAGGACTTGATGCGTCAACAGATCTTGACCATTATCCATCACCCTATCTTGATGACGTTTTCGATTTTTCACGCATGGATGAGGCTCTTATGCTGACCTCTCGCGGATGCCCTCATGACTGCATATTCTGTTACACTCCCCATGCATTCAAGCACAAAATAAGCTATCATTCTGTTGAAAGGGTCATCGAGGAAATCAGGTGGATCAGAAAAAAGGGCGTAAAGAGGCTCTGGTTTGCTGATCCAAATATCTCCTTTAAACCGGCACGCATTATGGAAATTTTCGACAGGATGCTGTCAGATGGCCTTGAAATGCAAATCTGGCTGCAGACCCGTGCAGATCTTGTGAGCACTGAAGTGATGAAGATGATGAAGAGAGCGGGGGTAAGCACCATTGCTTTTGGCTTGGAATCAGCTTCAGAACGGGTCCTGGCGAAGCTTGGCAAGCACATATCTACTGAAAAGGTGGCTGAGGCAATCAAGCTGGCCCAGAATGAGAAAATAGAAGTAGAGCTTTTTACTGTGTTTGGTCTTCCATATGAAACATTCGAGGATGCAGTGATGACCCTGGAATTTGTGAAAGCAAACAAAGTTAAAATTATGGGTAACACAAACTCACAGCAGATGCAGGTCTATTTTGGGACAAAGATAGCCCGTCATTATGAGGAATATAAGATCAAACCCTTGAGCAACAAGCGGCCTGCGTATCTTGCCATTGGGAATAACTTTGAGACTGACTGCATGACATATAATGAAATTATAAAGATTCAGAACTTATGGCGGGCAAATTCCATTGACAGGGGAAGGCGGATTGTGTCGTAGCAAAAGATAGTGAGCTTTGCATAATGCGACATTTTTTCGTCAGGCAAGGAAGGCGAAAAATTTAACCGGAGGAATACATTGGGTATTTCGAGGATTAAATTTTGAAGCCTGACGCCACATCACGAGAAAATGGCAGTTATGCAAAGCTCTCATAGTCTTGTGAACAGGAAATGATGAACAACAATTTTCAAACAAATCTGAAGCCGGTTTTACAGAAGATATTCTTGGTACTGGGCGAACACGACAGGGGAAAGCTTGAGAAGCTCAGACTTACTCTGTCGAACCTGTTTTCGTATATGGACATGAAATCTCATATTTATCTTATGGCGGAAAATCTGTCGAGCGGTATGCCTCAGGTGGAATATATTCAGAAGGGCATTATGGGGTTTCTCATGGAGAACCTATTTGCCAGGTATAATGTTCACTTTATCCACCAAGCCCCTCTGTCAACAATGAAGGATATAGATTTCTACTACAACTATTATTACCTGCCCTGGAAGCGGTCAATACATGCTATTGACTTAGAGGGCAATGTGCACAGGGAGACGCCGAGACTTATCTTACAGCCTGTGGTTGTTCCAGACAGCCGGGTTGAGAGCACGTTGCTCAACAGCCTTTTTGATATGTTTAGAAACTTATTTCTGTTGCCTGCTCTTTACCTGAATAAAGATACGTTATTTCTGACAGAAGATAAAGCTCTTCTTCAGAAGGTCCACAAGATTTACTATGGCCATGGCAACTCTGCAGGAGCTGCTGAAATCGTATCTACTGTCTGCAGTCAGGACATGCTTACAGAGTCATCTTCCAATGCATCATCTCAGACCGTGCTCATGACCGACCCGTGCCCTGCCTCCCTGATTATCTCTGCGCAGGACGGCATGGTTTATTCCTGCATGGATGCCTTTTTCAGGAAAGAGAACCTGGCCAACATCTATGAGGAACATGTGGACAACCTGATAGCCCAATACAGTCAGCGCCACAAATCGAATAGCAACTGTCTGGAGTGCCGAAAGCAGATGGTTGAATGGTTTTCGAGTTTACCCCTGCCGCAAGCGAACGGAGTATAATAAAAAGGGCATTCCCTCACAATTCGATGGAATGCCCTTTTGTTAACCTATAATAATCTAAACCACAGTAACATTTGTTGCAGCAGGGCCTTTTTGTCCCTGCTCTATGTCAAAGGTAACCCGGTCGCCTTCATTAAGAGATTTGAAGCCACTTGCATTGATTCCTGAATGATGAACAAATACATCCGGTCCATCTTCCTGCTCAATAAAGCCGTAACCTTTGCTGCTGTTAAACCATTTTACAATTCCATTAGCCATAGTTGACACCCTCCTTTCAAAAAATTCTCATAGTCCCATACTTCAGGATACCACTTTGGCAAATGGGTCTTTCCTTTAGAACGAAACCGGCCCGCCAATTAAGGACGGGTCTTTACTGATTAAGCTATTGATAACATTTTTCAGACGAAAAGCAAGTTTATTTTCGATTTTTTCTTGAAAGTTGAAAAAACTGGTCGGATTTAAAAACAATGGTGGAGGCGGCGTCCATTTAATTACGGGTCGCAAGCCCTATAAAATAAGGAAACTTCCGATTCGCTTTTTAATAAGTACCGTCAAAAATACCGTCATATTCCTTTTGCTGTCTTCAAATCTTACCTCCTACTTACCCCTTCGGAAATGTGAAATCGCATCTTATACGGCCTCTGATGGGCTTGTTTTATCACATCCCGCTGCTTGTTCGCACCTTAATCTACTTTGTCCATTGCTTTTTGGTTATCGAACGTCATGTCGCAGCTCTTTGCGCTTGCCGTCATCATGATTTCCTTTTCATCAGGGACATACGCTGTAATAATTTCTTTATCGACTAAAATTTAAAACGATCTACAGAAAGAGGTTAAAAAACTCGCTATTGACTTAGTGCGTCCTCTTAATGATCTTTTAGAAGATACTATCAAAGACCTTTTCAGAAAGTAGTTGTAATTTTATAAATAATCCCTTAAAGAATAGTAAAATAATACCGATAAAATTAATATGAGAAGCATTAATATGTGTATCCATCTGTCATTCGACCATAAAAAGGCTACCCAAGCTCTTAATTATTTCGCAAGGAAAAACGGTGGCAATATTGATAAGTTAAGGGTGATCAAACTCATCTTTTTTGCAGACCGATACCACTTGAGGAAGTATGGCCAACCTATCACAAAAGGTGAATACTTTGCTATGGAACATGGCCCTGTGAATTCAGGCACGAAGGATATCGCAGATATGACCGACTTCTTATCTAAACAAGAAAGCGAGTATGCATCGCAGTTTATACGAGCCGTTACCGATGGTCATAAAGTAGAATCTTGTGCCGATGTTGATACCAGTATTTTTTCCGAGAGTGATCTCGAAGCTTTGGAATTCGCTTGGAATGAGTTTGGTAAATTTTCTGCCTTCAAGTTGCGTGATATTTCCCATAATTATCCTGAATGGAAAAAACATGAAGAGCCCATATTAAAGGGATATAGTTCTAGGATGCGAATGGATTATGAAGACTTCTTTGAAGATGTTGATAATAATAGTGTTAACCAATGTCATGAATTGACGGAAGAAGACCGTGATGTTGCCCGCCATTACTTAAAAGAAACAGCACAGATCGCTAGCCTATTAAACTGAAAATTGATTAATATACCCCCTGAAATACGGATTAAAAATACTATAAAAGCTGGCTCCGTTTATTATTTTAAAAAAACTTCTTTTACTTCAAATAAACCTCATTACTTTATTGTGATTAACAACAACCCCCTTACTGATAGAGCCCTATTACTTGTTTGTATATCATCCCAAATAGAAACTACACAACAAAGAAGAAGGTTTGCAAAGGATACACTTGTTATGATTAAAAAAAATGAATACGAAGCTCTTGCTGTCGATTCAATAGTAGATTGTAACATGGTATTTGGTGACTACACGATAGATAGAGTTATATCCAAATTTAAGAGAAATGAATTAGAAATCAAACCAAACATCTCTGAACATATTGTAGATAAACTCAGAGAAGCAGCAGAGTACAGTCCAATGGTTGAAGGTTGGAAAAAGGATTTACTGTCTGATTTTTAGATTCATTTTATTCCATCCAGACATTGAGTCCATGGTCTGTAACTGATTCAGACCTGTTACTATCTCACCATAGATTGAATTTTCAAAGAGCAAAATACTTATAACTTGTTTAAGATTAAAAGCTGTAAACCCCAACCCTATATTTAAGTATCCCCGAAGTATCGTTGCTACAAGGCATTTCTTGTCACTGGACGTATACTGAACGTATCAATTATGCTCATGCTTCATTCAGTCTGGGCCTCATCTTCCTTTCAGATTAATTTGCCAATATCTTTGAAAAGTTGTAATTATTGAAAAATATGATATTAAATATAAAGGGAATTGAATAATCTAAGATAGGTAAATTAAAATAGGTATAGTCTGTATGGCTGAAAAACTCGATCCCAAAGAATTAGTTTCTTTTAAAAAACTATTACTATCTAATTCAATATTGCTAACCTCTGGGATAGGAGTCAGCAGGCGCTTGATTTAACAGGGAAGATTATAGAATCTTTTAAATGGAATTGATGTAATTATAGAAAAAACTCATGAGCGGACAGTATAATATTATTTTTGCTCCTGGTGCCAGGATTGTTGTACGTGATGCAGAATGGCTTATACGAAGGGTGAACAGGACATCTACCGGTGGCCAAGCTTTAAAAGTTGTTGGGATTTCAGAGCTTGTCAGAGATAAAGAAGCCATTTTTCTTACAGAAATTGATAAAAACATCGAGTTGCTTGATCCTGTTGATACAAAATTAATACCTGACACCTCCAGTTCTTATCAGGCATCATTACTTTACATGGAAAGTCTGCTAAGACAAAAAAACCCCACAGATGATAATCTTTACATTGGGCATAAAGCGGCTATGGATTATGTGCCGTTTCAGTTTGATCCTGCGATCCAGGCCCTGAAACAGCCTCGCCAACGGATTCTAATCGCTGACGCGGTAGGCCTGGGAAAAACCCTTGAAGCCGGGGTTTTGCTCAGTGAATTGATCCGGCGCGGCAAAGGCAAACGCATCCTGGTGCTTGCCGTTAAAAGCATGCTTACCCAATTCCAAAAGGAAATGTGGTGCCGTTTTACCATTCCGCTTGTTCGGCTGGACTCAATCGGTATTCAACGTATCCGCTCCAGAATTCCCACAACCCACAACCCTTTTTACTATTTTGATAAAGCAATTATTTCCATCGATACATTAAAACAGGATGCTGAATACCGTACATATCTGGAAAATGCTTTCTGGGATATCATTGTGATCGACGAAGCACAGAACGTTGCCCAACGGGGGAAAGGCTCATCCCAAAGAGCAAAACTGGCAAAATTATTATCCGGAAGGTCAGATACCCTGATTATGCTATCCGCAACGCCTCATGATGGCAAAGCCCGAAGTTTTGCCAGCCTCATGAACATGCTCGATCCTACTGCAATTGCCAACCCTGATGAATACGGACCTGATGACATCAAGGGGCTTTTTATACGCCGCTTCAAAAAGGACATCCAGGATCAGGTTCAAAAAGCCTTTAAGAACAGAGAGATCGGCAATGCTTATTGTCAGGCAACTGGTGCTGAAGAGATGGCATTTGACGTTTTCACCGATCTAAAGTTTGAGAAACTGGATCAACGCAAGGGTGCCGGTCAGCTATTTAAAACCACACTTGAAAAGGCATTGTTTTCAAGCCCGGCAGCATGTCTGATGACAATCAAAAACCGGATAAACCGATTACAGAAGGATGAAGACACTGCTGCCCTGAAAGATATTGTTCAGCTTGAGGATCTCGCTGCCGCTGTTAAGCTTATCACTCCGGATAAATTCTCAAAATACCAAAAGCTGCTATCGGTCATCAAGGACAAGCAACATGGGTTCGGGTGGACAGGGAAAGCCCATGATGAAAGGATGGTAATTTTTACAGAACGTATCGAGACATTGCGCTTTCTTCACCGGAACTTACCAAAAGACCTTAATTTAAAGGATAAACAGGTCGAAATACTGCACGGTTCCATGTCTGATGTTGATCAACAGAGAGTTGTTGAGGATTTTGGTAAAGAAGAAGCCCATGTCAGGCTTCTAATTGCATCGGATGTGGCCTCCGAGGGTATCAATCTCCATTACCTCAGTCACCACCTGATCCATTTTGATATCCCCTGGTCGCTCATGGTGTTCCAACAAAGAAATGGTCGGATCGACCGTTATGGGCAGGAAAAGACCCCTTACATTCTTTACCTTGTAAATCAAAGTGCAAATACAAAGATCAAGGGCGATATGCGTATCCTGGAGCTTCTAATCCGGAAGGACGATGAGGCGGTAAAAAACATTGGCGATCCGTCTGCCCTGATGGGTGTGTATGACATTGATGAGGAAGAAAGTATCACGGCGGATGCCATTGAAAAGGGAAAGAATGAAGCCGAATTTGAAGAAAGCCTTGATAAAACAGCTCTGGCAACCTTTGATCCATTGAAGATTCTTATGGGGGAAGCAACACCACCATCCGGTAAAGAATTGGACGAAAGAACAAAGACTATGCCTTCTTTGTATACAGATGATTTCCACTATCTCAAAGAGGCTATCGGATATCTGAAACAGTCGGAAACCCTTCAGTCGGAATTTATAGATATCGATCAGCAGGTTATTTTTACCGCAACCAAAGATCTGAAACATCGCCTCCGGTATGTCCTTCCCAGAGAGGTCTGGCCAGATGATGATACTTTTGTTCTTTCCGCAGACCGAGATGCAATTCAGGATGAAATTAAACGAAGCCGCAAAGATGAAAATGCCTGGCCACGGATTCACTATCTATGGCAACACAATCCGGTTCTTGAATGGATTAACGACAAGGTAGTTGCCGGATTCGGACGGCATGAGGCTCCTGTTTTATCGCTTCAAGGTGCATTATCAGCCGGAGATATCGTGTTTATCCTCTCTGGGCTGATACCAAATCTAAAAGGCCATCCTCTTGTCCATCGATGGTTTGGGGTGTCTTTTCAATATGGAACCTTCCAGAAAATTGAAACATTCGAGAAGATTTTGACCAGAACAGGGCTTGGTAAAACATCTTTCCCGAACCGGGGAGAAAGTATTGATATCGAATCAATCCGAAGCCTTCTTTCGGGTGCCATTAAGCAGGCAAGACAGTACATGAGTGAAGAGCGAAAAACCTTTGAGGATACAATCAACAAAAAACTCAACGAACAGCTCAATGCTTTGGAGCGTCTAAAAGGCAAACATCATGAGCAGCTTGAGTTGTTTTACATGGACAAAAAGCAGATCAGTCGAAAGGATCAGGAAAAGCGTGAGATTGACCGTAAGTTCGATGAATTTATTAAATGGGTCGAGGATACAATGACAACGGAAGACAATCCCTTTATTCAAGTCATCGCAGTTCTTAAGGGGGTGTAATAATGGCTATTGATATCACCGGCATTACCAATGAAAACGAGTTTTATACCCACCATTACCTTTCCGCCATCCTTGAGAATGACCTAAAGGAAATCTTCAGCCAATGGAAACAGAAAGAAGCGGAGGAAGAAATCCCCCAACCTTATACCAGACTTCGTAGTTTGAGAAAGGATTTCTTTGCCAAACAAAGCCTTCTTGAACGGGAACGTAAAATTGAAGAGAGGTTGAATATACAGCGGGAGTTTATCGCTCAACTGCTTTCAGCGCTTGGCTATGAATATCGCCCTCAGACAGTTGAGTTGGATGATAACGGCAGCATCCCATTGGCAGGTGGAATAAGCAGGGCGGACGGTGCACCAGAGCTTTGGATCATTGAGACTGTTAATGTTCAAGGTGAAGATGCCGATCCATTGGAGTTGAATTTCTGTGCAGAACAGTATCCGGCTGATGATAAAATTGAAAAACTGCTGGATATTTCCATGCAGGAAATTATTACACGTCAGGTTTTCGGAAGGCCTGAACCTCCGAGGTGGGTCATCCTGATCAGCAGCACCCAAATAATCCTTTTAGATCGCACTAAATGGCATGAAAAGCGACTTCTACGTTTTGACATCCGGGAGATTCTGGACCGAAGGGAAACTTCCACTTTACAAGCCATGGCTGCTTTGCTGCACCGTGATTCCATTTGCCCCAAAGACGGCATGCCGCTTCTGGATACTTTGGATGAAAATTCCCATAAACATGCCTTTGCTGTATCAGAAGATCTGAAATACTCTCTTCGTGAGGCAATTGAGCTATTGGGGAATGAGGCTGTCTGGTATTTAGACACTATCAGGAAAAAAGGGATTTACTCCGGCAAAGAAAAAATTGATGCAGGAGATCTTACCCGTGAATGCCTGCGTTACATGTACCGGATGCTATTTTTGTTTTATATCGAGGCAAGACCTGAACTTAGTTACCTTCCTGACAAATCGCCGGAATACCGAAAGGGTTACAGCCTTGAATCCCTACGTGACCTTGAAATGGTAAAACTGACAACCGACGAGTCTAAGAACGGATTCTATATCCACGAATCCATCAAGACCTTGTTTGACCTTCTTTACAATGGTTTCCAGCCAAAACAGTTGGATGTCTTTGGCAGCCCTGATCACAATATATTCCGCATCTCCCCGCTCCGGAGTCACCTTTTCGATCTTAAGCAGACACCACTCCTGAATAGAGTGAAGTTAAGGAATTTTGTCTTGCAAAGAATTATCGAGCTGATGTCACTTTCCAGACCGACCAGGGGCAGAAACAATCGTCGAGGACGTATTTCCTATTCACAGCTTGGTATCAACCAGTTAGGTGCGGTCTATGAAGCCCTGCTCTCC
>Ga0180009_10006651_pt1 | contig 12063 bp, 7 predicted proteins | sample OS_PC_MetaG_FD_123537 | JGI IMG/M metagenome (GOLD analysis project Ga0180009, IMG submission 123537) | Groundwater microbial communities from the Aspo Hard Rock Laboratory (HRL) deep subsurface site, Sweden - OS_PC_MetaG | ecosystem: Environmental > Aquatic > Deep subsurface > Groundwater...
ATGGCGGCCAGGCTGTTCTTACACTTCGATCTCTCATTTTAAGCAATCGCTGGGAGCAGTTCTGGACGTTTTTCGTCAACCGTCATTTTCCCGAGTTTGGAACGTAATATCAGGCGTACACCCTTGCGGTTGCGTCAAGAAGACTCACTACCGTCGTATCGTCCGTATTTCTCAGCAGCTTCCATGAAATACTCGAGGTTTTCCAACGGTGAAAGTGGTGGAATGCCACATCCAGATGCCAGTATATATCCCCTCTCCCCGGCTGCTGTTTGCATGCACTCTCTGACAGCCGCCTCGATCTCTTCTTTAGTTCCGTTGGCAAACAACAGCGGTGAAATGTTTCCAATAACCACTATTTTAACACGAGAGGTTTCGAACATTTTTTTCATTGAAGACTTCTCGTCGATACTGATCCCATCCAAACCAGTTGACACTAAATCCTCCATTATAGGGTCCAAATGACCGCAAATATGGAAAGTGATGAGTGTGTCTCTTGCCTTGAAATAATCCACAACCTCTTCGTGGTATGGTTTTACAAAATCTCTGTACATTTGGGGTGATATCACACTGCATCCGGCAGAAGGATCGGTTGTATACAACCCCACCACATCTTCACCTATCGCTTCCATCACAGCGGTTCCGAGGACTTTCGTGTAATCCGTACAGAATCTCATTACAGCATGGACAAAATCGGGATCGTCAGCAGTATCATAGATCAATTGTTCCATGCCCCTCATCTGCATCGCTACCGTCCACGGTAGACTTACCACCCCTCTCACCCCGGCCTCTTTAGCAAGCGCTGAACCGACCCTCTCGCACGCCTCTAAAAGTGTGGGAAGAGGGTCGTCTTTTTTAGGGTCGGGGAGGGTGATCTTGGCCAGATTGGATTTGTCCTCAAGAATGCGACTCTTCGCGTAGAGCATCCCTAGTTCATCAAAGTCGCATTCATTTCCGACAGCTTGAGCCATGGGCAGAGAAAGCACGCCCATGCTAACCACATCAGAATGAACCATCTCCCATGACTCGATCAGAACTGTCGCCAATTTTTGAGCATCGGTACCCATCTCGCGACCGCTGAATCCGAGACGGTGAATAGCGACAATTAGCCCCTGGATGTCGGTTGGAACCCTGTCGGCATATTGCTTGTCGTAAGCTAGAACCACACGTTCTCTGCACGTAAACTCACTCATCGGACTCTCTCCTCTCTATTTCCTGATAATTTTCATCAAGCTTTATTGGTTTCAGTCGCCCTCCTTATCGGCTGGCGTGTTCCATTATTTCACGTACTGGAGCGGCATTGATAAATGTCGTCCGGAGTTGTTCATCATCGAGTCCGTCAGTGGTCGATTCAACTACAACCCTTGCTGCCTGCCATTGTTCACGTTCCAGATCAGACCGTTTCATTTTCTCGTAGAGTTGTGCCAGAGCAGTATGTGTGATCCATAATTGCTTCGGGTTTCCCACCTCCTCCAGTTTAGTCAGAGATGCCCTTAGCTTCGCCTCGGCCTGAACGTGTGCTCCTCTCTCAGTCAATATTTTCCCGAAAAGCCGTTCCGCTCTGGCGACATATTTTTTGTAATCCCGCTTCTCTGCTATATCGAGACAATCCTTTGCTAGTTCTTTTGCACCGTCAAGGTCTCCCTGGTCTAGTAATATGGTTCCCTTCAGGTCCTTCATGCGGGTCTGCCATCTATCACGCATATAATCATAATCAGGATGCGTGCTAATTTCCTCAAACCGGGCCAGGTGTTTCCAGGACTCATTAATCTTTCCCATCTCGAACTTGTTCTCTATGATATTGACCTCACAATGTGATTGCATCTCTAAGGCCAAGTAGAGAATGGCCGGACTTCTCTGTAAGGTGTTGACATTCTCCAAGGCTAGGTTGTTGAAATAAAGGGCCTTTTTTAAGTCGTAGATCTCCGCATAATTCCATCCCAGGCAATTGTAATTTTTCCCCAAATAAACATAGATTGAATTCTGCTTCAGGATATCAATCCATTTGTCTAAAAAACTAATGGCTTCTTTGTATCTTCCGACATCACCAAGGGCTAATCCGTGTAACCAAGAAATACTACTGGCATATGAAATACTGAAAATGGATTGCAGCATTTCTATAAAGTTTTCTGAAAACTCCAAGCATCGTTTAGGGTTTCCCATCCAGCGATCAAAGTTGGCTATAAGAAATCTACCGAGAACTATAGCCTGAGGCTGGCCAGATTTTTCGGCAAAAGCGAGGGACTGTTGGAACGTTTCGTACTCATCGGTCCCTTGCCACATATAGCGCCAAAAGGCGTTGGTCATTATGAGGATAGCCTCCGCGCCCTGGTCGCCAAGGTCCCGGGCGAGCTCCAGACCCTGCTCACAATAATGAGGCACTTCATCCTTTAGCGTTGTGGCTCTTAAGAGAAAGGGGATTTCTGTCAAGAACCCTAAGACAATTTGTTGATCTCCTATGTCACGGGCCAGGCGGATCGCTTCCTGGTAGTCCTCCAAACTTTCCTCAATCTTTCCCATAGTGGAAAGTGGTCTTGCCAGTCCTCCCCTGATTCGTAGCATAAGGTTGGGGTCAGGAGTCTTTTCTGATTTCTCAATTTGATTCAATGCACGAGTAAAAAAATCCACAGCCGCATTGGCTGCCAAACTACTGTTTGACTTCTCCCCTGCTAAAACTAGATATTCGATCGAGCGATCGGAATTGTCGCTCAGCTCCCAGTGATGGGCTAGGACTTCGTAATGTTGCTCTAAACCACCCGCATACAATTCCTCAATGGTTCGAGCGATGCGGCCGTGGATCTCTCTTCGCCTCTGCTTGAGCATGCTCTCGTAGGCCACCTGCTGGGTAAGGGCGTGCTTGAAGATGTACTCTAGTTCCGGATAAAGGGCCTTTTCATAGAGAACCTCAATCCCAACCAGATTAGTCAGATGTGTTCTGAGTTCATCCCCTAATTCCATGATGCTGCGAAGTATTTTATAAGCGAAATCCCGACCAATAACAGAAGCAACCTGCATGGTCTTTTTCAAGTCATCGCTTAACCGATCCATGCGTGCCGCCAGGACTCCCTGGACCGCTCCGGGAATATCCAGATGCTCAATGGGCTGTCGCGAGATGTACCTATCGCCTTCCCGAATCAATTCATCCCGGTCCAGAAGTTCCCGTACCATCTCCTCCACAAAGAACGGATTGCCACCAGTTTTGGCCACTATCACTTTTTCCAGATCAGGGTCTAGTTCCAGACCCCCGAGAATGTTCCGGACCAAATGACCCGAAGATTTCTCACTGAGCGTCTCCACCCCCAGGTACCGATAATGAGGGCCTTTAGCCCACGCCGGCGTAGCTTCAGGCCGATAAGCCGTTAACATAAGAACTCTTTTCCCATGGATAGAGCGTGAGAAAAAAACGAAAAACTCCTCCGAGATCTTATCTATCCAATGGATGTCTTCCAGAAAGACTACCAAAGGTTTGTCTTCTGAAATAGATAAGAGTAAATTCTTCAATGCCTCAAAGGTCCCGAACTTGCGGCCCTCCGGGTTGAGAGCATTGAATTTGGCATCGTCCACCTTGAGGGACAAAAGGTTTCGATAAAATGGAATCATGCTCTCCATGTCCCCTACGGCTCTCTCTTCTATGCGTTTCCCAGCCTCTTCCTCGCTCATCCCCTCTTCGATATTAAAAGCCCCCCTGACAATGTCGATTAAGGGCAGAAAATTGATATTCCTGCCATAGTGAATGCAGACACCGATCAGGATGGTCGCTTCTTCAGCTATTTTGTTTTGGAACTCATAAGCCAGGCGGCTCTTACCCACACCAGCTTCGCCCACTACGTCCACTACCCGTGCTTCTCCGCTCCGGGCTCGTTCCCAAGCTGTTTTGAGAATCTCCATTTCAGGCCGACGGCCAACAAACTCAGTGATGCCCTTGGCTAGGCCGGCTTCAAACCTGGTGCGAACCTCTTTATGCTCAGCTACAAGTCGATAGGTAGGTTGTGGTTCGGTTTTGCCCTTCAATTCAAGATCCCCAACCGATTCAACCTGAAAAAACCCACGTATGATATTTTGTGTGTCCTGACTTAGCCATACTTCACCCGGCCTCGCAGACTGTTGGATACGCGCAGCCAAGTTTGTTGTGTCTCCCACTGCAGTGTAATCCATTCTGAGGTCGTCACCGATAGTTCCCACGATAACTGGACCAGAGTTGAGTCCCACCCGCATCTTGAATTCCACCCCCGTGTCCTTCTGAATCTTATTCCCGTATTCTTCTATTGCCTTCTGGATTGACATAGCTGCATAGCAGGCCCTCTGAGCATGATCCTCATGGGAAACAGGAGCGCCAAAAAGAGCCATAACCCCATCACCGGTGAACTGGTTTATGGTCCCTTCATACCTGTGAATCTCATCCATGATGATCTTAAAAGCCCCATCCATAATCTGATAGACTTCTTCTGGGTCTAATTTCTCAGACATGGATGTGAAATTTACTACATCGGCAAAGAACACTGTTACTAACTTATTTTCACCTTCGATAGAGCTGCGGGTTTTTAGGATTTTATCTGCCAGATGTTTAGGTGTATAGGATTGGGGTTCCGAGTAGTCGATGGGAGGAACTTCTTTGGGTACTGTAAAATTATAACCACATTTATCACAGAATTTGGCTCCAATTGGTAAAGTTCTCCCGCATTGAGAGCATTTAATCTCTAATCTCTCACCACACTCAAGGCAGAAATTGGCATCCTCTTTATTCTCAAACTGGCATTTTGGACATTTCATAGGTTGTTCGATTTATTATTTTGTATGTAGTCTCTACATCAGTCGTTTATAGAAGCAACCACTGCATTTTGGAACAGATCAAAGTCGTACTTGAGTTCTAATTTCACCGTGAACTCGAGCGCTACCGAGAAGTAAACGCCGACGATATCGTGATTCGGATCTACCCATAGGCAGGTACCGCTGCCTCCAGGATGACAGAAAGATCCTAGTGAATGTAAACTCCCTTCGAAGTACTTCCATTTCGTAGTACCATGTACCAACCAACCCAAGCCATAGGACGCTTCAGGTAACCATGTTCCTAAAAATTCTGTACCAATGCCTGGGATCTGATTTCGTGTCATCTCCGAGACCGTGAGTCGGCTCAGTATTCGAGTACCTCCGTATCTGCCACCGTTGAGAAACATCTGACCAAAAATCGCCATATCCATCACAGTAGAAAAAACACCGGCCCATGCATAGGGAGTTTCCTGCATCTGGCGTGAATCTATCCCTTCCATGAAACGACTTTCGCGCTGGGCAAGCGGTGCTTCCGGTGAGCGTTTGATGATCCGCGATCTTTGCGATTCAGGGAGAATGTAGTAAGTGTCGGGCATGCCGAGTGGATCAAACATCCGCTCCGATGAAAAATTGGCGAGTGAACATCCGCTCACTCGCCGGACTATCTCACCGAGCAATCGATAATTATGGTTGCAATAGGACATCTCAACCCCGGGCGATTTCCAGAGTGAGGCCGGATATAGGCGGTGCAAGAATTCGTGGATTAAGGGGTGCTGAGTTTCATCATAAGGAGGAAACTCGGGCCATTTTCCTCTTCTTTCGATCATAAATTTAAGTAACTCCTCCTCATTGTAGCCAGAGGTGTGGGTAAGCAGGTGATGCACCAGAATCTCTTCAGTCCCTTCCCCGCAAATCTCTGGAATATAATCGACAACGGGTCGGTTGAGGCCCAGCAGTCCATCCTCCACAAGAATCATGATGGCGGTCGCCGTAATCGGTTTGGTGAGTGAAGCGATTGGGAAGATCGAGTCGGTCCGAAGTGGTGGTGAATTCTCCTCGTGCCTCAATGAACCGAATGCTTCATGCAAGAAAATAATACCCTTTCTTGCAGCAAGTACAACGAGTGACGGCGTATGACCATCAGCTACCCAGCCATTAGCGAGTTGTTTTACATGCTCAATTCGATCAGGAAGCATTCCTGCCTCCTCGGGCGTTCCTTTACGAAGTATTGTTGATTGTGTCATACTGTCCTCCTTTCCGATCTTTCTAGAATTGGGGTCACAAGCGGGCTTGATTCAAAGCCTTGTCGTAGTTCCGCATCTGGGATAGTTTCTGCAAGTTCATTTACAATAATAGCTGCATTGTGATAGTCATCCTTCGCACCATTCTCGTCCCCTAGTGCTATCCGGGCCTGCGCCCTTCCAGCATGAATGCGCCACAACATAGGTCGATAGTCTGTCTGCTGTGCATGATGTAATGCTTCATCAGCCGTAGTCAGCGCTTCATTTATGCTCCCAAGTCCTAAAAGAATGCGTAGCTTCAGCTCGAGAGCCGGCACATAATCCAGTTTTATTCCTAATCGTTCGGAACTATCGCATACTTTCTCAATTAGCTCTAATGCCTCTTGAAGCGATCCTTTCAAAAACAACACTTCAGACATAGCTAATCGTCCCATTCGCTTACCTATTGATTTGAGATCCTCCTCAATCTCTGTCATGGTAGTGTCGTCTAATGCACCAAGATACGCGAGCGAAGTCATGCGAAGAATCTGTAGTCCACTTATCATCCAGGGGCGGTTGAGTTCTTTTGCGAGCTCGGAAGCCTTTTGAGCTTGTTTAGCAGCCTGATCAAATGCCAAGAGATCTGTCAGGTAGTAGGCTACCCCGTACTGCTGCATAGCATACCCGAATGACTCTTCCGTAACCTCGCGCTGAAGTGCGTCCCAAGCCTCACCATATCGACCCAGGTTGAGGAGAGCTAGGGCCTTAATAGTTGGGTACTGAACAGGGTTTGCCCCGATCTCATCGGCAAGTTTAATCCCTTTATCACAAACTTCGACACTTCGGGAAAACTCACCTACGCGACGGTAATTCCACATGAGCCAAAAGTAATATTCCTTCAAACGAAGCGGATCACGGAGAGTCTTTAATCTGTCCAGGAGCGCATCTGCCTCCTCATGTGCCTCTTTAGGGCTGAGGAAACGGAACCGAGCTTGAGCACAGTCGCAGATCAGATCCTCCTTCTTGATCTCCTCGGCAAGCCGTGTAGCTTCCTCTATGTTGACTTTTGCCTGGGCTTGAAAATCAGGCCAATAATCGACGAGATGTTGGGTGGGAAGCAATGAGCGTACCATTCCCGTTTTATCCCTGATATCTTTAGCAATCTTGTACGCCTGTTCATAACAGTCCAGGGCACGTTTTCCACCTCCAGATTCGTTAAGGGAGATGATGTAATAGGCTCTACCGAGATCCAGAAGAGACTCCAGTTCTTGTTCCCTGTTCCCGGTCTCCTGTGATCTGGAGAGCAATCGCTCGAGATCATAAACCGCTTCATGACCACGGTAAAGGCCCAGCAAAAGATGTGCTCTTGCGTGGATGGAACGGTCCTGAACGTTGCCCGGTGGTAAAAGATCAATCGAGTCCTGAAAAGCAGTCAACGCCTTTTCCATTTGGCCTAGTCCCCGTAATGCCATCCCCTGGGAATAATAAATACTCGCAAGTGTGGTTGAATCACCGGATGGTAGTACTGTCTCAGCGGCCTCGAACATCTGGATCGCTTCATCGAAAGCCGAGGCTGCCCGTGCTCGTTCTCCAGCCAGTAGCAAATACCTGCCGGTTCGGGCGCCATCTGCCATGGCTCCTGCCTCGTATAGATGATGAGCGATCTCAGAACAATAATTTTCCACGTACTCACCGTAGATCTGCTCCATCGTTTTGGCAATGCGATGATGTAGCCGCTGGCGGCGTGGGGTTGAAATCTCACTGAGTAGAGTTTGGCGGATCTGCTCATGGATAAAAATAAAACGCACATCACGGTCCGAGGAAACGTCTCGAATGATGTTCTCATCTGCGGCTTCATCTAGCGCATCAAGTAGAATGTCCTCATCGAGGTCAGCAAGTGCCGAGACCAGGTGGAAGTCGAAATTGTTACCGAGGGCGGCAGCACACGTGAGTACACGATGGCACGCTTCACTTACGTTTTGAATCCGTTGACTGATGAGGAGCCGAACACCACGCGGGACCTCTGTGTCTGATATATGGATATCAGACTTGAATCGACCATCGTTGTCGAGAAGCTTCCCAGTCTCGTGCAGATGGTGAAACAACGACTCAACGAAGAAAGGATTACCTTCAGTTTCCGAATAGATGAGTGAAACTAGCTTAGGTGGTGGCTGTTTACCGGCACGCCCTTCCAGTAACCCAGCGACACCCTCCTCAGTGAAACGTGTCAACACGAACTCCCCGGCGAGTCGCTGGCGCAAAAGGTTCGGGAGCGCCGCGGCGAAGGGACTGCGGGGTTTTACCTCTGTATGACGGTAGGTGCCAACAGCGAGAACGGCTGTCTCGTGCAGTCGTTGTGCCAGGTGATGCAAAAGTAGTAAGGAGGATTCGTCAGCCCAATGGAGATTCTCGAATATCAGCAGCATCGGTTGGACCTTTGCTGCGCGCTCGATAAGCTCGCATACCCCGTGCTGTAAATAGCGCCGTTCCTGTTCGGGGGGGAGAGTGACCGGGTCGGGAATGTCAGGGAATCGCTGGCGAAGATCGGGTAATAGCTTCGCAACTTCGGGAGCGTTATCCCCCAATGCTTCCCGCAATGCCTCGGGGCCGACAATCCGAGCAGCGTGCTCAATGGCCTCGATAATGGGTAAGAAAGGCGGAGCGCCCTCCATTTCTAGACAATGACCTACCAGAACCAATAACCCCAATCGCTTTGCTTCCTTAGCAATCTCCTCGGCGAGTCGAGTCTTGCCAATACCGGCTTCGCCCGCGATCAGCACTAATGAACCCGAGGCCTCCTTGGCGAACTCTGCCAACTCTTTCAGGCGTCTGAATTCCTCAATCCTTCCCATAAAAGGAGTAGGTTTATTAGGAGCGAGTACCTTGACGACTTCTTCCTCAGCCCATGGGATCTCGTAAAGATGCCATGGCGTGGTGATTCCTTTTAGCTCAAAATCTCCCCTGTCCTCCAGCTCTGCACGAGTGGTTCCCAGAACACCATGAACAGTCTCAGAAGCAAAGATACCACTAGGCGGGGTTGCCTCTTCGATCCTTTTTGTGACAATCACAGTCTCGCCGCGCAGGTCGCCGTTCTCTGCGAGAACCTCCCCGGTATGAAGACCGATGCGTAAGCGAACTGCCCGGTCAGGCTGGTCACGATTTCGCTGGGCTATCGCACATTGGAAATCTCGCGCGCAAGCCACAGCGCGGCGGGCGGATCGAAAAGCCACCATCAGGCCATCGCCCGTATCTTTAATAACGGTGCCTCCGTGCTTTGCCATCTGTTCCAGAGCTAGAGTTTTGATCTCTCGCTCGATTGTTGCGGAAGCCTCACCCCCAAGTGCTTGATTGAGAAGCGTAGAGCCTACTAGATCAGTGGAGAGGAGAGTGACCGTTCCCTCAGGGATGGTCATGACATCGGGAGACATATATGAGCTACCTCCATCCTTTTCCATTCTGAATACTTCATTTTATCCATCTCTAAGATTGAATCCAATACTCTTAGAATGGCAAAAATGGAAAAGGGAAAGCTTAAGATATGAAATTGGGGCAGAATCGTGAGCCTGAATTAGAGGAGTAACAAGAGAGGTTCAATTGGAGAGGAGATCCTGCCCATGTTTAGCTGAAATCAGTTCCACTTTAGAGAATTATGATTGAATTTGTCAAGGATTTCTTTGTTCAAATGATTTTATTATCTAATCAGACTCTTAGCGTGGTCCCCAACCCACATTGTGACAGAGGGGTAGTAGTTTCCTGATAAGACTATTGTTTACAGAGCTGCAACTTCGGTTTCTGTTAAACTCAAGTATCGAATTATATCATTCTCTCTCTGCTGTAGCTCAATTAAAATTGGCTCTGACATAGCCCTGTATTCTGAGGGACTATGAACTTTTCTGGCCTTTTCTAAAATTAACTCTAAATTCCTTACAGCTTCTTTAGCTTTCATTAATTGTTCGTCATTCCTTATCATGGATCATTACCTCTACAATCCCACGTAATTTATAATCACGTGTAATTTGATAGGTTTCGAGCCATAGGTCAATAGCTTCCTCATCGATTGACGATTTGGTCCAGAATATATCTGCATTAAATACGATCCGACTCTGTGCATAATCAAATAGCCTTTTCACATTAGGGGGGTTCGCATCTATCTCAAAATCATCACTCATTATGAGAAGTAAATCTATATCCCGGGGAAATTCTGTGTTCGAAACAAAGCTTCCCCAAACAATCACTCTCTCTAGTTTCCCTGTAGATTTCGCAAGTTCAATGATATTCTCTAAATTGACAATCAGTAATTTCCGTCTAGCAGAACTGGAACCAGAGGTTTCTTTTACTTCAGTGAAGGTTGCCTTATACAGGCCTTTTGGTAGATTACCGTCTCTCTGGAACTCTGGGATCATAACGGATTACTTCTCTGGCATTTTCGACATTTCATATTGATCTCTAGAATAATAGAATACATTGTTGATATTGATGATAATCACCAAATCAGCATCACATATTGGGTCGAACCCACTTTAGTAAATCAGGATATATTTTGTCAACCATTCCTTTTTTTCACTGTTTTTTACGATTTGCTTCGAAATCAGAATAGCAGCAATGGAAGATATGACGATTTGTAAATGAGGTTTATATCTTGATTTTTTAATGATGATAGTTAACGTCTATCTAACGATTTGCAATTCACTAATCAACCTGTGATAATCTGATCGTCTTCAGTGAAGTGCAGCCAGCTCTTTCTCATATTTTTTAACCCAACCGTCCGCCCCGCATTCCTTCATGATTTCTATGGCTTTGTTCAGGTTTTCCTTGGCTTTTGATTGATCGCCTTTACGTTTAAACAGTTCAGCATAAAGGGCATAGTCTTGGCCGAGATTAAACCTTGTGCCATTCTTTTCATCCGCTTTGATGGCTTTCTTAACCCAATCCTCCGCTTCATTCACGTGCTGATCATCAATATTTAATAGAATCTCTCCAATATATCTCAGCATCCACCCTTCAAATGCCTTTAACTTATTCCCATCCTCAACATCATACAACGATTGTAAATCAATATCCCTTTCATTGTTCATCACTTTTGCTCTTGCGAAACCTATTTTCCCCAAATTCATAAGCCAGGGCCAAAACTTACCACGTTCTGCGAGTGAAAACTGTTTATGGTAACAATCCCGTGATTTTTGATATTCTCCCTTATCAAAGTAGGTCTCGGCCAAAAACAAATTTGCCAAAGCAAGCCAACTATCAAAATTGATCCTTTCGCAACAATCGACTCCCTTAAGAGAATATGCCTCCGCTTCCTCTAGAAATCCTTTACGGTACCAGGAATAACCATGAATACTATACGCCATCGCTTTTGAATACATATCACCACTTTCTTCGGCTATCCGCAATGCCTCGTCAGTGGTCTGATAACTAAGGCCAACCTTTCCCTGCAAATGATAAACATCAATAGCTATGGTAGTTTTTAGTGTTGATATGCCCCATAAACTATTAGCCGCCACATTGATCTCCAAAGCCTTTTCAAGATGGTAAAGGGCACTATCAAATTCACAATTCCAAGCAAGAGTTAGTCCCATCCAGTATGTTGATAAGAGTAAGGAAACAGTGTCGTTTGACTCCTCCGATAGCTTTCGAGCCTCCCCTAGATACTTGATGGCCTCGGAGAAATCCTCCTCAACAGAATTATAATAAGCCCCTACTATGGTATATATCTGGGCGAGCCTCCGTCTGTAATTCCGCTTAACAGCTAAATCAATGATCGGTTCAACAGTCTCTTTTGCTTTTGCAAGACGACCCAATTGAGTCATATATAGCCCAAGCCTTACCCTTGAATCGATGATCTTTTTTTGAAGATCTTCTGACACGGGCAACTTTTCAAGACAGGCTATTCTTTTTTCACTATATGAAATAGCGTCATTAAACGAGGCGGCTTTTTCGGCCTTTCTTTCGGCTAGCCCTCTGTGCCAATGATAGTGAGACACTTCCCCCCCAATAGTTTAGTGTAGTAGGGCGGGAAGGAGAAAAGTTGATGGAAAAGAAAGAAGTCATGGTTATGAACCTTACACCAAGAGTTGAG
>Ga0180009_10006654_pt1 | contig 12059 bp, 11 predicted proteins | sample OS_PC_MetaG_FD_123537 | JGI IMG/M metagenome (GOLD analysis project Ga0180009, IMG submission 123537) | Groundwater microbial communities from the Aspo Hard Rock Laboratory (HRL) deep subsurface site, Sweden - OS_PC_MetaG | ecosystem: Environmental > Aquatic > Deep subsurface > Groundwater...
TTAAACTGCCATTGCAGATATGCTTGGGACAGTTGACTTTACTGGGCCGATGCTGGATGCTCGATGCTTGATAAACTGCATGCCATCAGGAGTGGAATCCATAAACATCCGGTATCCAGAAACCAGCCCTGTTGAATAGTGTTCCCTTCGGGAAATTCAACAGGGCCAGTATCAAGGATCAGCCAATGACCGCAAGGTGTTTCTTCGAGACAGCATCGATTTAGTGTCATATCTAATGCAACAATAGGGTAAACCATCATTCCATATCTCTGAAAAAAATGAGAATTTCGATTATCATTTTTTCAAAACTCGATAGCCATATTTTTATTGACTTATGATGGATGAAAAAATAGATATGCGGTAACATTTTAGCTCTTTGAAAGCCATTAAAGCCCGGCCGTGGAGGTCTCTTTCAAAAGCCGCCTCATAAAAATACTTCTGATGCTCGTGGAACGCCCCCAGGCATTTAATAAACCTATGGAAAAGGCAGAGAAGATGTGGGGGGAAAAATTTACCTCCGCGGAAAACGATGTAACCATAGTTCCTACGGGCTGCTGCCATGACTGCGGCGGTAGGTGCGTGCTCAAGGCTCACGTTAAGGATGGGAAGATAATCAGGTTCGAGACGGACGACGGCGAGGAGCCGCAGATACGGGCATGTCTCAGGGGCCGTGCGTACAGGCAGCGGGTCTATTCTCCGGATAGGCTCAAATATCCTCTTCGCCGCGTTGGGGAACGCGGCGCTGGAAAGTTCGAACGCATCTCATGGGACGAGGCTTTGGACACCGTCGCGGCGGAACTTAAGAGAATAAAAGAGACATACGGTAACTCGGCCATATTTCTGGCCGGAGGTTCGGGCAATCAAGGCATTCTCCACGGTCCCATACCGGTGGGCGCCATGCTTCAAGCCTTCGGAGGTTTTACTCGCACCTGGGGCTCGCCCTCCTATGAGGGAGCTCTTTTCGCTTCCATGGCCACTTATGGCACCATCCGGACGGGCAATTCACGGGACGACCTCTTCAAATCGAGATTAGTCATTTTGTGGGGGTGGAACCCGGCAAATACCATTTGGGACCCCGAGACGGCCATGACTCTGGCCAAAGTGCGTGAGAAAGGTGTTAAGATGGTGGCCGTCGATCCCCGGTATACAGATACGGTTACGACTTTTGCCGACCAGTGGATACCCATTCGCCCCGGTACGGACGCGGCCATGCTCATTGCCATGGCCCACGTCATCATATCCGAAGACCTTCAGGATCAAGCCTTCATCGAAAAATATACTGTTGGCTTCGATAAATATAAAGAGTATCTCCTGGGCCACGAAGATGGGGTTCCCAAGACGCCGAGTTGGGCCGAGGAGATCACCTCTGTGCCTGCCGAAGTTATTGTTGGGCTAGCACGGGAATACGCCACGTCGAAGCCGGCGGCCCTGATCGCTGGTTGGGGTCCGGCCCGTGCCGCCATGGGCGAGCAATACTCCCGAGCCGCCAACGTGCTCACGGCCATCACCGGCAACATCGGTATCAATGGCGGGTATGCTTCGGGCTTCATGAGGGCCTACTCCAGCCGGGAGACGTCCTCCGGGACCCGTGGTTCACGCAACCCGGTGGAAAAGGGCGCCCCGCCCCGCAAATACAGCCTCCATAAGCTGCGGGGAGGGACCAATCCCAACAGCGCCCGCATTCACTTCAGCAAGGTTTTTGACGCTATTCTGCGGGGCCGCGCCGGCGGTTACCCTAACGACCTCAAGATGGCTTATGTGGTGGCTTCCAATTTTATTAACCAGTTTCCCAATACACACAAAGGAGTCGAAGCCTTCAAGGCGCTCGAATTCGTTGTGGTGCACGAACAGTTCATGACCCCAACGGCTAAATTAGGGGATATCGTGCTTCCCGCCAATACCTTTATGGAACGAACCGACATCGCTCCACCGTGGTTGGGCTCACCCTATTACATCTACCTCAACAAGGCCATTGATTCGCTTTACGAATCTAAATCAGATCTTGAGATTAGCCTTGAGCTTTCCAAGAAACTGGGCGTATCACACCCTATGGATAGCGCAACCGATGACGACATTCTGCGCTTTATCTCCTCCCGCCGCAGCGACATCCGGGACTACGAGGCCATGAAGCAGGACGGCGTTCTCAAGATCAAGATAGAGGAGCCGGTCGTCTCTTTCAAGGAACAGATCCAAGACCCGGAAAATAACCCCTTCCCAACCCCGTCCGGAAAGATAGAGATTTTTTGCGAACATCTTGAAGAGATGAACAATCCCTTGATCCCGCCCATCCCCAAATACATCGGACATCCCGAAAGCTACGATGCACCCCTGGCCGCTAAGTATCCCCTGCAACTTTTGACCACTCACTACAAGACCAGGGCCCACTCCATCTGGCACAACGTTCCGTGGATGCGGGAGGTCGAACCCCATGCCGTGTGGATCAATACCATTGACGCAAAAGAGAGAGGGATCGGGGATGGAGACCTGGTGGATGTCTACAATGACCGGGGGAGGATACGTATTCCTGCCAAGGTTACCGAACGCATTATGCCCGGTGTAGTCAACGTCAGCGAGGGCGCCTGGTATGATCCCGACGATCAGGGCGTTGACCACGGGGGATGTGCTAACGTGCTTACAAATGACGATCACTCCCCAGGAGGAGCCGTTCATGTGAACAGCTCACTCGTTCAAGTCGAACTTGCACCGCGGAGATAAAGGAGGTTACCCATGTCCCAGATGGGCTTTTATTTCGATCAGACCCGATGTACAGGCTGTTACACTTGTGCCGTGGCATGTAAGGACTGGCACGATCTTCCGGCCGGTTCTGTCAACTGGATGAGGGTGCGGGCTATAGAAAAAGGCACCTTCCCCAATATTTTCGTGGCGTATCTGATTTTACCTTGCTGTCACTGCGCAGACCCGCCATGTGTCCGCGTATGCCCGGCCGATGCGATCTTGAAAAGAGAATCCGATGGCATCGTGGTGGTGGACCAGGAGAAGTGTTTGGGCCAAGATGAATGCGGCGGGCCTTGCCTTAAGGCCTGTCCGTGGGATGCGCCTCAGTTTGACCAGGTAGATAACGCCAAGATGCAAAAATGCAACTTTTGCCTCCAAAGACTCGAGAAGGGTCAACAGACCATTTGCGTCGAGGCCTGCCCCATGCATGCTCTGGATGCAGGCCCTCTTCAAGACTTGCGAGCAAAATACGGCGAGGTGTCAGAGGCCGAAGGCTACGCCTACTCTGAAAGATTCAAACCCTCCATGACCTTCAATCCAAAGCTGTGGCATAAGGGCGACTAATTTTGTATTTTGAATATCGAATATCGAACAAAGAATTTTGAACAGCAGAAGTTTTAAAAAAAATAAGACAACATTTTTTCACTTCGACCTGCCCGCAATGCCTTTGAGTTGTTTTCATAGAATCCCGTACCTGATTGTAGGAAGACTGTTATCATTTCAACCTCACGTATGATGAATGGCAGGCGGGTATTCTACGATTCCTTGTTCTGCGGTTCTGCAGTTCATATTCTCAACGCCTTGATAGCTGAATACTGAGAACTGAGATCTGACAGGAAGAACGGGTCCGGTGGTTTTGTTGCCACTTGCAGGGACAAATCAAAGCCACGTCCTCTGGGCTTGGATTCTTTATTCTTTTTCCATTTTGGTCATCTCGTCCAAATCCTCTGACGATACCTTTACCCCTGCAATGGTCAAACCGGCCTCCAGATCAGGCGTAATAACGCCATCCTCTTCGAGCTTTTGGATCTCCTCCTTGGAAAGGTCGAGAATCTCTCCAAAAACGTACTCATTGTCCTGACCCAGGGTGGGAGCCGGCCAACGCGCCTCTCCCGGCGTATCCATGAGTTTGAAAGGAACATTCTCATAGGCAACCCGCCCAATTTCGGGATGGTCCATCTCTTTAAAGAAGTGATACTCCTTCATATTGGGATCAGTTTCCACCAGGTCCTTGGAATTCTGGACCATACCGGCAGCCACACCAGCCCCTTGCATGATCTCCATCACCTCTTTTGGCGTGTGGTTAATGGTCCATTCTTCTATTAAGCCGTCCAACTCATTCATATTTTTTGTTCTGGCCTCAAGCGTTGAGAACCTCTTATCTTGGATCCACTCAGGTTTTCCGGCAGCTTTGCAGAAGGCCTGCCACTCATTTTCGCTAAACACCGAAATAACGCACCAACGATCATCCCCTTTGCACCGGTAGGCACCATGGGGCCCAGCCGCACGGTGAGATAATCGATTGCCCGTGGGTTGGGCCGCCCTATTGTTGATAAAATAATCGAGAAAGGCGGTTCCGTGAAGCATGCAGTTGCCCTCAAATTGAGACACATCAATATACTGTCCCTCTCCAGTCTTCTTCCTATAGTGGAGGGCTGCCATAAGGGCCAACTGGCCAGGCCAGGTTCCTGCATAATCTGAGTATGACCAACCGAACCCTGCCGGCTCATGATCGGGAAAGCTCATCAAATGGGTGCTCCCTGCAAGGGCCTGAAGATTTGGGCCAAAGGTGACATAATCCTTATACGGTCCCGTTTGCCCGCAGGGTGCGCAACTCACATAGATAATATCCGGTTTCAGTTTTTTAACAGCCTCATATCCAAAACCCAGCCTCTCCATCACACCTACCGTGAAGTTCTCCACAAGCAGATCGGCTCTCTTGATCAACCCAATAGCGAGTTCTTTCCCCCGGGGATCCGCCAGATTGATGACAACCCCATATTTGCTGCGATTGATGTTGTTGTAATATCCGCTAAGGTTCTTCCCTCGCACGTTATTACGGAAAGGGATGGCATCCCTGGAGATGTCTCCGGCGGGCCTCTCGATCTTGATGACCTCTGCTCCATGATCAGCCAGCATCCTGGTAAGACTGGGACCTGCCAGAACCCAGGTAAAGTCAACGACCTTCAATCCTTCTAGCGGGTACTTTCTTTCCATGTTCACTCCTTTCTTTTAAAAAGCCGGAATCTGACTCAAGGTTCACCTGCACCCTGAAATAGGGTTCCCAAAAGAATGGGATACCGCAACAGCTTTCCGGATCAGAGACATATCATCTCTTATAAGTTCACCCAACAACTAAATAACTCCTCCTGTAGCCAAGAGTGCCAGCTCCTCTTTGGAAAAACCCAGTTCCTTCTCATATATCTCAAGATTGTGCTCTCCAATCAGAGGGGCCCGCTTCGGTTTTATCCATGGCGTGCCGTGCATCTTGGAAGCGGCACCAGGGTAGGTGAATGTCTCTTCCAATTCAGGGTGCTCCACCTCCACAAAGAAACCTCGGTGCTTTAACTGTTGGTCGCGACATACTTCCTCCAAGGTATTGATGGGGGTCCATGGTATGTGCATGTTCTGACACCCCTCCACCAGATCGGCCTTGGTATGCGTTTTGGACCATCTGTTTCTGATCTCAACAAACATCTTCTCTTCGTCGGGTGACAAGCGTGAATAAATCCTTTCTCTCCATTCGGGGGAGGCCAAATGTTCGGCCATTCCATCGGCTTCCATCCAGTCAATCGGCATGATGCCCGGGAAGGTGCAAACATATCCATCCTTTGCTTCACTGATGTGTCCCAGGTCACTTCCAGGGGGATTGGACCCATGTCGTGTTCCCCTCCTTGGTAGCATGGCACCCCAGTATATATACCAGAGATTTGAAAATTCTATGCTGAAAGCCGCGCAGGTCTGTATGGGGATGTCGATGTGTTGCCCCTTTTCAGTCATGTCCCTGTTGTATAATGCAAACAACGATGCAATGGCCCCGTAATTTGAACCGGTGTGGTATCCTTGCTCGGCAAAAGCCATCAAGGGTGGCGTATCAGGGTGTCCGCAAGGATACATGAAACCCCCCATGGCAAGGTCAACGATATCCGAACCCTTATAGTTCCTGTAGGGACCTCTCTGACCGAAATGGGTGATGGAAGTCATAATCAAACCAGGGTTGATTTTACTAAGCTCCTCGTACCCCAATCCCAAATCATCCAAATACCCGGGATCATATGTCTCCACCATGATGTCTGCCGTCTTGATCAGTCTCTTAAAGATCAGTTGTCCGTCGGTAGTCTCCAAGTTTAGGGTGATACTCTTTTTATTGGTGTTAAAGTGCCACCAATAAAGGCTTCTCTCCCGATCTGGAGTGTCGTGGTAAAAGGGACCATTTTCCCTCATGGGGTCTCCTCCGGGTTTTTCGATCTTGATAACTTCAGCCCCGAGACCAGCAAGTACCTTTCCACAATATACCCCCTTCTCGTCCGCGAGATCCAAAACCCGAAGATCGTCCAGGGGGGCTTTCCCCTTTTCCTGCTCAGTCATCATGATACCTCCTTTCATTAAGATTACCCTTACGTAATAGCTCAATATCCAGTGGTAACTTAAAAGGCTTACGCCTAAATTCCTTAAAAAGGAGTTCACCCCTGGCCCAGACCTGATTCGAGATGAGCTTTTTCTTGAGCCCCAGCTTCGGAAATATTTCAGGGACATTAGCTACATATCTAATTGTCGCGCCAGGGCGGGCCGTGAGGGTTTTATCCCCTGGATATTGAGAAGCTACACCCTTACTTTGTATGGCCAATCGCCGGCGATTTTATCATAAATTATGTCATTTGTGACAGATTTTTAAAAATTTTCATACAAACCCTCATAATTGACACGCAACACCGATTTTCATATACTCCTCAAATATGGTAACTGTCCACAATTCAGTGGGGATTACAAAAAGAAAGGAGTGAAATTATGAGTTATGAGAATTTTGAGCGTTTCTTCACGACCGAAAAACAGAAACAGTTTGACACCGACTTTTTTCAGGATGCAGAAGCTTACGAAGCCTGGGATGAGATAGACTTTGATTCTGATGAAGAGATCCCGGGGGAACAGACATTTCTGATTAAAGCTGAAGACATGAAGGCATATGCGATGGGTGCTCTCGATGACAACCCCTTGATGGTCGATGAGGAATATGCCAAGCAGTCTCCGTATGGCGAATTGGTACCCCACCCCATTTTCTTGACACAGGTCGCTTTTTGGTGCATCGGGGTAAAGGGAAAAGGTAACTGGATAAGGACTCCAGGATCCCGGAATCCAGGCCAGAAGATGGAATTCTATGAGCCCTTTCGTGTCGGTGAGACTATTCATATTAAGATGAAGCCGAATGATCGTTACATCAAGAGAGATAAATACTACTTAAACTATAAGATAGACTTTTACAATCAGGACAATGTGAAAAAAGCTACCTGGGTTGTGGCCCTAATTCTTCCCAAGACCAAAGCAGATCTTAAAAAATTTGTCGAAGGGATTCATGCCCTTGAGGCATGATATAATGAGGAGGTGACATCCATGAATAAGATTACTTTCGATTCCATAGAGGTCAGACAGGAGATTCCGCTATTCAAAAAATCCGTCGATCAGGAGACCTTCTGGGGTTACGCAGTTGGCTCCTTTGACTATAATCCCGTTCACTGTGACCCCGAATGGGTGAAAACCGCCCAGCCTTTCAGCATACCCGTTACAGTGGCACATGGCATGATGACCATGTCTTTCATGATGTCTGCCGTAACTAACTGGGCTTATCCGGCCATGCTGAAGATAACCAAGGCCACAACGAAATTCGTTCGACCCGTTCAACCGGGGTGGACCGTAAACTGCACCGGGGTTATTTCGGAAAAACACGTCATATGTCCTGGAAAGAATTATGTTGTATTGGATTTAAAGGCAGAGAATCAAGACGGTGAATTGGTTGCCATTGGCCAGGCCGAGGTCGTTTTCCCCGACTAAAGGAGATATACGCATGGCTACTGAAGTTCTTGAAAGTTTAAAAGATGCAGTTATTAAAGGAAAACGTGATGAGGCTGTGGGTTTTGCTAAGGAGGCAATACAGGAAGGGCTAAAGGGAATAGAGATCATTCAGGAAGGCCTCATTCCCGGGATAAGAACCGTTGGTGAACTGTTTGGTAAAGGCGAATATTATCTCCCTGAACTGTTAGTATCCGGAAAATCCATGCAATCCGCCCTGGATGTCATTGAGCCGATGATGACAACCAAGGGAGAATCATTTAATATTGGGAACTTTCTCATCGGAACAGTCAAAGGAGACATCCACGATATAGGGAAAAATATCGTGATCATGATGCTCAAAGGGAACGGATGGAACGTAACGGATCTCGGTGTTGATGTATCCCCGGAGAGTTTTTGCGGGGCGATCCGGGAAGGTGATTACCATATTTTCGGAATGTCTACCCTGTTAACGGTAACCATGCCGGCCGCAGCTGAAACCATCGAGGCTATAAAGAACGCGGGACTCAGGGATAAGATCAAAATTATGATCGGCGGCGCGCCCGTGACCCGGGAGTTTTCGGAAAGGATCGGAGCAGATGAGTATGCCAAAGATGCCTGGGAAGCGATAACAAAGGCCCAGAGATTATTGGACGAGCTCATGTAGACGGAGGAGGTCAAAAAGATGAATATGACCGGCGTCGAAAGGATTATCAAGGCATTAAAGCGGGAAGAGCCTGACATGGTTCCCCATATGGAATTGGGGGTGGATCGGAAAATCAGGGAAGCACTCCTTCCCGGGGCCTCCTATAAAGAGTTCGTGGAAAAGATGGGGCTGGATGGCAATGTGATTTTTGACAAGGTGGCCTCATGGAGCTATGAAACCGTAGACGAGGCCAAGAGGATCGTCCGTGATCAGTGGGGGGCGTTAACGCAATTCGGATCTGAGACCATAGGGCACCCCATTGAACCGGCTATAAAAAGTGAAAAGGATCTTGATAACTATGTTCCGCCTGACCCGGACGAGGAATGGCGATACGAGTCATTGAAAAAATGGATCAAAAGATTCAAAGGAGACAGGGCCGTCATTGCCCACGTGACGGATGTTTTTGACATCGCAAGGGAAAGTTTATTGGGGGATGTGGCTTACTATGAGGCCATGATAGAGAACCCGGATCTGATAGATCGGGTCAATAAGATCGTTTTAGACTATAACTTGCGATCCATCAAGAATCAGCTTGAATTGGGCGCTGATGCCTTGGCTATCACAGGGGATTTTGCCATGACCAACGGGCCTATGGTTTCCCCTCAATTCACGGCTCGATTCCTCATCCCTGCCATGAAAGAGCAGGTCCAGATGGGGCTTAACCTCAATGTACCTGTATTCAAGCACACCGATGGCGATGTTACGAAAATCATGGATATGCTTGTGGAGACGGGCATTGATGGACTCCATCCCATCGATCCCATGGCAGGCATGGATCTTGGAGAGGTAAAGAAAAAATACGGGGAAAGGCTCTGCTTGATGGGGAATATCAATTGCGGGCCGACGCTGAGTTGGAAATCCGAGGAGGAAGTGCGTCAGGAGGTGAAAGAGGCCATCAAGAAAGCGGGCTACGGGGGCGGTTACATCTGTATGTCAAGCAATTCCATCCACTCCGGTGTTAAGCCGGAAAACTATGCAGCCATGATCGAAGCCATCAGAGCATTCGGGAAATACCCCCTGGAGTTGGATTAAAGAATTCTTTACAAGGTCTACCCTCATTTTCTAAAGTCGGACTGCTCCGACAAATAGTACGATGTAGAAATTGGCCAGAAATTATGCCCTTTACAAAGGAATGTTTAAACGGAAAGGATCAATATTATGGCAGTTGAAAAAGTGTATGAGGAACTGAGTAAGGTTTTAAGTAAGGCCGGGGGAGCTATTCCCGTGATCCCCAATGAAGAATTATTTTCACTTTTAAAAGACCTGGTCAAACCGGAGGAAGCCGCTCTTGCCATTAAATTACCGAAAAAGCCCATTACAGCCGAAGCATTAGCGAAAGAGACAGGCCAACCTATAGAGGAGGTTTCTGAGAGACTAGAGACGATGACAAACAACGGCTTCCTCCATGCCCTAAAAAATAAAGAAGGCATCTATGAATATATGATACTCCCCCTTCTTCCGGGGATATTTGAAGCCCAATTCTATCGTGGAACCAAAACGGAACGTGATTATAATATCGCACGACGATTTAAAGATTATTTGGATTTGCTCAGGAAGTTACGTGACTCCCTTCCTGAACCTCCACCCCCACCTTCCACATCGTATTTTAGGGTTCTACCCATTGAGGAAGAGATTGAAGCGGGTACAAAAGTTCTCCCCTATGCACAGCTCTCCAAATATGTAGAGAAAACAAAGGCCATAGCCGTAGGAACGTGCTTTTGCCGGCATTACGCGGCTCTATTGGATGAAAATGATCATTGTGGCGTGTCACATAACAATTGTATGGCCTTTGGAGAAGGTGCCATCTTTATGTCCGAGAGGCACAATGGTCGAATAGTCGGTAAGGGTGAAGCCATTGAAATACTCAAAAAGGCGGAGGAGGAAGGCCTCGTCCATTGTTCTGCAAACACATCGGATGAACTGGTTTTTATCTGCAATTGCTGCTCTTGTCACTGCGGTATTCTAAGACAGGCCAAAGCAGTATCGCCTGCATCGCTTGTACTCACATCGGGATATCATGCCCATGTTGACGAAGACCTTTGCACGGCCTGTGAGACCTGTTTAGAGCGATGTCCCGTTTCGGCCATTTCCATTGATGATGTGGCATCCGTGGATGACCACCAGTGCATTGGATGTGGCCTCTGTGTAAGTACCTGCCCTTCAGAGGCCATGAATCTTGTGGTCAGGCATGACAATGTTACACCACCTAAGACCCTCGGTGCCCTGGAAGCAGCTATGAAAGGAAGCTAAGAAATCAGTAAAAAATCCTGGCCCAAAGGATCAGGCTTTGGTTTGCCCCTGAAAGGGGCTGTTTTCCTAAAAGACGAACAAGTGAAAAGTGCCTAAAGTGATCTAAAGTGCCTAAAGTTATGGAGTCGCTTTGCTCCGCTGATTTTATAAAATCGACAGAATTCCTTAATTTTAGCTCACTTTAAACTTTAGTTCACTTCAAACTCTTGCAGCGCTTCTTCAGGCAGGACTATACAACTCTAATCTGGTCCTCAGGACCAGGTTTTGAAAATTTAAACAAAAAGGAGGTATTTTACGTGATGGCAAAGACATATGAGAATATCGTTTATGAGAAGAAACCACCTATCGCCCATATCACCCTAAACCGGCCGGAAAAGTTGAATTCTCTCTCAGATGATCTTCAAAGGGAGGTTAGAGAAGCTCTGGAGGATGCGGGCTGGGAAGACAATGAGATAAGAGTGATCGTCCTAAAGGGGTCAGGCCGAGGTTTTAGTGCAGGTTTTGATGTAAGCGAAGGAGATTATCCTGATACGGTGCAGATGCAATCCATTTTCATGAAAGGCAAAGGGTTCACACCAACTGCATGGTGGGATGTATTCTGGAACAATCCAAAACCTATAATAGCCCAGGTGCACGGCTTTTGCATAGCAGGTGGATGTGCCACTGTTTCATTTTGCGATCTGCGTATCTGCTCCGATGATGCCTTGTTCGGTGCCCCGGAGATACGGATTATGGGTCCTTATATTCAAGGAGTATGGCCATGGATATTTGGAATGACAAAAGCCAGGGAGCTTCTTTACACTGGAAACCTGATCGATGCACAGGAGGCATACCGGCTGGGTTTCGTGAACAAGGTCGTCTCAATGGATAAACTGGATGAAGAGGTGAACAAACTAGCCCAAACCATAGCTAAGGTGCCTGCGGCGGTTGTTGAGTACAACAAAAGATTAGTCAACATGGTCTATGATCTGATGAATATCCGACAGGTGATGGAACGCTCCAGCGAGCTGGAAACATCCTGCCTCACGAGTCTAAAATCCCTTCCCGAAGTGGCACAGTTCCAAAAAATAAGAGAGGAGCAAGGACTGAATGCTGCCCTTAAGTGGAATAGTGAAAGATTTGCTGAGGAAGATGCGTGGTGGAAAAAAGCAAAGAAGAAAGCATAAAAAAACATTCATTACGAAGTAAACTACATACCGGCTGAAGCCGGTAGCTTTAGGGTCCCAGGAGCCGAGGGTTCAAGGGTTCAAGTGAACCCCATGTGGATGACCTCTATTCAATATCCCTTGAATCCTTGACCCCCTGAATCCTTTGACCGAAAAAA